>Ga0194118_10000565_pt1 | contig 60830 bp, 40 predicted proteins | sample TA2MahsurfametaG_2_FD_148662 | JGI IMG/M metagenome (GOLD analysis project Ga0194118, IMG submission 148662) | Freshwater microbial communities from Lake Tanganyika, Tanzania - TA2015013 Mahale N5 surface | ecosystem: Environmental > Aquatic > Freshwater > Lake | place: Tanzania: Lake...
TTGCGGCCGAATGCGATCCCGCTGGCTACGGAGAACAATACGACCATGGCGAATGCCATGTGGCGAATTGTGCGGCATGACCGCACCAGTGCCACGGCTCCGATCGGGGGCACGTCAAATGGTGGCACCCCGTATCGCGCTTTTGCGTTTGTAGGGCAGTCGGCTGTGAACCAGACGATTCCCGGCGGGCAGCGATATTCGGTGGCGACGGCATCGACGACGGATGTGGTCAGTAGTGATCTGTTTGTGGACTTTGATCTGGACAACACCTTTGACCTGATTGCGCCGAACACCAACAACGGGACGCTGCCAAACAACGGCACCAATCGGACGGATCCGAATGCAGCTGAGCTGAAGCCGCGCTGCAATCTGGACCTGCTGCATCCTGATCACAATCTGGGATTTGTGATGGTGGATCAGGCTGGCAATCAGACCACGAATCTGGGAGCTTTCCTTGAGAACCTGCAGACGTATGCCGGAAATACTCCGATGAACAGTCTGTACGGCGGCAGTTTTGCGATGTCGGGTCAGCCTGGTTTTGATCTGGTGCTGCAGCGTCGTGCCAACCCGAACATGCCCTCGCTGACTCACGGTTCGGTCCCCGGCCAGGATCCCAATCCGTGGGTGGATGTGGATATTATTCGGGTTGAGTTCCGTGATCTGGGGATTGCGGACGGCGATATGGCAACGCAGCTGCAGCAGAACCGGCTGCCGAACATCACCAGTGAGGAGCGTCGGGAACCGCTGGCCGATTCAACTCGCGGAGCCTTCACGGGAACTCCTGCTAATCTGCGTTACAACACCATCGCGGCTCGCACGGGCGGGATTGGTAGGAACAGTATCACAGCGACTGCCGGGTTTAATCTGTGGCAGGCACATTTCGACCGGGACTTTGCTTCGACGGGTGAGCTGCTGAGTGTTCCGCTGTGCAGCCCGGCGAAGCTGACTTCGGTGATTGAGCGGCTGAACTTCAATCCGCAGCAGCAGGCTCGCCCGCCGGCCGCCAGCAATCCGACTCCGGATGCTCTGGTGGCGGCTGCGTCCAAATTTCTGCTGTCGGACTTTCCGAATGACTCGGGTGTGAGTGCGGCGGTGAATCGATCGCGGGACAATCGCTGGTATCGATTGCTGCAGCTGGTGGAGGTGCCATCGCGAGTGCATCGGATGCTGGGCAATTATGTGTCGCTGGAGCGGCTGCCGGGCAAGCTCAATCTGAATACTCTGCGGCACTGGGAGGTGTATGCGGGGCTGGTGGATAATCCGATGCTGCTGGATGCAACGGGGAATGGTGCGGTGGCGCCGTTTACAAGGGACAGATCACCGGATGAAAACGGCAATGCGGTGAATCGGGATCGGTGGCAGGAGTTTCTGTTGTCGCGGGACGGGGACTTTTCTGTCAGTTATGACCAGTTTGCGGTGGCTCCGGCAACTCCGGGGACTCGCAATATGCTGATTCCGGGAACGGTGAAGGCCAAACCGTTCCGTTCGTATGGATACCGCAAACCGTTCAACTCGACTGTACCCGATGACAATGGACTTGAGTCCACTGTCCTGAGAACTCTCACGGCGGACGTGACGGACGGCGATAATCAGACGAACCGGCACTGGCTGGAGGTGAACAGTCGTGGTCAGCACAAGAACCCGGGAGCGGCAGCTTTGCAGCATCAGCATCAGGTGCTGTCGAAGCTGATGAACAACACGACGACGGTGAGCAATACATTTATTGTGTATGCGACGGCGGCGTATTTTGAAGCGGTTGAGCACAAGGTGAATGGTCAGGGGACTGGTCTGTATCGGATTGGTTCGCGGATTGACATTGATACGACGGACGGGAATTCGAATGTGAATCCGGGCTGGCAGCAGCGTGCGGTGTATGTGATAGACCGGACGGAGTCATTTCGGGCGTACGATCCGGGTTCCGGGGATTTTGACTGGAAGCGTCTGATCAAGGCTCGCGCTGAGATTGAGTGACGTTTCGGGTGTTGTGATTTTCCGGGTGAAAATGCAGCGGTGTAGCAAATTGCAGCGCTGCTGGGGGTATTGGGTGGTTGCGTCCTGGTAGTTGTGTGGTTATGTTGGGGTGTAAGAACGTTGAGTTTTGTGTGATTTTCGCAATTTGTTGGTGACTGGTCTTTTTTTTGCGGACAGGAAACCGGAAGTTGCGTTAAGGGAGTGGTGGGGTATCTGACAGCGTGTTCGGTACCACTGCCGCTGATATCTGAATTTTTGTACAGTTCATCAAGTCAGGTTTTTGATCTGTTTTCCGGGGAGATCCTTACTATGCAGACGCGTCGTTCCCAAATCCTGTCGAGGTCTCATCGGCGCGGATTTACTCTTATTGAGCTGCTGGTGGTGATTTCGATCATCGCGACACTGATGGCATTGATTCTGCCAGCGATCCAGTCGGCTCGCGAGGCAGCTCGGCGGACGCAGTGTTTGAACAACCTGCGTAACCTGACGACAGCGGCATTGGCGTATGCGGAAGCGAACAAGGGTCGTCTGCCGGCATCGGGGACGTATCTGGGTGTGGATGGTGATGCGAACGGAACGAAGGAATCTCTGGTTCCGGGTCGCAGCTGGGTGGTGGATCTGCTGCCGAATCTGGACCAGCTGGCTGTTTATGAGCGATGGAACCGTGGTGCAGCGTACAACGCAGGTGGTAATCCGGCCGTTGGTCAGGTGAACATTCCGATTCTTACCTGCCCGGTGGACTCCACTGCTGATGCGAAAGACGGCGGTTTGTCTTACGTGGCGAATGCGGGAATTGGCGACCAGTTTGTCGACGTGACTACGAACACTCCTGCATCAGCTTCCAATCTGGGGCACCATCCTGTTGCCGAGCCATTCAACTGGGACGGCACTATGGCTGGTTCACCCACCAATGTTGACCTGACGGCAGAGCTGTGTGTGTTTATTCCTTCGATTGATGTTGACGTGCCACTGACCGGATCGGCTGTTCTGGCCAGCTCCGCCCCGCGCAGTGCCAATATTGGTCGAATCTATGATGGTGCCGGCAATACGGTCATGTTCTCGGAAAATGTGAATGCGGGTGCCGATTCGGTGACTAATTCGAAAACGTGGGCAGATCCTTCGATACGAAGCTCTTCGTTTGTGTTTCCGGTTGCCCCGGTTACGGGTTTGAATTTCCGTGGATTGAGTGCGAATCCTGCCACCACTGTTGCCTGGATTAACCGCCAGACCAGCGTTGCTGACGGTTCCGCGCCGTATCCCAACAGCCGTCACCCCAGCCTGTGCTGCTTCTCGTTCTGTGACGGCAGCGCCAAGACTCTGGCTGACAGCATTGATGGTGATGTTTATGTTCGCCTGCTGACACCGGGCGGTGCCCGTCGCCAGGCGTTCCTGGTTGAGGACCCAATTTCGGGTAACGATTTCTGAGATCTGGCGTGAGCTGTTTTCAGTGAAATGAAGACGCCCGGTGTCGAACGGCACCGGGCGTTTTTTATTTGGGTCGTGCAGGACATCCAGGTCCCATGGGCCTGCTCTGGCCTGCGGGGTCTGCCGGGTGGGGTCTGCCGGGTGGTGTGTGCCGGGCGGCTGGCACGCACGTTTGGCGGAGCGCACCGCGACACTGGTGCTGTCCTTAGAATGCGGGGTTGCCTGAGTTATCGACGGGCAGCCACAGCAGTGAGACGGCATTGATGACGATGTCGGCTTTGCGTGGCGGGATCTGGTGGTGTTCCAGGGGCAGCACGTCGGCGTCGTGTGTGGCGGTTACTTCCTGCAGTTCGTTTTCAAGTTCCAGCTGCAGTTCATCGTATTGCTGCTGCAGCAACTGGTGTTGTTCTTCGGCGTTGCGGACGTCGCCGGCTTTTTCGGCGGCGGCAGAGGCATTGCGGATGGTTGAGCCGGCGCGGCTGACGCTGGACGCATTGAGGGCTCGACGGCCCAGCAGTGCACTCAGTACTGTCGAGCCGAAGCTGACGGCGGCGGACAGTCGTTTGCTGGACTGCTGAGCCTGTTGTTTTTCGATCCGGTCAGCGGCGCGAGCCAGTCGTCCTGCGAGGGTCTGCAGCCGTGCGGCGTATTTGCGGCGCAGTTTTTCGGCTGCGAGGTCGCGGTTTTCGCGGACTTTTTGCCGCAGGCGAATGCGGAACTGTGCTTCTGTTTCACCGGGTTCAGAGCTGAGGTCGGCTGCCGGGCAGCTGAGTACGGTGAGTCGGCGGGTGCTGTAGAGGTGATTTTTCAGTGCGGTGGTCCATCTGCTGAACGAGCGTTTGCGGGCCAGTTCGGCGGGTGGCTGTCGGAACGGAGTGCTGGCATCTGCGGGTGCGGTGGTCTCCGGGCTGAAGCCGGCTTCATCCCATTCTTCGGCCTGTTCCCAGGGGTTGGCGGGGACGGATTCGGCAGCGGTGTGGATGAGGGTGATCTGATCCCAGAGATCCAGCCCCAGTTTGCGGTCGACGAAGTGCAGGGAGGCTTGTCCGAGGAGTGCGGGGCGGAATTCGGCGACGGGGAGTGCGGGGTCAGGTGGCAGGAACAGTTCCTGAATTTCGGGCGGCAGCAGCGGGCGTCCGGAGTTGCCGGCTGTTGTTTGCGGGGTGCTGCCGGATTGTGAGGCGGCAGCGGTGGACAGTCGCTGGCGGCAATTGGGAGTGGTGCTGGTGTGGCGACTGGCGAGCACGGGCTGCATCAACTGTTCGATCTGGGTACGACTGAGTGGTCCTCGCAGCCACGCCAGTGTCCAGCGGGTCTGCAGCAGTACGGGTCCGTTGTCGTGGACGTTGTTGACTACGAACATGCGTTTGCCGAGGCTGGACAGGAGCTGATCCATCTGGCTGCGGCTGAAGGGAGTGCCGCCGGCGCTGGCTGCCCCTTCCAGCCCATCCAGGACTCGTGCCTTATCCCGTTCCGTCTGCAGTCTGCCGAGGAACCAGGTGCCGCAGTTTGCCAGTCCTTTGTAGTCGAGGTCGACGGGATTTTGTGTGGCTAGGACGATTCCCAGTCCGAAGGCGCGGGCTTGTTTGAGCAGTGTGAGCATGGGTTGTTTGCTGGGTGGATTGCCGACGGGCGGGAAGTAGCCGAAGACTTCATCCATATACAGCAGTGCACGGAGGCTGGCGGTGCCGGATTGTTGTCGCATCCAGGCGACCAGTTCATTGAGCAGCATGGTGACGAAGAACATGCGTTCTGGGTCGGACAGGTGAGCGATGGAGATGACGGCCAGTTGTGGTTTGCCGGAGGGCGAGAACAGCAGGCGGTCGATCTGCAGTGGTTCTCCTTGCAGCCATGCGGCGAAGCCGGGCGAGGCGACGAGGTTATTGAGCTGCATGGCCAGCTTGAAGCGATCGGCCTGTGGGTAGCAGTTTTCGAGTTCGAGGAAGCCCATGCGGTCGAAGGGTGGCTGCTGGATACTGCGGATGAGTGTTTCGAGAGTGAGAGTTTGTCCGTTGTGCCAGGCATTTTCGAAGATGCTGCACAGCAGAATGAACTCGCGGCTGCTGACGGGGTCTGCTTCCAGTTGCAGCAGTGCCAGCAGTCCTGCGGCGGCGGTTTGGATTCGTTGTCTGAAGATTTCGGGGTCTGGCGGGGCGTCGCTGGCGGGTGGAGCGAAGGATTTGAGTACGGTGAGTGGTAAACCGGCGGAACCTGCCGGAGTGTAGATGAGTGCATCGGCGGCATCTCGGAGTCTGTGGATGCGGTCGGGTGTCTGTTGCCAGTCCGCCAGTCCTTGCCGCCATGTTTGAGCGGTTTGTTGTGCGTATTCTGAGGGCTGCATTCCCAGTCGTGAGGCTTCCTGGTGATCGACCCAGGGGAGGAAGTCTGACGGGTTGAGTGAGGGGAAGGTGAGGAGCAGGTTTCCGAGGTCGCCTTTGGGATCGATGCAGATGGCGGGTATGCCATCGATGGCGGCTTCTTCGAGGAGTGCGATTCCGAGTCCGGTTTTTCCGCTGCCGGTCATACCGGCGATAACGGCGTGTGTCGTGAGGTCTCGCGAGTCATACAGGAGTGGTTTGTGTAAGTTTGCTGGTGGTTCGGTGGTATCCTGGAGTTCGTGTCCAAGAAAGAAGGCTCCGAGTTTTTCGTAGTCGCCCATGGCTTCACATGATCTTTTGTACAGTTTTTAGGTGATGTATTGTTTGTGGATTTGTGAGCGGGTGTGAGTCTGGCGGAAGTGTGTAGTGTTGCAAGTTTGGAATCCGTGATCAAACGGAGGGTCTTCCTTGACATTCCACCCTGAAGGTGACAGGATTCGCGGTTCCCCTTCGCAGGCTCCCGGGATCACAATCCGTCTGGCAATCTGTAGAAAACTGTGGGGAAAGTGTTTTGCGGGCGCAGTCTGTTGGACGAAAACCAACATTCGCGGTCGCATGGTTTGTATTTGTGAATTTGCTGATTCTGTAATTTTCAGTCTGGAAGTTCTGTCATGCCCCAGCCCAAAAGAAGGCATTCCAAGTCGCGGTCACGCAAGCGTAATAGCCACAACGCGATCAGGCCGCGTCAGTTGGCGAAGTGTCCGCAGTGCGGGACCTTCGCACCGACTCATGTGATTTGCCCGAACTGTGGCTTTTATCAGGGTCGAACTCTGGTAGAGGAACAAGAGGAATAGTCTGCGATGCGGATCGCACTGGACGCGATGGGCGGCGATTATGCACCGGGTCCGAACATCCTGGGTGCCTTGGAAGCTGTTGAGCTGAACCCGGGACTGGAAGTTCTGCTGGTTGGAGATCGCACGCGTCTTGAGGAAGAACTGCAGCGAACGGGACCGTTGTCGGAATTGGTGCAGATAGTCGAGGCTGACGGCTGGGTGGGCATGGACGAGAAGCCCACGACGGCATTGCGAGAGAAGCCCAACTGTTCGATTGCTCGTTGCTGGCAACTGATGGCTCAGGGTCTGGCGGACGCTGTGGTCAGTGCTGGTCACACGGGTGCGGTTGTGGCAGCGGGCCTGAGGACTCGTCTGTTTCTCAAGGGTGTGAAGCGTCCGGGGATCGCGGTACGTCTGCCGACGCTGAAGGGTTCCTGCATTCTGATTGACGTGGGTGCCAACCCGGCGGCTCGCCCCGAGCATCTGGCTCAGTATGCTCTGATGGGCTACGTGTATGCTCAGAAGATGCTGGGCGTGGCGGCTCCCCGTGTCGGTCTGATGAATATTGGCAGTGAAGAGGGCAAGGGCACGGATCTCTACCGTGAGACTCATACTCTACTGCAGCAGTCTGTGATTCGTGAAAACTATGTGGGTAACGTGGAGGGGCGTGATGTCTACCACGGGGATACTCATGTGATTGTCTGCGAGGGATTCGTGGGCAACGTGATTCTGAAGGTCAGCGAGGGAATGGCCGAGTTCCTGCTGAAGACGGTTGGTCGGACTTTGCTGAAGCAGCTCAGTACTGAGCGTGAGCTGGCTCAGGGAACTTTGGACCAGCTGACTGACCAGTTTCATTACCGCGAGTCCGGTGGGGCTCCGCTGCTGGGAATTGACGGCGTCTGCATTATTTGCCACGGTTCCAGTGATCATCGTTCGATCCGAAATGCTTTGCGGATGGCGACGGAAATGTCCAGCCACCACATCAACGCGCAGATTACTGAGTTGCTGGGCAGTACCATCTGATTAGGCGGTTTGCACTGGTGGCCAGAATTCTGCAGGAATCCCGTTATGCCCAAGGTAGCAATTTTTTTCCCTGGCCAGGGGGCTCAGCATGTCGGCATGGGTCGGCGTCTGGCTGAGACTTTCCCGGCGGCTCGCAGTCTTTACGACCGTGCTGCTGAAATTCTGGGTTATGATCTGGCCCAGCTGTGTTTCAGCGGACCGGCGGCTGAGCTGGATTCGACGGTGATCAGTCAGCCGGCGTTGTTTGTGACCAGCCTGGCGGCTCTTGAGAAGCTGCGTGCCGAGCTGCCGGCGGTGGCTTTGTCGTGTGAGGTGACGGCGGGTCTGAGTCTGGGCGAGTACACAGCGCTGGTGTTTTCGGGTGCGATGTCGTTTGAGGATGGGGTGCGGGTGGTGAAGCGTCGTGGTGAAGCGATGCAGGCGGCCTCCGATGCGACTCCTTCGGGCATGGTCAGCATTCTGCTGCTGGAGAAGCCGCAGGTAGAGCAGATTGTGGCTGAGGCATCAGCGCAGGGAATTCTGCAGATTGCCAACTATCTGTGTCCGGGCAATCTGGTGGTCAGTGGTGAGACAGCGGCATGTGAGCGTGCGGCGGAACTGGCAGTTGCTGCCGGTGGTCGGGCGATTCCGCTGGCGGTTGCCGGCGCCTTTCATACTCGAATTATGCATCCTGCGGACGAATCTTTGGCGGAAGTGCTGGCCACTGTGCAGCTCCGATCACCCGAGATTCCGGTAGTTTCCAACGTGGACGGCCAAATTCATGCGGATCCTGAGGAAATTCGTGATTTGTTGATTCGGCAGGTGGTCAGTCCGGTGCGCTGGGAAGATTCTGTGAATCTGATGCTTGGCGAAGGCTGTGACGACTTCTACGAGGTGGGTCCGGGGAAGGTCTTGCGGGGTCTTTTGAAGCGGATCAGCCGAAAATCTAACTGCACAACCGTCAATGATTCGTTTGACGAGACGGGCAGCGTCTGACTCGGGGTGTCCGGACAAACAGAGACTGCGTCTCAATTTGTTTCCCTGAAAAATCCACGGGAAACGGGTCTGGAAAATGTCGAAACTGATGCAATATAAAGCTGCGTATTCCGATTCGATTTTCAACAGCTGATTCAGCTCCTGCTGAACCAGCCTGCTCAAATATTCATCCCAAGTTGACAGAAGGGTGTTTCCATGACGCACGTTGTTGCTGAACCGTGTTTCAACTGCAAGTACACGGACTGCGTAGTCGTTTGCCCGGTTGAGTGTTTTTACGAGGGGGAGGCGATTCTGTTCATTCACCCGGAAGAGTGCATCGACTGTGAGGCTTGTGTGCCTGAGTGTCCGGTCGCGGCGATTTTCCATGCGGACAACCTGCCGGACGAGTGGAAAGACTATACTGCTCTGAACGCCGAGATGGCTCCGCAGTGCCCCGGCATTACCGAGCAGAAGACATCCATGGCCGAGACTCATGGCTCCTGCACGACTCCTCGCAAGTAATCACGTCTGTGTGTCTGGTTTAATGCATTGTAAAGCTCTGGCAACCCGCCAGAGCTTTTTTTTGGTATTTTGAGGTGTGCTGCATGAGTCGCGTTTCGGTGTTATTGCCGATGCTGCAGAACTGGAGCTGTCACAACTGTGGTGGTTGTTGTCGTGAGCATGAGATTACGATTACAGAGTCTGAGCGGCAGCGGATTGAGGGCCAGGGCTGGGTGGCAGCTGACGGGGTTCCGACGGATCGTCCGTTGCTGGTGCGCGGTGCGGCGGGCTGGCGTTTGAATCATCAGGCGGACGGGGCCTGTGTATTTCTGGACGATCGTGGCTTATGTCGGATCCATGCGAAGCATGGCGAGCAGGCGAAGCCTTTAGCGTGTCGGATGTATCCGTATGCGATACATCCTGCCGGCTGGAGTTTAACAGCCAGTCTGCGTTTCAGTTGTCCTTCGGTGGTGCAGAATCTGGGGTTGGCCATCACTGAGGCGCGAGCTGACATCGAGTCACTGGCTGCCGAGGCGACGACATCGAAGAGTGTTGAAGTGCCGTGTCCTGAGCTGCGTGCCGGGGTGGATTTTGACTGGGGTCGTATGACGCGGCTCCTGGCGTGGGTGGAGCGTGGTCTGGAGCAGACGGCGGTGCCATTATCGCAGCGTCTGCAGCGTCTGCTGTTATTGCTGGAGCTGCTGGAGCGGAGTGGTCCGGATACGGTGTCCGAGGAGTCGTTTTTGCATTTGCTGCCAGCTTTGTATATGACGGCTGAGCGAGCTTATCCGAAGGTTACGGACGAGGCGGTCGGGGAACAGTCTGAGCGGGTTCCGCAGCGTATTGCGCGGGTGATGTTGCGTCAGCTGGTGGCGCAGCTGGTGCGACATGACACGTTTGAGACGGTGTCGGCTGGTCCGTTGCGGCGTTTGCGGCTGCTGCTGGACGGCGTGCGGATGACTTTGGGTCTGGGTTTAGTTCCTGAGTCACCTGATCCGAATTCGGTGCGTGTGGCGTTTGTCGAGCGACCGGGGTTAGCGGGTCGGCGTCGGCGGGTGCGATTTGCGGAGCTGGAACGCGGATATGGGGGCGGATGGGGTCCGATAGACGAGCTGTTTCATCGGTATTTTCATGTGAAGCTGCAGGGGCGGGCTTTTTGTGGGCCGGCTTTTTACGGGTATTCGGTGATTGACGGTTTGCGGTCGCTGGTGCTGATGTATCCGGCGGTCCTGTGGGTGGCTCGCCTGCGTGCTGCGGGCGAGGATCGTGCGACGCTGCAGTTGCGGGACGTGCAGGCGGCGCTGGCGGTACTGGACCACAATTTTGGTTATTCGCCGGTGCTGGGTCTGCGGTCATCGCGGCAGCGGGTGCAGCAGTTGGCCCGGCTGCAGCAGATTGCTCCGCTGGTCGTCTGGTACGGCCGTTGATGCCGGAGTGTCTGAGAATGATTTGCGGTTTCAGCAGATTCGGAAAATGCGCTGTCGCCTAGAAACGGCGGGCTCTTTAGAATTCAAGGGGACTCGGCTGAAAGTTGGGCCTGCCCCCCGGTTTATTCTTCGGAAATTGCCATGCGCAGCGAATCAGAAGTACTGTTCGAAGACAATCCGTTCTCCATCCCCGTAGCTGACCGTGTTCGTCGGTTGCCGCCGTATTTGTTTGGAACGATCAACAAGCGGAAGTATCAGCTGCGAGTTGCGGGTGTTGATGTGATTGATCTGGGGATGGGCAACCCCACGGATCCTCCTGATCAGCAGATCGTGCAAAAGATCGAAGAGTCGCTCGCGGATCCTCGCAATCACCGCTATTCCGTATCCAACGGAATCGGCAATCTGCGCAAAGAGGTGGCGGCTCGCTACATGAATCGCTACGGAGTGCGTCTGGACGCCAATGATGAGGTCCTGGCATGTCTGGGTTCGAAGGAAGGATTCAGCCACATGTGTCTGGCGATGATGGGGCCCGGTGACACGGCCGTCGTCCCGGCTCCGTCCTTTCCAATTCACGTCTATTCTGTCATGCTGGCCTCCGGCAACGTGATTGCTCTGGATGTTCGCGATCCTGACAAGTTCCTGCGGAACATTGCGTATACGTGCGAGCATTTGGTGCCAAAACCGAAACTGGTGGTGGTGAATTTCCCGCACAATCCATCATCAACGGTGGTTGAGCAGGACTTTTTCGTTGAACTGGTGCGGTTGGCGAAGAAGCATCACTTCCTGGTGATCAGTGACTTTGCTTATGCGGACGTGTGTTTTGACGGCTATAAGGCTCCCAGCTTCCTGTCGACTCCGGGAGCCCTCGATGTGGGCATTGAGCTGACTTCCATGAGCAAAAGCTACAGCATGGCTGGCTGGCGGATTGGCTTTTGTTGTGGCAACCGTGAGATGGTGCGTGCGTTGGCGACGATCAAGGGTTATTACGACTACGGTATTTTTCAGCCGATCCAGATCGCGGCGATTGTGGCTATGCGGCACTGTGATCATGCGATTGATGAGATGGCGGCCGAGTATCAGTCGCGGCGTGATGCGTTGTGTGAGGGTTTGCGGCGGATCGGCTGGAACCCGATTGTGCCGAAGGCCGGCATGTTTGTGTGGACCGAGATTCCTGAGCCGTGGCGGAAGATGGGTTCAATTGATTTCGCGATGAAGCTGTTAAACGAGGGTGGAGTGGCGGTGAGTCCGGGACGTGGGTTTGGTCCGGAGGGCGAGGGTTATCTGCGGCTGGCGATTGTGGAGAACAGCAAGCGTCTGCGACAGGCTGTGCGGCAGATTGACCGTTGTCTGTCTGCAGAATCTGATCGCAGCGAGGCCCCGTCACCTGACGCTGCCTGAGTGGTGCCACGGATGTTTTTTAGCGAGGGATGAACACGGATTTTCATGGATAAATCGCAGGAGGTTGGTGGTTTGAGCCAGAAATGCACTGCGAATTGGATGCGGATGAGGTAGCTCGGGCTTTCCAGCCCGAGTTCTGTCCCTGAGGCCACAGTGCGAATGGTCATTTGGCCTGTGTTGCTGCTGCGACACAGTGTGTTCAGGGTTGTGTTGCTGCGGCCTGGTCTGCTGACTGATACAGCCGGGCCAGTTTCAGCAGGATGTTTTCCAACTGCTGCAGGTAGTCCGTTTCGCTGAGCTGTTCTTTTTGCAGTTTCAGCTGATTCAGTTCGGATTCCAGCTGATCGCGCTCCTGTCGCTGTGCGGCGGTCAGCATACGTTCCTGGGGGCTGAGCACCAGGCACAGTTCGGCAGCGCGGCGGCCATCGATTGGCTTGTCCGCTTTGACCTGATCGCTGGGTTTCAGGCCATTGAAAATTTCTGCACGAACTCCCTGCTGATCTCCGTTGTCATCCAGCAGCGAATGTTCTGTCGCCAGTCGTCCTTCTGTTTTGTAGAAATCTGCCGTGCGGCGGGCGGCGAACAGCCAGGCTTCCAGCAGCGATGTTTGTCCGTCGCGATCGATGTCACCTTCCAGTCCGGCAATGGCTGCGGACATGTAATCACCGAAGCGTGAGTACTGCAGCTGATTGCCGTCTTTGGTGGCCGTGATGACGCAGCGATCGGGGCCTGAGAGAGCATTCAGAAAGGGGGCACTGCAGGAGCCGCAGATCACGGCTGCGAGTGGTCGCTGCAGTGGCCGACAGGCTTCAGCCAGTTCTTCGGCCGAAAGATCCGGACCTTTTAGGTTCAGCCGTGCGTCGCGCTGGTCAAAGGTGCCGTGTCCGATGAACACCAGCCACAGCGGAGCTGCTTTTTTGGCGGCGGCGCTGCGAGCGACGGCAGTCAGAACAGCATCGCGATCGGGGGTTGAGTCAGCATTTGCAACTGAGTCTGAACGACCAATGACGGTCACCTGTGCTCCGGCCTGTTCGGCCGCCTGCTGCCAGCGATCAGCCCACAAGGCAAATTCCGCTGCATACTCGTCCTTACCGGCAGCGCCGACGATCAGCAACAGCTGGCTGCGGTCTGCGTCAGTGCCCGGCTGCTGTGCACGGACAAGTTGTGTCAACAGGCACCAGCCAAGGCTCAGCCGAACCAGCAGACTCAAAGGTGTCATGGCAAACCTCTTCGCCGCCGCATTGTCCAGTCGGCCACCAGGCAGGCAACCGCAGTCATGAACACCCACCATGAATGCCAGATGGGCCAGGACCAGATTTCACTGAGCGGGGCATCTTCCTGGGGCAGGCTGGCCGCCAGTTGTTCGATCTGATTTAGTTCTGTCACTTTTCCGCCTGTCCCTTCCGCCAGCTGGTCCAGCATGCTTCGATTGATGCGGACGGACTGCATTTCCCGCTGATCCGGCTGACTGGCCCAGCCGATGGCGGCGGTCAGCGGAGCCTCAAAGGCATCGGCCAGCAGTGCAGTGGCTTCTGCTTTCCATGAACCGGGCATGGCGGCGGCGAGGCTGGATTCGAATAATCCGGCTTCCGAATCTGAGGGCGTAGCCGTCAGTTCAAATACCTGGCCGTCAGGTGCGGTCACAGAGAACCGCACATCGGCATTTTCTTCGACGCTGAAGTCGGCATTGCGGACAAGAGCCGTCAGCGTGACTGCCCCTAGGCCCTGCTCTGCTTCTTCCCGCACGCGGACCTCCATTCGCTGGGGTACGTCGGCCACCAGCCAGCGCATTAGCTGCCGACAAGCTCGCGCGTGGTCACTGAGATCTTCTGCTGGTTTTCCGAGCATCGGTCGAGGCTGCGGCTGCTGCGGTGTGACATCGATATTTGTCAGAGCATTCAGGCCGTCTTGCAGTCTCCAGCGCCAAAGATCACCGACACACACAGCTCCCGTGCGGCCTCGTCCGAATCGCTGGACGACCAGAGCCGGCCAGTGAGTTCCGCTGCTGTCTTCGACCTCGGCCATCACGATGGCGCCTGGCCGCACATAACCGGCTGGATTGAGCGTGACAAAAGCGGGCATTTGCTGCAACCGCTGCTGCTCGGCGGTTTCATCATCCCGCAGTCGCACCCAGGGCTGCAGCCAGCCATCGCGAGTCAGCGTGAGTCGTACGGGAGTGGTGGGGAACTGGGCACTGCGTTCCAGATCAATCGGCAGCAGTTCGCCGATCGGGGTGCGATTGTAGTCTCCTTGAGCAAACGATTCCTGGCCGGACATCATCAGCAGTCCTCCGCCGCGCTGACTGACAAAGTCGTACAGCAATTTCATCTGATCGGCGAGAAAGAAGTCGGCTTCCAGATCGTCAAGGATCACGGCGTCGTACTGAAACAGCTCTTCAGCCTTCTGCGGGAAGCCGCCCTGCAGTTCGTTTTCGGCGACGTTCAGGCGAATCAGTACCGCTTCGTCATATTCTTCGACGGTGTCCGGATCGGCTTTGTCAAAACCGCGGAATAGCGAATTTGACGTCTGTCCCTCGCGACCGCGAAAGTCGAATTTGGCTTCTTTGCGAGCGATGCGGATCAGCCCGGTGATGGACAGTAAGGGGTCAATTTCAACAGCCCGTCGGAGAAACTTGAAGTCCCAGTTTGGCCTGCCTGAAACATAAAGAATGCGTTTGGGGCGAGCACTGCGGTCAACGGCGATCAGCTGCGTATTGTTGACCAGCGTTGCTTCCTGCTGCTGTGACTGACCGCCAGCATCCAGCAGCTGGACGGCAATCTGATAGAATACTGTTCCGGCAGTGGTCGGGCGATGTCGGAATTTTAGCGGGTCAGCGACGGAAACATCGCGAGTCTGTGTTTCGATGGTGTTGCCGGCGGCATCTGTGAGTGTGACCTGTACCTGACCGACTGTGGTACCTTCGATGCGGGGCGTGACCTGCAGTGTGACGGGGGCGTCATCAAACGCCGACTGCGAGACAGTCCAGACACCCACGGCGGCGTCCGGCAGTCCCTGTCCGTCGGATGGCACCACCGGGTAGACGGGCGGCAGCAGTTTCAGCAGTTCAGGATCCAGCTGCCCGTCGGTCGCATTTCCATCGGTGAGCAGCAGGATACCAGCGAGGGGCTGCCCCTGGTATCGCTGCTGCAGACTGCGGAGTGCAGCGTTCAGTGAAGACGCCCGACCGTTGAAATCTATGGTGTCCAGACGATCGGTCTGCAGCAGTCGATCGGCGGAAGTATAGCGGCGCAGTTCGAAGTCCTGGCTAAGTCTTCTGATCCAGCCGACAGGTACCGGGTTTTCGCCGGCTTTCAGGGCGTCAGTGAACTGTGCAACGCGAGTCTGATCGGTCCCGTCGATACTGACCAGATGACTGCGACTGTTGTCCGCCACGATGGCCAGCACGTTGGCACCCGAACGCGGTCGCGAGCTGCTCCAGAGCGGATTTACGAGGCAGGCAGCGAGCAGCAGCCAGGCGATGGTTCTGAGGAGTGGTCCGAGCCACTGTGTGGAGAGCCGATGGCGGTTCAGCCAGGAGATGCTGAGCAGTCCGATGGCAGCTGTCGCGACTGCCGGCCAGATCCACGCGCGGTCGCCAGCGACAAATGTCGCCGGAGCGAGGCAATGAAGAAATACGCTGCAACCGTACATGACCGAAATTCCCCGCGGACCCTGCTTCACGCAGCTCCAACTGTGGCAGGTTCGGAGGTTGTTGTAAACTTAGGTCACTTCAGAATGCAGAGAATTTTCGAACCGCGAACCATACGAATTCGGTCGCGCGGTTTGTGCGATGGCATCCGTGCCATAGAACGCAGACTCGAGAAAGTGGAAAGGAGAGCCGGACAGGCTATCATCACCAGTCACTTCGACCGTGTCTTCTTCCGCTCCTGACACCGATCTGTAAGAATTCGTGTGCATCGGTGGGGGAAGATGGCTCTGACGGGAAGGTTTTCCGGCTGAAGCCGGTACTACGAACCCCGCGTGCTTTTCCCTTCGCGGCTTCGCGTGAGACCAATTGCCCGGGGTCAGGATGCTCCGCGACTTTGTTGCTGAGGTGGCGGGCTGGCAGTGTCCGCGTGTGCCGATTTTCTGAGGCTGTTCAGCTGCCTGAGTGCAGCAGACGCAGGTCAGGGGCGGCACTGGCAAATCGGATCGGTCGTCCGACCGGGGTGATCACTTCCTGACTGCCGTCGATTCCCAGTTGAGACAGGATCGTGGCGTAGACTTCCGGAACACTGACCGGGTCCAGAGGCGCGGGGGAATCGCCTGTCGGAATTTCGCCAGCAGTCGCTCCCAGCACAGCACCGCGACGGAATCCCCCGCCTGCCACCACGCATGAAAACCAACTTGGCCAGTGATCGCGTCCATCGGCCGGGTTGATTCGCGGCGTCCTGCCAAACTCACTGATGCACAGCACAATCACCGACTGCAGCAAATCTCGCTGCTGCAGGTCCTGCAGCAGAGCAGACATGGCGGGATCAAGAATTTGACACTGGGTGATGTGGCCTTCATGGTTGGAGATATGCGTATCGAATCCGGGCAGTGTCACTTCCACAACTCGAACCCCGGTTTCCACCAGTTTGCGAGCCACGAGGCAGCCGCGTCCGAAGTCGTTTCGTCCGTAGCTGTCCTGCAGTGCGGCTGGTTCATCATCAAGCTGAAATGCTGCCAGCTGTTCTGACTGCATCATTTGCACGGCGCGGCGAGTCAGGTCCTGCTGCAATGTCACCTGCTCAGCCAGCGGGCGGCGGCGCGCGAATTCGCGTCCGACCACATCCAGTCCCTGCAGTCGCCGCTGCAGTCGCTGGTCCGGCACAGATGCCGTCAGGTTGGCAACGTTTTCGCCCGGCCGAAACACTCGAAATGCATTCCATTCGTTCCCGAGGTACCCGCTTTCGGGTACAGGGATGCGTGGATTGAGCAGAATATAGGGCGGGATCTGCAGGCTGGCCTGTGGCAACTGGCGAGCAATGACGGACCCCAGTGTGGGATAAGCCAGTGTTGGTTCGGGGTTGTAGCCGGTACGTACGAATGCCGCACCCTTCTCGTGATCACCCTCCTTTGAATGCAGCGAACGGATCAGCAGACACTGATGCATCTGTTCTGCCATGCGAGGCAGCAGGTGTGAAATCTGAACTCCCTGAGCCGAAGTCCGGATTGCTTTTGTCAGTCCTCCGGAAAGCGTACCTGGGTGCGGGTCCCAGGTCTCAAGCTGACTCATGCCGCCATTCATCCACAGCACAATCAGTGACGCCGGTCGGTCTGTTCCGCGGCGTCTGGCAGCAGCAGGTGCAAGGCAGGGCAGCAGGAAGGAAAGTCCGGCTGCAGCTGCCTGCCGCATCAGGCCACGACGGTCTGTAATCAGTGGTTCCATGAAAACTCCGGACTGTTAAACAGGGCCCAGAACAGATCTTCCACAGCCTGATTGCGATTGTCTTTGAGTTGTTCAAGAAAGTACTGCTGTTCTTCAGCCGACGGTCGCCGCGTCAGACACATCAGGAAGCTATTTTCAATGATGGTGGCATCATCGGGCGAAAGCTGCAGCACCTCGGCCGGCCCCGACAGCAGGTCCACCTTCAGGGAATCAGCCGTGAAACGACCATTCATTTTTAGCAGTGACTGGGTGATGGAGCCGGACTGAGCATTCAGCTCGTCTTCCCCTGCATCCCCGTATTCCTGAATGAAGTCATTTTCGGAAGTCATTTTCTGGAAGCGAATCAGCGGATGGGAATTCTGATCCACCATGCGAACGCGGCCAGCCTGAAACAGTGAACCAATCACCTGTTCGGGTCGGAGTCTGACGAGTGGGAAGACGGCCCAGTGATCCTGCTGCTGCCGCAGCAGCTGAAGGTCCTGTTCGGGACTTTCAGAAGACAGTTGCCAGGGCTGCGACAGAGCGATCAGGCGAATGAGTACGCTGAGCTTTTCGCCGCGACGGCGAAATTCGGCCCCCAGCAGATCCAGTGCATCGGGTGGTGCAGAGTCTTCGGGGTGCGGCAGATCGTCGACCGGATCCAGCAGCGGTCGGCCCACCATCAGCCCCCAGATACGATTGGCAATCGCTCGCTCAAAACGCCGGTTGTCAGGATGCGTCACCCAGGTGGCCAGCCGGCTGCGCAGCGAACCTGTGGCCGGCAGCCAGTCTTCGTTGAAGGGCACGGCGGGATCCACAGTCCGGCCGGACTGCTGGTCTTTTCCCGGTTCCGCAACTTTGTAAACGACCGGCTGCTGGTTTTTGTCCCGATCGAAATCGGTGACACCGGCCAGTGAGACCGTCGCCTGGCAGTACCACGCTGCGAGTCCTTCGAAATGCCGCTGCTTCCATTGCGGGTCAAAGGGATGGTCGTGGCATTGAGCACAGTCGATGCGCTGGCCTAGAAACATGCGGGCTGTTCGCCCGGCCAGTTTCACTTCGTCCAGCTCTTCGTTTTCCAGACGTGCGATGGTGATGAAATTGGCGGCAGGCTGATCAGTCCAGAGTCCTTCGGCGGCGATGAGATCGCGAGTCATGCGGCCCCAGGAAGCATCTGCCAGCAGCTGTTCTGCCAGCCAGTCACGCAGTCGATCGCGGCGAAAAATAAACAGCGGGCCCTGTTCGACACCCGTCAGGCTGCGCGCCAGGCGATCGGCGAAGTAACGACCGAAACGGTCGTCCTGCAGCATTCGCACGATCCAGCGATCCAGTCTGTTGGGCTGCTGATCCTGCTCGAATGCTTTGATTTCGGCCAGTGCCGGGACGCAGCCAAACAGAGCCAGAGACACTCGGCGGAAGACTGTCAGTTCGTCAGCCTGCGCGGCCGGCTGCAGTCCGGCTTGTTGCCAGCGTTGCTGAAAGTACTGGTTCAGCTGAGCCACTGCAGTGTCGAGTTGCTGGTCGGCAGGGACGGCGGCGGGAGACGACAATGGCGCTTCGACGCTGCCGGCCGTCTGCACGACGGCAGATAGCAGCAGACCGAGAACGGGCAAAGAAATCCACTTGAGCCATCGCACAGTGAGTTTTCCGGATGTGGCAGAACGCGGCAGGCACGAGCGGGGTCGTCACTATACTTCGCAACAGTTTCAGGTTCCATGGAAAAAAAAACGGGTAAAGCGGGCAATTTTCGATTAAAACTGACGAATGGTGTTCGGGCAGCAGTGTTCTGTGACCACGAATGGCCCCCCAAATGCAGCTCGGGCTTTCCAGCCCGAGATCTTTGTGTCTGAGCACTTTGCAGTTATCAATTGTTTTGGTTCTTGACTTGATTTAGTGTTGGCAACGAGTGTGTTTATGTCAGTGCCTGAAGACCAGCCTGCTGTCAGCGAAGTGACTTCCTTGCTGGCTGCTGCACAGACAGATCCGCTGGCAGCAGTCGGTTCGGGGATGTTTCCGGGTGTACGGCATCCCCTGCGTTCGCTGTGGTGGCTGGTGAAGACAGTGATCGGGGGCGGTTGTGTGGTGCTGGTACTGGCGATCATGGCGGCGATCCCGGGGCTGAATATTCTGACGCTTGGTTTCCTTATTAATGCTCAGAAGCAGGTTGCGGTATCCGGTCGGATTCGGGACGGATTTCCGTTGCTGAAGATCGCGCCGCGGCTGGGCATTCTGACCGTGTTTACTCTGTTGTTCTGCATTCCACTGCGGATTCAGGCATCGCGTCTCAGTGATGCGATGGTATTACTGGGACCGCAGCATCAGCAGACGCAGCGGCTGCAGTCTGTGTTGCTGTTTCTGCAGTGGCTGATTGCATTGCATTTGCTGGCGGCAATTCTGAATGGCTGCACGGTCTCATGTTTTCTGAGGCCCATCCGCAATATTCGGCGTCTGCTGTCATGGCGGCAGCGGGCAAAACGTCAGCAGGTCTCTGAGGTGCTGCAGGCCTTAATGCAACTGCTGAGTCCGTGGCAGCATTTTGTGCTGGGGCTTCGCGGTTTTTTGGGAGCGATCCTGTGGCTGCTGCTGCCGACAACTCTGCTGGTTTCCTACTCTGCGCCGGATCGCGCCAAACCAGTTTTTGGGTTGCTTTCGTTTCTTGGCGGTCTGCTGCTGATCCCGGTATTTGCCTGGCTGCCGTGGCTGCAGGTACAGCAGGCTGTACAGGGGCGGTTTATGGCGATCTTTTCCGTACGGTCAGTGCGTCAGGCGATCCGCAGCGCTCCGCTGGCATGGATGCTGTCAACAGTACTGTTGTATTTGCTGACGTTTCCACTGTATCTGGGCAAGATTCGACTGCCGCCACAGGACGCCCTGCTCATTCTGACTCCTTTTTTTGTATTGCTGACATATCCGGCGCGGCTGGTAGCGGCGTGGGCCTGGCGCAGGGGGACAGTGCAAGCGGAACCGGCCAGTCGCTGGCTGCATATTCCGGTCCGGCTCATCATGTTTCCGCTGCTGGGGCTGTACAGTTTTTTCCTGCTGCTGACTCCGTCGATCAGTGAACTTGGTCGCAGTGCTCCTTTTGAAAATCAGGCATTCCTGGGGCCCGTGCCGTATGCTCAGTGGAGACAGCCGCAAAGGCAGCGTGAGGCCTTACCGGCGAGCCATCCGCAGCAGGATCAGCAGGAGCAAACCAAGCCAGAGAGGAGTCACGAAAAGCAGCAGTCGGAACAGGCCGGGCCAGCGAGTAAAGATGCTGTCGGACAGCCATGACTGCAGAAAGCAGAGTGGTGCAATACCGATACCAGTAGCCGTCATCACCTGCCAGACGGGCATGCGAGTCAGTCCGGCGGCATACGAGACGATGTCTGAGGACGTTAGCGGGTTGAGTCTTAGCAGCAGCACCAGCCAGAACCCGCGCTGCTGCAGTCCGACCTGCAGTCGCGCGGCAGCACCATCAGGGTCCAGCCGGGCCAGCATCCGGGCCCCCAGTAGTCGTGACAGTCCGCAGGCAATGCCGGCTCCCAGAATGTTGCCGGTCAATGCCAGCAGTCCGCCCAGCATCGGACCGAACAGCAGTCCGCCTGGGATGTAGAGCAGCAGACCTGGCAGAGGCGCCACGATCACTTCTGCTGTTACGAAAAGTACATAAGCAAAGGGTGCCAGAATGCCGGCATCCTGTAGCAGCTGCTGCACCTCGGCGATCTGGCGGGCGTCACCTGCACCGGACTGAACTGCCTGCAGCAGCAGCCAGGCCGTCGATCCGACTGCCAGTATCCCGGCAATCCCGCCTGAAATTCGCAGCAGTCGCAGCATTCAGCGAACCAGAGGCCGGCCGTCCAGGCGACAAATGAACACGTTGCGATACCACACTTCGCTGCCGTGGTCCGTGAGCATCAGTCGCCCCTGTGGGTTGCGACCAAAATCCTGCTGACTCTTAAATTTGCTGTTCTGTACAGCGTCAGCAAATCGCGGCGAATCATCCCGCTCGTCAATGATCAGATTGCCATTCATCCAGTGGCGAATGCGATTCTGCTGGACGACGATGCGACCCACACTCCACACATCGCTGCTTTTGTAGTTCCGCTGCAGGATTGGACTAGAGATGTCAAACAGGTCATAGATGGATGCTGTGTAATGTTCGGCAGACATCTTAGGGAAGGCCGAGTCGTCTTGAATCTGGTATTCGAGGCCCAGCCACTGATTGCCGTATTTCATGACGCGGTACTTGATGCCGCTGTTGCCCTTTTCTGAGATGCGGTATTCGAACCAGAGATCGAAGTCAGAGAATTCTTCGCGAGTCAGGATGTTGTTGCCTTTGCCGGACAGATGCAGCGAACCATCGCTGTCGACAGTCCAGCCCTGACTCACATCGCCGCCGTCAGGCAGCATCCACTGGGACAGCCTGCCGTTGGGCAGCAGACTGGAATACTGTTGAGCCAGTGCGTCAGTACCTGAAAGAACGACGGAAACAACGAACAGCAGGTGGCTGAACAGCTTCATACGGGATTTCTCCGCAGGATGACGAATGGGACACGGACATTCTGCGGAGACTGGGGGGCGGCTGCAACAACACCGCCGGGAAAAGCTGGGCTCAGCGCAAAAAATCCCGGAAGCAGCGAATCCCAGGGGGGCGGAGGACTCTAGCTGCTTCCGGGGGCGATTGGTCAACAGAGCTGACTGACTTACAGGTCACGGTCGACTCATGATGGTGGGACAGTAAGAGCTGCTGAAAAACAGGTCAAGACTTTTTGTCCGCCACAAGACAACAAAAACGCCGCACTCCGGGAATCCTGTGGAAACACTGGGTTTAGGCGGTGTTGTCCGGCATTTTCTGCCGCTTGGCCCCCGGCTGCAGCCGGTTTCATTGCGATGTGTCAGCGCCCCATCTTCCCTGCTTTATCTCAGATGACAGGCTGACATCCTGCTCCTCCAGCCGAATCGTTTTGGATTCTCGAGTTTCTGCGGGGGTGCCGGCATTCTGCACAACTTCGACGACTGCCGTCCCCGTGGTTACCTTGCCCACAACAAACCTGACGGAAAACTGGTACCGGCCGTTCAGGGCCTTCGGCTGCAGGAAGACTTCGGAGCGAGTTTCACCGGCGGCAGTCTGGGATTTCAGGCCACCGTCTTCTCGCACCAGTCGACCGAAGGTCGGAGTTACTCGCTTGCGAAAACTGCATTCCTGACCCGTCGGGTCCGTGACAATCAGATCCAGATCGGCGGCTCCCACCCATTTCAAAGTAATCTGCAGGTCCACCTGGTGGGCCTGCAGTTGCCGCGCCCGAATCGCTTCAGCCTCTGGGGACTTACCAGCCTTGTCGAGTGCTTTGGCGAGATCCGTCAGCACCTTCATGGCTTCGTCGTGGTCCTGCTGGTAGCCCGGATCCCAGACATGCTCCAGAACTCCGCAGCAGGACCAGACTTTCCATTCCTGATCGCCCGATTTGTCGGCGATGCTGCGTGCCAGCAGCCAGAGTTCCGGATTTTCAGGCTGCTGCTGAGTGCCGTCGCGGAGGCAGGTCAGAGCCTGTTCGTACGCGGCGAATCGGGACAACATCGCAGCCGTTGTCAGCAGATGCGGCACACCGTTAGCCCCGAAGTCCAGACGGGACTGCAGCACTCGACCAATCTCATCCGCCGGTCTTCCCAGCAGCTGCATTTCAAGAGCCAGCACATCATACAGCCACGGAACAACTCGACCCGCTCGCAACGCTGCTTCAAGGCATGCCACAGCATCAGCATACTTGCGATCCTCGTGCAGGATCTGTACGAGACTTGCGAGGCCAGCGTCAGAAAGTCGGGGCCCGCTAAAAATCCGATCCCAGCGCTCTGCCTGGCTGCCCTGCCCGGCTTTAACTTCAGCGATGGCCTGTCGAGCACTGAGGGGCGGTGCTTTACTTTCATCGACCAGTATGGAGGTCAGCGGGAATGTGCGAGCGGAAACGAACAGGGACAGTCCGTCGCAGACTGGCTGCCACAAACTGTCCCTGAATTGATTACGACTGAATGTCACGCAGGCCTGCTGCGGCGTCGTTATTTTTTTTTAGCTCCGTTCTTCAGCTGGATGCCACCGGCTGCCGGTGCAGCGGGGGTTGCCGGAACGGCGGGGACGGAGAACATACCGCCACCCATGCCGCCCATACCGCCGCCCATACCGCCGCCCATGCCACCCATGCCGCCCATGCCGCCACCCATGCCGCCCATACCGCCACCCATGCCGCCCATACCGCCACCCATGCCGCCCATACCGCCACCCATGCCTCCGCCCATGCCGGGCTGAGTAATCACTACGAGGTCAGCGACGTCGTAGATGCGGGTGACGAGGTTTTCTTCGCTTTCAGCGGTGGCCACGGTGGTCACCATCATGACTTCGTTCTTGATCATGAAGGTCAGTTCCTGATCCTTCACCTTCGCGAAAATCAGCTCAAGAGCATTTCGCATGGTGATCCCGGCAAGGTCGACATCAGCCACCTGCGTATCGTCAAGGAACGTGGGCTTGTCACCCAGATCCGGATCGGATTCGTCGAGGATGATTCGCATGGTGTACGGACCTTCGGCGGTGTACGCGTCGGCGACGAATCGCAGGATGTCGCCGAGCGAGTTATCGCCGGGGTAGGACAGAGGGCGAGGCAGTGGTTCGTCCAGTTTCTTTTCGAGCCACTCTTCAACCGGTTTGATGGATCGCAGCGACAGAGACTTGTATTTCTCTTTTCGCTTGATGGACAGAGCACGCCAGACATCGGCCGGCGGATACTGCACCGGAGGCTCGTCAGGGAACGGAACGTGTGACAGTTCCACCTGATACAGGGTTTCAAGGAAGCGGTCATTTCGCAGGCTGACGAGGTCGTAAGCTTTTTGCAGCTGACCTGACGCTTCTGACATCACCATGGCGGCGGTGGCAGTACCGTTGCCTGGTTCATCGCGGAGAGCTTCTCGCGAAACTGCTTCAGCGTCTTCGTAAGCATTCACGTCACCGCGACGAGCACGTTCCAGCAGTCCGCGAACCTGATCGATCAGCGTTCGCAGACGCTGTTCTTCCAGGTTGACCTGTGCCAGGCGTTCACGCTGAGCTTCCAGGTTGGCGCGAGCTTCAGAAAGTTGCTGCTGACGGATTTCGTTGGTCTGGCGAGCCGAATCTACCTGGGTGTAGGCCGCAATGATGCGACGTTCCAGTTCCTGACGCTTCTCTGGAGCAACTTCGCGGGATGAGCGGACAGCTTCCAGCACATCTTTCAGAAGCGTAATTGCATACTCAGGCTGTTCGGCTGCCACGCGGTCCGCTTCGGCGACGGCGGCATTCACGGACTGCACCATCCGCTGCGTCAGAATTTCGCTGCGGGTTTCGGTCTTGCTGAGTGCATCACCCTCATCGACGCTGGGCGGGCCCAGACGATCAGCCTTGCCCGTTTCGTCCTGCAGTTCTGTGGCCAGAGCAGTCAGGCGGGCGTTGCCGGAATCCAGCAGCCGAGCCTGTTTGACGACCTCCTGAGCCTGCTGCCTCTGACCTTGCTGGCTGAGCAGTTCAGCGGCATTAATGCTTTCGCTGATCAGAGTTCCAAGGTCGCCGGCGGCGGCGGTCAGACCGACCAGTCCGAGGTAGGGTGAGTCGAGCCCCTGCGACTGCTGTGACTTGCGAGTGAGGGCACTGATGGTCGAACCACCCGGCTGTGATTCACTGCGAGCAACTTTCCATGACTGCTGACGGCCGTTGACAGTACCGGTGACTTCCAGCACGGCTGGTAGCTGACCGGAGGCATAGATCAGAGTGTGGCGGCTGCTGCGGAGAGCCACAGTGGCGGGTGCGGACAGGCTGATTTGTGCAGAGGCGGCACGCAGATCACGCACCAGCACCGGTGCCTGCTGCAGTTCTGTCACCATGGCCGAGGCGACTGCAGATACGTTGTCGTTCCGCAGTTGCAGGAGTGATCCGCCGGTCTGGTTGGCCAGAATGCCTGACAGGTGAGCATCAGTGGCGGGACCCAGCAGCACTGCGTGGAAGGCGGCGCCGGCAGCCTGCAGATCAGTGACGAGGCCCGCCAGATCTTTCCCTGACAGCAGATCACCCGTGCTCATTCCGTCTCCGATGTAGGCGACCGAGACAGCGGCTTCAGAAACACCCTGCAGCGAGCTGCGGAGAGCGGCAGCCAGATCAGTGGCGCCCAGCGGAGTTCGCAGGGAAAGCCGGCTGACGGCGGAAGCCAGTTCCGGCGAGTCAGGAGTTACAAAGTCGGGAGTCATCACGGAGACCGCGGAGTCCGCAGCGACCAGCTTCACCTGGCTGCCCTGTGGCAAACCCTGCAGCAGGGCCTGCACGGCCTGCTGCGTCCGCTGACGATAAACGCCGGCCTGGCTAGCCGATGTGTCGACCAGCACAATGTGGTGGCTGACTTTGGCGGCAGGAGCAGACAACCGCAGAGCGATGGCCATGTGCTGCTGGTCAGCGGCCGTGAGCACCACTGCATCCGGTGCCGTCGGGGCGCCGTTGTCAGCAGCACAGGTGATGCCGCACAGGGTGGAAACACCCAGTCCCAGTGAAGCGAGTGAAATAGAACACAGTGAGCCAGCGAGTCGCCGCATGTGAATTCCCCATGAAGGTGCTGCGGATGCAGACCAACCCCATTCGCCAGATGCAATACCAGTGATCAGGCCAAACGCCAGAAATATGACGCACTCTAAACCAGTCTTCGGATGCCACCGAAAACAATTTCCGTCAAAAACCGGCAAAAGTTGCTGACAGACCCAGAGTTTTGCGGAAAGGCCGTTTGATACGGCTGAACCCGAAAACTTCCACCTCCCGCTGCCGGCATCGCAACGATGCAGGTGGTGTAGTCAGAGAATTTGCCTCAGACCTGTGCAGTCTTCCCAGATCTTCCAGTTCTCCTGGTTCGATTGCAACAAAAACCTGCGGATCTGTTGCGATTTGACCCCATAAAATCGGAATCCGTCGTTTCGAGAGTCGGCCGGCGGGCCGGGAGTTCGGAATGGAAGCTGCGGAGAAACCACTCCCTGACTGAAAACGCAGGCCGTTTGCAACGTCCGTGCACTTTTGATGAATTTTGCGGATTTTTTCGACGATACCTGATGCAGGGGGCTCGGGCTGGCAAGACGCCGAGGACAAAAGCCGACTGTGCTGTGAAATGGCGCAATCGGAGCAGGAAAATGGCGTGTTTTTCGACGGCAAATCGCGGGCTGGAAAGCCTGAGCGACGGTTTGTCCCTCGCGTCTGACAAGCTCTGGCTACGTTTTTTTCGCTGGCCTGTTCGGGGGGCCGCGAAAGTCGCATATCCGGCCGGATGCCGCGGGGGTGGATCTTATGGCGCGGCATTCCGGCCCTGCTTTGCGAGCCGTGGCGTGGCTGACTTTAAGCCTTGCGGGGCTTGGTCTGACGCTGGTGGCCACTGTGCGGGCGATAGACAGGACGACTGCAGTTTCGGATCTGTCAGTGCGGCAGCTGGTGCGGGGTATCAGAGAACTGCCGGTGCATGGCACCGGAGGCGGCAGCGGACGCATTTTCCTCAGTGAAAATACGGAGAATTCGAGCCGGACGAAACACGGTCGTCTGTGCCCCGGTGACCTGTTGCTGGTCGTTTCCGAAGACTTCGCAGGTGGTGATCACAGGTTTAGTTTCCGAGCCCGTTTGAGCGGTGCGGCGTCGGCTGGAGCCGTTGCTGGTTCCGGGGGTTCCGGTGCTGCGGGGTGGGCGGTGTTGTCCGGGCGGGGGGTTGGGGCGGTGTGTGCAGCGGGTGAGACCGCAGAATTTGGAGTTGGGGCTGTCTGTTCTGGCGGGGAGTGTGTTTCTGGTGTGGAGTTACCGGCACGGCGGCTGTTTCAGCTGCCGCGTCTGAGTTCTGAGCGGCCGGTGGCGGCGCTGTCGGAGTGTGAGCTGGCGGGAGAGGCGTTTGGAGCGGGGATTTACAGGGAGGCGTCGGCGGTTGAGTCAGCGGCGATTGTGAAGGCGAGGCTGGCCGATTTTCTGAGCGATGGCTGGCTGGCAGCGGTGGAGGCTGTGCTGGGCCCGATTCTGGATGTGGACAGCAGTGGCGGATTGACGGTGGTGGTGGCGCATCTGGATCCGACGCGTGAGTCGGGTGAGTATCCGTTATGGGGTTGTGTGCGGGAGTCGGATTTTGGTGTCAGCGAGGCAGGTCCGGCTGGCGACATTTTGTATCTGGATGTCGGTGTTGCGGAGATTTCGGAGTCGGATTTTCGGTCATTGCTGGTGCATGAGCTGTCGCATGCGGCGTGTTTTTCGCGGTTGCTGGAGCGGCGTCTGGCGGGTTCCGGTGATTTGCTGTTGCCGCGCTGGTTTCACGAGAGTCTGGCGCATCTGGTGGAGTGTGCGCTGGCGGGCGAGCGGGGTTTGCTGCAGCGGCGTCGTGAGGCGTGCTGGCGGGATCCCGGGTCTGCTCCTGTGGTGGTGAATCTGCAGCAGATGACGTGGTCGGCCAGTCGTCGCGGTCCGCGTGCGGCGGGTTATCGTTTTTTGCTGTCGGGTGGTGGTGTGGAGCGAATTTCGGGTGGCGAGCTGGCGTCGCTGCTGCGTGAAGCGGGGGATTTTGACGATTTGCTGGGGCAGTTTCTGGGTGGTGATCGCGAGGGGGCTCTGCGGGACTGGGCGTCTGGTGAGGCTGTGGCGATGGCGGCTGCGGGACAGCAGTGGATTCCGGAGCTGTCGGCATCGGGAGTGACAGAGCGGCGTGTGCTGGGGACGGCGTTTGTGGTTTGGCGGGCTGGTTCTGAGGGGCTGGATGTGTCTGTGGAGTCGAGTGATGATTCCGACTGGACCCTGACGGTGATTCGGCGATAATGGGTGGTTTGAAATTCGCCCGGTACCAGTTTTTGGGGGGGGGAATTTTTCCGGACCTGTAGTTCAGAGTTGAAGCCAGAATTAATTTGAGCATGACAGCAGCGTTTTCATTTGAGCTGGAGGCGGTGGATCCGGGGACCAGTGGTCGAGCGGGCTGCTGGCGAACGCCGCATGGTCCCGTGCAGACTCCGGCCTTCATGCCGGTGGGCACTTTGGCGACCGTCAAGGGGCTGTTGCCTGAGCAGTTGCGGGCAGCTGGTGCGCAGATGGTGCTGGCGAACACTTATCATTTAGCGCTGCGTCCGGGCGAGAGGACGGTGGCTGAGCATGGTGGTCTGCACCGGTTTATGGACTGGGACGGTCCGATTCTGACGGACAGCGGCGGTTTTCAGGTTTTCAGTCTGGCGTCGATGCGGAAGCTGACTGACGACCGGGTGGTGTTTCGTTCGCACATTGACGGTGCTTTGCTGGAGCTGACTCCGGAGCGGGCGGTGGAGATCCAGGAGTCGCTGGGGGCGGACTGCATCATGTGTCTGGACGAGTGTCCGCCGTCGGGGGAGAGTATACCGAAGATTTTGCAGGCGGTGGACCGGACGACTCGTTGGGCCGAGCGTTGTCGGGCGGCTCAGAAGCGGACTGATCAGGCTTTATTTGCAATAGTGCAGGGTGGTTTGCATGCGGACCTGCGGGCTCGCTCGGCCGAGGGTTTGCTGAAGATTGGGTTTCCGGGGTATGCGGTGGGAGGCTTGAGTGTGGGGGAGCCGCCTGCGCTGATGTATGCAACTTTGGACTGTACGGTGCCGCTGTTGCCGGCGGATCGGCCGCGATATTTGATGGGCGTGGGGCGTCCGGAGAACATTTTGGAGGCGGTGTGTCGGGGGATTGACATGTTTGACTGTGTCATGCCGACACGCAATGGCCGCAATGCGATGGTGTTTACCAGCCGTGGTCCGTTGCGGCTGCGAAATGCGGTGCATGCGAAGGATCAGTCTCCACTGGACCCGGAGTGTCCGTGTGTGGCCTGTCAGCGGTATACTCGGGCTTACCTGCATCACTTATTCGTGGCGGGCGAGATGCTGGGTCCGATTTTGGCTTCACTGCACAACATTACGTATTACCAGACTCTGATGCGTCAGATTCGTGCGGCTGTGCTGACGGGGACGCTGCAGCAGTTCCGCAGTGCGCAGCTTGCCCGCTGGGGCTCAGTCCACTAAGATACGGCTGCTTGAAGCTGTACATCTTAATCTTCTGGAGAAGCCCGTGGTGTTTTGTTTTGTGGCCAGTGGTCTGGCGTCGCTGTTGATCAGTGCGGCGACATTTGTGGTGCAGGAACCTGCGTCTTCACCCCCTGCAGCGGCTGCCGCGCCAGCTCCTGCGGCCGCTGAGGTTTCTGCTGCTGAGTCCTCCGCAGCGGCAGCTCCGTCGGTGGCGGTGCCGGCGAAGTCGGCTGCAGCGGGGGAAAAGCCGGCAGCGGCCAGCAAGAAGGCTCAGTCTGATCCGCCGGGCTGGGTACAGTTCCTGCCGCTGGCGTTCATCGGGATCATGTTTTACATGATTTTGCTGCGTCCTCAGCAGAAGGAGCAGCGTCGTCGTCAGGAGACGCTGGGCAGTCTGAAGAAAAGCGACAAGGTCGTGACGACAGGCGGAATTGTGGGTACGATTGCCGATTTGTCGCAGGACGGCCGGTTTGTGACTTTGAAGGTCGACGATTCTACTCGCATCCGTTTTCTCCGCAGTGCCATTCATGGTCTGCTGGACGACAAGGCGGAAGCCAGCGGTGGCTGAGCGGTTTTGGGGGTGATTGTTGCGTTGCGGCAACAGTTCGCGATTTCCCCGGAATCCTGCAGGAATTCTCTGTTCTGCCCGGGTTTCGGGGGGCATTTTTCCATCCTGCCCGATATTCTGGCGGACTTTCCAGGATTCGGTATCCTCAGAAGTGACACTCCCTGCCGTCCTGGAATTGTGCTTAAAGCTGCCGTTTCGCTTCATATAAAGCGTATTTTTACCAGTGCATTCGTTCGGGAACCCACTGATGTCATTGCTGCTGAACGGACTGTTGATTCTGTGTCTGCAGGTTGCTGGAACCGGCGCTGAGGCTGCAGCCGGTACTGCTCAGGCTGCCCCTGCGGCTCCTGCTGAAGCTGGTGCCCCGGCTGTTGCTCAGCCCCCGGCCGCTGCTCCGGCTGAGGCTCCCGCTGCTCCGGCTGAGGCTCCCGCTGCTCCGGCTGAGGCTCCCGCTGCTGCGGCCGCCCCTGCTGCGGCTCAGGCTGCGGCTGCTCCTGCCCCTGCAGAGGCGGGCGAAGTGACAACTGCTGAAGAGAAGACGTTGCCGCCGGCAGCGGCTGGACCTGGTGGTTTTGTAGTCTTGCTGCTGGTGATCGGAATTTTGGTGCTGCCATTTGTGATTGGTAATGTTGTGGCGAAAAGCCTGAACGTGCCCGAATGGAGTGCTCGCATCAGCGTGGTAATTCTGACGCTGTGTCTCGGGGTGTCACCGTTTTTGATGTCGCTGCTGCGAGGTCAGCCATTAAGCGAGCGGTTCCGGCTGGGGATTGACCTGGCGGGTGGTACGAACATGGTGTTTCAGGTGCGTGGTGAGGGCAAAAAGATCACCACAGACGTGATGGATCAGATGGTGGGTGCTGTCAGTCGCCGTATTAATCAGTCTGGTACTGAAGAAATTACGGTGCGTGCTGTTGGCACGGACCGGATCGAAGTGATTGTTCCGGGTGAAGACCCGCAGACGGTGGATGACATCAAGCGCCGGATTACTCGTCTGGGCAGTCTGGAATTTTTCGTCGTGGCGAATCGTGCTGATTCGGACATTATCCGTCTGGCTCAGGGCCTGGATTTGTCGCGGAAGGACGTGCTGATCAACGGCGAGGTGCGGGCGCGGTGGGTGCCTGCGGCAGAGAAGAACGGCGAGCCGAAGCTGTTGACGGATTCGGATGTGATCAGTCGGCCTTTGAAGGCAGAGCGTGAGGTCAACGGTCGGGTTGAAAGCTATGATACTCAAGAGTATCTCCTGCTGGTTTCTTCGAAGGAAGAGCAGGTTACGGGTCAGTATCTGCGTTCAGCGGTTCGTGACTTTGATCCGCAGAACGGTGAGATTGTGGTTAGTTTTGCATTTGACCAGACGGGTGCGTATTTGTTTGGCCAGCTGACCGGTCGCAATGTGCCTCGCGACGGCGTGCCGAACCGTCGTTTGGCGATTGTGCTGGACGGTCGCGTCGACAGTGCTCCTTTTATTCGCGAGCAGATTACCAGTCGTGGTCAGATTTCTGGTGGTCAGGGCGGTTTCAGTGCAGAAGAGGCCAGTGAGTTGGTTGCGGTTCTGAATGCTGGTGCTTTGGAAGTTCCGATTGACCCTAAGCCGCTCAGTGAAGCAACGGTTGATCCGACGCTGGGTGCTGACGTGCGTCAGAAGGGTGTGACTGCCACGGCTCTGAGCGGTCTGGCTGTGATTGTGTTTATGCTGGTGTATTACCGCTTTGCCGGATTGATTGCGGTGATTTCCCTGATTTTGAATCTGGTGCTGACGGTGGGTCTGATGGTCGCGATTCCGGCCACTTTTACCCTGCCGGGCATTGCCGGTCTGGTGCTGACGATCGGGATGGCGGTAGACGCGAACGTGTTGATTTACGAGCGTATGCGTGAAGAGATTGCTCGAGGTTCTTCGACTCGAATTGCGATTCAGAACGGTTTTGAAAAAGCGTTCATCACAATTTTTGATTCGAACGTGACGACGCTGCTGACATCAATTGTGTTGTTTTATTTTGGCACGGATCAGATTCGTGGGTTTGCGGTAACGCTGTTTATTGGTCTGGCGACCAGCATGTATAGCGCGTTGTATGTGGGTCGGCTGCTGTTTGATCTGTTTGAGCGGATTGGTTTGCTGAAGCAAATTCGCATGATGCAGGCGATTGGCGAGACGAATGTAGACTTCATGAAGTACCGCAATCACCTGTTTACAGCGTCGGGTCTGGTGATTGCCGTGGGTCTGCTGTTCTTTGCCGGTCGCGGCGAAAAGAACTATGACATTGACTTCACCGGGGGCTCGATGGTGGCGTTTCAGACGACCGAACCGCAGAAGACTGACGATGTGTCGGCCGTGCTGCAGCAGGAGTTTGGCAGCGATTACGCTTTGGAGCGATTGTCGGTGGGTGAAGAGAGTGGCGAGGGGACCGGCAAGTATTTTCGGCTGCGAACGACCAGCCGGGAAGCTCAGTCTGAAAACGCTGATGTTCAGGTCAGCGGCGAGGACGTCATCAGGGAGCGAGTGAACAAGGCGTTTTCATCGGGTAATACTCCAATTCGGCTGCGGATGGTTAGTCTTGAGGTGACGCCTGTGCAGCCTGTTGTGGTTGATGCTGCGGACAACAGCGTGGCCGCGGTGGCTCGCATGAAGTTCAAGGATGGTTCTGAATCAGCGATGACGTTTTCTGAAGAGCTGGCGTTTGGGACTGCGACGGACCTGGTGAACGAGGCTTTGAGTGAGGTGCGGAAGGCTGATTCCGGTGATCTGTTTGGTCTCGAGGGGACTGCCGGATCGGGTCTGGCGGCTGCTGAGCGTTCTGTGAAGAAGTTCAGTGGCTTTACTGTGCGGGTTTTGCCGGACGTGACAAGTGAGCAGTTAACCCAGGCTCTGACTGCGGTGCAGCAGCAGCTTGCGTCAACCCCGCTGTTTGACGAAGTTAACACATTCGCCTCAGCAGTAGCTCAGGAGACGCGGGTGGACGCAACGGTTGCTGTTCTGCTGAGCATTCTGGGTATTTCCGCCTACATCTGGTTCCGGTTCCAGAATCTGATCTTTGGTCTGGCGGCAGTGGTTTCGCTGGTACATGACGTGCTGATCACGCTGGGTTCACTGGCTATGGCCAGTACGATTTCCGGCACTGGTCTGGGTGATGTGCTGCTGATCGACGACTTCCGCATCAATCTGTCGATGATTGCGGCGTTTCTGACGCTGGTGGGTTATTCGCTGAACGACACGATTGTGGTCTTTGACCGAATTCGTGAGGTTCGCGGCAAGAATCCGCTGGTGACCAGTGCGATTGTGAACACATCACTGAATCAGACTTTGGGTCGTACGCTGATGACAGGCGTGACGGTGTTCATTGTGGTTGTGATTCTGTATGTGTTTGGCGGGTCCGGTGTGCATGGTTTTGCCTGGTGTCTGCTGATTGGATCGATCGTGGGTACGTATAGTTCGGTGTACATCGCCAGTCCGTTCCTGGTGTGGTTCCTCGGGCAGACAAAGGCAGTGAAGGCCTGACGGGTCTGCTGTTGTGTTATTGACTGCATTTGCGGTCTGTTTTTTGAAACCCGCGTCTGATGTGGACGCGGGTCTTTGTTTTCCTTCTGGTTGTGACTGTACGGAGCCTGTCCTGGCATGATCGACGAATCTCCCCTGCACTGGACGACGGTGGACGCTTCGGAAATGTACGAGGTGCCTCGCTGGGGCAACGGCTACTTTTCCGTGAATTCGCGGGGCAACGTAATGGTGCATCCGGACCGCAATCTGTCGCGGGGGATTGACCTGAAGGAGCTGGTTGAGCGTTTGCAGATGCGTGGTCTGGACGTGCCGGTGTTGCTGCGCTTCAACGGCATTATCCGGGACCGTCTGTATGTGCTGCACAAGGCGTTTTCGGATGCGATTCGCGAGCACAACTATCGGGGCAAGTATTCCTGTGTTTACCCGATCAAGGTGAATCAGCAGCGTGAAGTTGTTGAGAAGGTGGTGGAGTACGGTCGGGAGTTTGGTTTTGGTCTGGAGGCTGGCAGCAAGCCGGAGCTGCTGGCGGTGGTGGCGATGACCGAGGCAGAGACGCCGATCATCTGCAACGGTTTCAAGGATGCTGAATTCATTGAGATGGCGCTGCTGGCTCAGAAGATTGGCCGGCATGTGATTCCAGTGGTAGAAAAGTACACTGAGCTGGAATTGATTCTGAAGTATGCCGAGAAGCTGAATGTGCGCCCGCAGATTGGGATGCGTGTGAAGCTGGCAGCTCGAGGAGCGGGCCGCTGGCAGTCATCGGGCGGATATCGTTCGAAGTTTGGGCTGCGAGCGAATGAGATTCTGCAGGCATTGGACGAGTTGAAACGTCGCGGGATGGAGGACTGTTTTACGCTGCTGCATTTCCATTTGGGCAGTCAGATCACGAATATTCGGCAGGTGAAAGCGGCGCTGAACGAGGCGGCTCGTGTGTATACCGAGCTTTCCAAACGCGGTGCCGGTCTGAAGTATATGGACGTGGGCGGTGGTCTGGGCGTGGACTATGACGGTTCGCAGACCAACTTTGAATCCAGCATGAATTACACTCTGGAAGAGTATGCTCGCGACGTGGTCTACACCATGCAGACGGTGTGTGACGAGGCGGGGGTGGAGCATCCGAACATTATTTCTGAGAGTGGCCGGGCGATTTCGGCATTTCACAGCGTGCTGGTGTTTGGTGTTCTGGGAGTTTCTCAGCAGGGTTCTGAGGAGACGACGGATGCATCGCTGGCGCCGCCGGAGGATGCTGAGCAGGTGCTGCACGATCTGTATCAAAGTTATCGCGGGCTGACTCAGAGGAATGCCCTGGAGACATTCCACGACGCACAGACCAGCGTTGATACGGTGATGACACTGTTCAACACGGGTTATTTGTCGCTGGAGCAGCGCTGTCTGGCCGAGAATCTGTATTTTGCGACGTGTTACCGGATCTGGCAACTGACAGGTGCGATGGAGTTTGTCCCGGAAGAGCTGGAGCGTCTGGACAAGCTGCTGTCGGACAATTATTTCTGCAACTTTTCACTGTTTCAGTCCTGTCCGGATTCGTGGGCCATTAAGCAACTGTTTCCGGTGATGCCAATTCATCATCTGGACCAGCGTCCGACTCGCCATGCAGTGCTGAGTGACATCACCTGTGACTCTGACGGCAAGATTGACACGTTTATTGATCGTCGGGACGTGCGGCGGACTCTGATGCTGCACGAGTTTGACGGGTCTCCTTATTATCTGGGGATCTTTCTGATAGGAGCCTATCAGGAGATTCTGGGTGACCTGCATAACCTGTTTGGAGACACGAATGCAGTGCACGTGGATATTTCGGAAACGGGTGATGTGATTCTGGACACGATCATCAAGGGCGAGACGGTCAGCGAGGTACTGGACTATGTACAGTTTCGCGGTCGTGATCTGATCAACAGGCTGCAGGTGGCTGTGGAAGTGGCGGTTCGTGAAAACCGGATTGACAATTCCCAGGCCGGTCAGTTTGTGAAGTTTTATGAAGAGGCATTGAACGGTTATACGTATCTGGAAGAGCCGGACGGGGAGTGATTGTGGTGTGGGCCGACCTGTCCCGCAAAACCCGCCGGATCTGTAAATCACGCAGCACATTTGCCGCGTCAGGGGTGTTGTGTGCGTACGTTTCGCAGAGCGAAACGCGACTATGGGGTTGCTGGAACTACCCACGGTCGAATCTGCAGGTCGGGCAGTTGTACCTGCACCGTGTACAGCAGACGATTGGGAAAGGCGGCGGCCAGCTGCTGCTGCTGTGCGGGTGACTGCGGCAGGCGACAGACGAGTGCGGCGGCCTGATAATCGGGTGGGTTGATGATATAACTGAGCTGCTGATCGGTGCCGGTTTCATCCACCAGCAGCAGGCAGGGACCTTTGGTCGCGACCTTTGCAGCGATCTCCTGAAAAGCCGCCATGCGAACTCGCGAATACGCCTGTTCCGACACTGCCAGGCTGATGCGTGATGGTCCCCACAGCGATTCGGCACTCAGCCAGGATGGCAGCAGGGAAGTAATTGGCAGCAGCAGTGTCCAGACAAATGCAGTGCGACGGCTGAAACGCAGCATCAGAATCTGTTGTACGGACTGCAGTCCTGCGGCAGCCAGCAGCAGCAGCAGCGGAGCAGTTTCGAACACGTAGTGCCAGTGCAGAATTCCGTCGTACCAGTATGGGATGTGGACTGCATGCAGGCTGAGCACTGCGGCGAGCAGCAGACGCAGGCGGCGGGCGCGTTCATCGGCGGGCAGGCACAGCGGCAGCGCGGCGGGTATCAGCAACAGCAGTGCGGGAATCCCCAGTGTCCACTGAGCACTGGCAGTGAGTCGCTGCTGCACATTAAGGGCAGCAGCGGCCGGTGTCAGGTTGGTGGCCCAGGCGTCGTACCTGGCCAGTACTGACGACAGTGGGGCGCTGCTGCGGGCATTATTGAAGCCAAAGCGGTGTCGCGGTGTCCACGTATCGGTGTAGTATTGGTATGCTGAAGTACGCCAGTTTCCAGTGATGTTCTGATTCATGACAGCCAGCACTGCAAACCCAGCCAGCAGCGGCAGTGCCATGCAGATCAGAGTTCGGGTCGTGAGCACTCGCTGTGCTGGTGTCAGCGGCAGCACCAGTCGCTTCAGCAAGACCAGTCCGAATGGCAGAGCAAAGCCAGCTGCCGTCATGGGTCGTCCCAGCATGGCGCAGGTCAGGGCTGTTCCCGCCACAGCGGCTAATGGCCAGCGGCCGCCGTCCAGGACTCGCAGTATCGCCCACAAAAACACAGCCAGTGCCAGCATTGTGGGGTGATGAGCCAGCAGCAGGTTGCTGAACAGGGCCAGACCCGGGCTGAAAGCCAGCAGCAGGCCACCGATATTGGCGGTGTGGGGACTTATTAAAGTTCGCAGGACGCGATGAAACAGCATGCAGGCGAGCGCCCCGGCCAGCCAGTGTCCGGCGATCGGCAGGCCGAGCAGCAGAAAGGGTAAGATCCAGAGGCCTGTCCAGGGAAAATAGCGACTGGCAGTGCGGGGACGATTCAGCACATGAATCTGGTGGAAGGCATCACCACCGGCCGTTTGCGGCGGCCATGACAGGCGGCCTGCGCGAAATGTTTCGGCCTGCAGCAGATAACTGAATTCGTCGTGATATGCGGGCGGCAGCCGGTACAGCGGAACTGTCTGTACCGTGCCGTCAGACGAGGCCGTTTGCAAAACAGGAATCTGCTGTAATCCCACAGTCAGGCTCATCGCCATTGAGGTGCATCCCAGCAGGACCGTCATGCCGGCTCCGGATGCCTGTTTAGCGGCGTCCGGTGCGGTGCCGGTTTGTTTTCTGCGTCCGGGTTCGGGCCACAGCCACCACATGGCCGGCAGGGCCAGCAGCACCAGTGCGGGCAGCGTGGTCTCTATGTTCCAGGCAGCGAACCAGCCCAGGATTCCGGCGGGCGACTGCGCCAGTTGCAGAATGCGAGTCCCCTCCAGCCAGACACAGAATACGGTTGCCAGCAGCCAGCCTGCCAGCATGGCCGAGCGGGCCGTGCCGGAAGTGCTGCTGCTGTGGTCCGATCGGTCGGTTGTCATTACAAGTCTCTTAAAGAATTGCCAGCGGATTGCGGCGCGGTTCCAGTGTCCCCCGAGTCACTCCGACCTGATTCATGGCCTGCAGCGACTGCCAGACATGAGCACCGGAGCAGCGACTTTCCAGCAGCTGTCGATACAGTTCGATGAGTCGTTTGATCTGTGCCGGAGTTTCGCGCAGCAGCTCAATCCTAAAATAACGGACTCCTGCCTGCAGCAGTTCCGGGACAATTTCGGCCGAGCTTTGAGGGGCCGCATTGAACAGAGTATTGCGGCAGCCAATGTCGGCTGTCAGCGGATGATTCATGCCGGTGCGATCCCTCAGTTCCACCTGATGTGCGTCACAGGGCCGTCCGCAGTTGTGTTTGTTGGTTCCGGGTGACAGCATGGCACAAAACACACAATGCTCCATATGAAACATGGGCATGTGCTGATGAATGACGATCTCCAGCCACTGTGGTGGCAGCACGCGAATCAGATCCAGCAACTGGTCCCGATTCAGGTCATAGGACGGAGTCAGTCGCTGCAGTCCGCGTGACATCAGGTAATCGGCACTTAATTCGTTGGTGATGTTCAGCGAATAATCGCCTGTGAGCGGCAGACCGAGGCTGCGGAAGAAGTCGAGACTACTGAGGTTGCGCACCAGCACACCGTCGGGGTCCGCCTTCCGCACCATATGGAACAGCCCCATTTCGCCGGGCTTCTGAATTCGCGGGGGGGCCAGCAGCAGCGGGATTTGTGCGGTGCGAGCCAGCTGTACAGCCTGCCGATACTCACGCAGATCCGCAAAATCAGCGATCAGGCCGTCCACGCCAGCCGTCAGAGCGGCAGCCAGCTGTTCGAGGTTTCGGCAGAGCAGCGTCAGCCTTGCAGACGTTAAGGGTGTGGGGGTCACGGGCGGCAGTGAGCTGCGCAGACGCGACAGGCAGTCAGATGACGCCAGCGGGCGCTGCAGTCGCGGCAGGGATGACTGCAGCTGCTCCAGCATTTCGCGACGCAGCTGCCCCAGTACACTCAGCGGGACCATTGGTGAGCCCGTGATCTCCGCCTGCAGCTCGGACAGCGTAAAGACAGATGCGCCCAGTCGCCCCAGCTGTTCCTGCAACAGTTGCTGTGAAAGTGGATGCTTTACGGCCTGCTGCAAGGGCAGTTCGGAAAGGACGTCGCAGCGACTGCCATTGGTGGCCACTCCCTGAATCCGCAGAGGCTGACCGACTGCCGCCTGCACCTGCAGCACCAGCGGCACTCGTCGCAGCGGATCCGCTGCCTCAAATGTCCGTCGCAACTGCTGATTCAGACGCGGATCATCCGTTTTCCAGACCTGTAGTCCGGGTCGCAGCTGCTGCAGGTCAACTGCCGCACGGTCAAAGCTGAGCTCGACAATTCCTGAGTCGACAGGTTCCTGCAGCTGCCAGCCGTTCTGCCGCACATGATAGACTCGACCGCCCTGCTCTGCCCCCGACAGACGATCGCCCTCAAACACCACTCCGTCACCCGGCTGCACTGTATAGTCAAGCTGCACTGCGACAGCATCCCGCAGTACATGCACCACTTTTCCAAGCAGCACGCCACGCTTGGCTGAGGCCACGGCCGGGACCAGCATCTTGTGGTCACAGCCCTGCAGCCAGCCCGGCGAAAAGCCCCTTGAAAACGACATTTCCATCTGTTGTACAACGCTTCGGGGAAACTGCACGTACCTCCCGGCCAGTGCTTCGTCCAGCGCCTGACGGTAATGCGCGGTGATGTTGGCGACATATTCAGGAGTCTTCAGGCGTCCTTCAATCTTGAAGGAACTGACTCCGGCATCCAGCAGTTCGGGCAGCAATGGAAATGCGGCCAGGTCCTGGGGACTGAGCAGGTACTTTTGCGCGCCGGCATCCTGCAGCACTCCATCACTGATGATTTCATAGGGCAAACGACAGGCCTGTGCACACTGGCCACGATTGGCACTTCGGCCACCGAGCGATTCGCTGGTGAGGCACTGACCGGAGTACGCAACACACAGTGCCCCGTGAACAAACACTTCCAATTCAAGATTCGTGACCTGATGCACCAGCCGAATCTCATCAATCGACAGCTCACGTGGCAGCACGACACGTTCAATGCCCAGATCCCGAGCTGCCTCGATGCATTCGCCGCTGCTGAGTGTCATCTGAGTGGATGCGTGCAATGACAGCTGCGGACTGATTTCGCGGATCAGACGAGCCAGTCCCAGATCCTGAACGAGAACCGCGTCCACTCCCGCATCACTGATCTGTCGCACGATCTGTTCCAGTTCGGAAAGCTCGGACGAAAATGCGAGTGTATTCAGAGTCAGGTAGCCGCGGACACCGCGCAGGTGCAGAAAGTCGATGGCTGCAGGCAGTGATTCGAGCGAAAAATTGCCGGCTCGAGCACGCGCGTTGAAGCCGCATTCCAGACCGAAATACACCGCATCCGCACCATTTTCCACAGCCGCCCGCAGGCAGGTCAGATCGCCAGCCGGAGCCAGCAGTTCGGCGTGCCGAGCCGTTGTGGCGGAATTGCTGTGGGACACGGGATCGACTGCACCAGAAACCATCCAGGGACTGCCTTGCTGCCGGTAGCGGCATCATGCGGTTGGGAAAATGCGGAAGCGACTGGTGCAATTTGCTGCAGCAGCGCGAAACTGCTCAGCATTCTGCTGCACTGAGCTAAGTAATCCAATACAGCGGTCGGAGGAAAACGGGCAATTTCCATGTCTCCGTATTCATGGCACGCAAACTGCGGTCAGCATGCACGTCAGCCGCAAGTCATTGGCCCGCCTGGCGGCTGATCGGGAAAGCAGGAGCGATTCTCTGTCCGAGGTCGCTCCTGCTTTCATTTGTGCGGGGCCGGGAGTGCTGGCAGGCAGCAGTGTGCCCCCGCCCCCCGGTGCCGCAAACAAGACATTCAATTTTTCGCGATTCCTCGTGCTCGTGCTCGTAATCGAAAAAGTTGCCTCAGGGATCGCTTTTCGAGCACAAGTACGAAGCACGAGGCTGTGCGCGAGCAACTGGGTTCCGAAGCAGCTTACGGCAGGATCAGGAACAGTCCGATCACGGCAGCCGTCTGAACCAGTGTCGCTTCCGTGTTGTACGGAATCTGGTACAGCTTTTTCGGTGCTGCTTCACCCGGGCGGTAATAGCCCAGTGCATACTGCCGGCTGGTGACCGGGTGCAGGGCCATCTGATACGGCAGACCCACCAGCTGCACCGCAAATTTGCCGGTTGAGGCGAATGGCTGCACCAGCGGGCTGTAGGTATGACCGTAACGCTCCAGCGCAGGGTCCTCAAAGTACAGCGGGTAATGGTAGAAGTTGGTGGGTGCCCACTGCAGGACAGTTGGATTCGGCTGTCGAGCTACATATTCGCCGCGAGTCAGCTTGTCGTTGAAGTCCTGCGGCAGTTGCTGGGGGTCAATGTCCTTCAGGGCATAACTCAGCGATGGCTGGATCATGCGGATGTCGGTCTTGAGACGACTGCCCGAAGTGGCCTGGGGGGCCGTTTCATCCTGAGTGTGGGCCACCTGACGGATACGCGGTCCGTCCAGGGCAATCGGACGCGTTTCGTACACATCCAAGGCGGGTTCCGCCGGCTGCTGATAAGTGGCGTTTTCGACAAAGTCGTGCACCGACTGACGCATACCATCAGCTGTTACCGGCTTATTGAGCAGCATACTGCCTGATTGCTGAGACCGCTGCTGCTCACGTTCCCAGAACACCCCGGCATGTTCGAACGAAGACCAGTCGTGCACACCCTTCAGAAAACGCTCAAGCCTTGTGTTGTAACGTCTTGAGATAGTTGATTCGTCGTCGGCGACAGCCGGCTGCAGGGCAGCCAGCAAAGACAGGACGGCCAGTCCTGCTGTCACGACGCGGCGCAGCACATCAGTCCTTCGGACTGTGCTCGACCGAGTAATTGGGGGCTTCCTGAGTGATTGCGATGTCATGCGGATGATTCTCCCGAACTGAAGCCGGAGAAATCTCGATAAACCGAGCTTTCTCACGCAACTCACGAATTGTCTGAGCCCCGACATAACCCATGCCGGAACGCAAACCACCCGTCAGCTGAAACATCAGCGGCTGCAGAGCACCTTTGTACGCAACGCGACCTTCTACGCCTTCCGGCACCAGTTTGGTCTGATCCGCTGCGCCCTGTCCCTGCCGATATCGCTCGCTGCTTCCCTTAACCATCGCTCCCAGCGATCCCATACCGCGGTATCGCTTGAAGCTTCGTCCCTGATACAGAATCATCTCACCTGGACTTTCGTCCACTCCAGCCAGCAGTCCACCGATCATTACGGTCGACGCGCCAGCCGCCAGAGCTTTCGTAATATCCCCGCTGAAACGAATCCCTCCATCAGCTATTACCGGAATATCGGTTCCAGACAGGGCCCTCGCTGCATTCGAAATCGCTGACAATTGCGGAACACCAATTCCTGAGATGATGCGGGTGGTACAGATTGAACCTGGACCGATTCCGACCTTCACCGCATCGGCTCCGGCATCCGCCAGCGCTTTCGCACCGGCTTCCGTCGCCACATTTCCGGCAATAACTGCAATTTCCAGACGCCGCTTGATCTCCCTGACCGTTTCAATGACATTCTTCGAATGCCCATGTGCACTATCCACCACCAGCACGTCAACGCCAGATTCCACCAGAGCCGCTGCACGCTCGAGATCAAAAACACCGACCGCGGCGCCAACCCGCAAACGACCGCGTGAATCCTTCGACGCCCGCGGAAACTGCAGGTTCTTGTCGATGTCCCGGATCGTAATCAGCCCTTTCAGCTGAAAATTCTCATCCACCAGCAGCAGCTTCTCAACCTTGTTCTCCAGCAGAATTCGCTCCGCCCGCTCCAGACTGGTGTCCTCAGACGCCGTCACCAGATTGTCCTTCGTCATCACCTCGGACACCGGACGTTCGCGCGATTCCAGAAACCGCAGATCGCGGCGAGTCAGGATTCCCACGAGCCGTCCATCGACGGTAATCGGGACGCCACCGATGTTCCGTTCGTCCATCAGCCGAGCTGCCTCGCCAACCGGTGTTTCCGGGGGCAGCGTCACCGGGTCGACAATCACTCCATGCTCGCTGCGTTTCACGCGATCCACCTGCATCGACTGCTGCTCGATACTCATGTTCTTGTGAATGATCCCGATGCCGCCGAGCTGGGCCATCGCGATTGCCATTTCGCTTTCCGTGACCGTATCCATCGGACTGCTGACGATCGGCACGTTGAGAGTAATGACGCGAGTCAGGCTGGAGCTGATGTCGACATCAGACGGCATCACATCGCTGTAACCGGGTTCCAGCAGCACGTCATCGAATGTCAGGCCGCGATAGGCGATTCGTTCCTGCATGGTTGCATTCCCTCGTCAGTGGTCAGGTGTCGGTGTCGGAATCAGTGTCGGGTTCACAGTTGCCGCTGGATTCGTGGTCGGTGTCTGTTTCAGGATCTGTGTCGGTGTCGGGTTCGAGGCCGCGTTGCTGGATGGTATTTCTGAGAGCATTGGACAGGCTGATGAGTTCGGCGACCTGCATGAGTTCGGCGCGCTGGTCGGCGTTGAGACTCAGTTCGACCAGCAGTTGGTCAACGTGGGGTTTGTCCAGCTGTTTGCGATACATTCCGGACAGGACGCTGCGGAGGTGTTTGCGACGTTGTGAGAAGATGCGGCGGAGGAAGTCCTGGAAGAAGCGGCGATCGTGGATGCGTTCGGCTGCGGCGGAATCGCGCCAGATACTGACGATTGCCGAATCCACTTTGGGGCGAGGCCAGAACACGTTGGGTCCCAGTTTGCGCAGGATGCGGACTGAGGCTTGAGACTGGATCCAGGCACTGAGAGCCGCATAGTGTCGCCCGGGGCCTTCGGCCGCCATTTTTTCGGCCAGTTCCCACTGGATGGTGCACACCATGCGATCCCAAGGCAGGTCCGAGGCGATGAGGTTGGAGATAACGGGTGTCCCGACGCTGTATGGGAGGTTGGCGACCAGTTTCAGTCGGCCGTGGGGGCGTTCGGCGACTTTTTGGCGGATCAGGTCGGTGATTTCGGGTGCCAGCGTATTTTTGTTTTTCAGGATATCGCGATTGACCAGTGTGACATTGTGGCAGCCCTGCACTGCTGCTGCGGCCAGTACTGACATGTTTTTGTCGATATCGACCGAGATGACATGTCCGGCTTCTCTGGCCAGGAAGGCTGTCATGCCGCCGGTTCCGGTGCCGACTTCGAGGGCCACATCGCGAGGCCCGAGTTCGGCGTTTCTGACGACAAATTCGATCAGATTGACATCGATGAGAAAGTTCTGCCCCAGATCTCCGCGCGGGTTCATGCCGTGCTGCTGGAACAGCGACATGAGGTACGTTCGAGTCTGACGCTGGACGTCCTTCATTGGGGGGCGGTACTTTCCGGAGCGGAAGCGAGGGCCGGCTGACTGAGAGCGAGACCGGGCAGGGACAATCCGGCCAGGCGACTTTCAAGCAGGTGATCGACATACTTGCCCAGCACGTCATTTTCGATGTTGACGCGATCTCCGCAGCGACGATATCCAAGCGTTGTGACGGCCAGCGTGTGCGGGATGAGAGCGACGGAGAACAGGCCGTGTTCGGTGCTGACGACAGTCAGGCTGACACCATCCACAGCGACCGAGCCTTTGGGGACCAGCAGTCGGTGCTGAGCGGGAGCGGGTCGGAACCAGAGATCTGTCCAGTCACCGTTTTGCCGGACTTCGATAACTTCAGCGGTCCCGTCGACGTGTCCCTGGACGAAGTGGCCACCGAGTCTGGCGGAGGCCTGGAGAGAGCGTTCGAGATTGACGCGGCTGCCGACGGCGAGCTGTCCGAGGTTGGTTTTGGCGAGTGTTTCGAGACCGGCTTCGAAGTCGAGTGAATCGGAGGTCTGACTGACGACGGTGAGGCAGCAGCCCGAGATGCAGATGCTGTCGCCGATGGTTGCTTCTGAGGCCTTGAAGCAGGGGGCGACAGCGGATTTTTGATCGGGTCGGATCGTCAGGCGCAGGCCAGCCGGCAGCTTCAGAATAGCTGCGACGGTGCCCTGTCCTTCGACGAGACCTGTGAACATGGTGACTTTTCGTGGCAACGATGGGAAGGAATAACGGATCGTTGCGGTGGGATTTTAGCGGTGCGTTGTGGGCAATGCACGCGAGTCGCTGAAGTTCCCGGATGCGGGGCGTCGGGGAGCAGAAAACGGGGCATTTTCGGGGTGACTTATGTCTAGCCCGGTCAAATTCCCGGGAATCTGACAGATCGATTTGCCAGCACGAGCCCTTCCTGATAGAGTCCCGGAGGTGGTTTTATCGGGCTATAGCGCAGTCTGGCTAGCGCGCTTGACTGGGGGTCAAGAGGTCGTGGGTTCAAATCCCGCTAGCCCGACTTTCTCTAACCCCCTGCTGAATCGACAGTTACGATACCTGACGGCGTTCGTCAGTGCGGCGAAAACTCTTAATCAATCGTGGGAAAAGTTCCACGAAATGGATCAGAGAGGCTACCGCAATGGCACGCAAAATGAACTCCATCCCCAGTTATTTCAGGCACAGCAGCGGTCAGGCGCGTGTGCGCGTCGACGGCCGGGATATTCTGCTGGGGCCGTATGACAGCAAGGAATCCCGGATTCGCTACGCTGAGATTGTGGGCCCAGGTGGTCAGCGGGCAGGCTGTGGAGACACCCACAGCGAAGAAAAAACAGCCGGTGCAGGCTGATTCCCGTCTGACTGTGAATGAACTGGTTGCAGGGTATCTCAGTTGGGCTGACGGGCATTTCGTTAAGAATGGGACACCCACCAGCGAGATTCACTGCCTGAAGTCCGCTGTGAAACCGCTGATTGAATTGTTCGGGTTTACTGCCTGCGATGCGTTTGGGCCGGTGGCCCTGAAAGCTGTCCGGGAACAGATGGTGCAGTCTGGCTGGTGCCGAAAGACCTGCAACAAAAATACAGGCCGGGTAAGGTCGATTTTCCCCTGGGGTGTTGAGAATGAGATGGTGGATGTGAGCACACTGCAGAAGCTGCAGGCTGTGGCCCGCCTACTCGCCGGTCGCACATGGTCTTAAGCTTGCCCCGAACCCGACTTGCATAACGCCAAGTCAAAAGGATGGTTTGGGCGCTCGTCAAACGGTACTCATCTTTACATCTACAATGATGGCCCTGCCCAGCGCGACAAGACGCCAGAGTTCCCAATGGTGGGCGAATGTCTTTGCGATACAAGACAAAGCCTGCAGCCGGTGTCTGGAGCGATGAAAAGACGTTTTACGAAGCCGGGATCAAGAATTCCTACCCGACTCTTATCGAAGTGTCGCCGGGCGAGTTCCGCTGCGTGTGGGATAGTGGCACATCCAATAAGGCCCGAACTCATATTCATTTTGGAAAGCTCTCGCTAAAATTGCAGCGTTAGAATGTTATCAAGAATCATCCACGCACCGTGCACTACAAACGATCCGTCCGCGTCGGTTGAATTCTAAGAAGAATCCCGTCAGTCCATGAAACAGAGCAAAATGTATCGATTACTTACGATTCTCGCCGTTTTTGGGAGTCTCAATGGAATCAGCTACGGCAGTGAGCCGGCTCGACCCAACATCATTCTCTTCCTGATCGATGACCTTGGCTGGAAGGACCTCGCGTGTCAGGGGAGCACGTATTATCAGACGCCGAACATTGATCGGCTGGCGGCGGAAGGCGTGCGTTTCACCGATGCGTATGCAGCCTGTGCTGTTTGCTCGCCGAGCCGTGCGGCGGTTTTGACGGGAAAATATCCAGCGCGGTTGTTGCTCACCAACTGGCTTCCCGATGGCCGTTGGAATCCGAAAGCCAAATTGCGAGAAGGGCGATTTCTGCGTGGACTGCCGGTCGAAGAGTTGACGCTGGCCGAGGCGTTGCGCGAGGGTGGCTATCGCACGGCGAACATCGGCAAGTGGCATCTCGGCAGTGAGCCGTTTTCGCTGCCCGAGCATCATGGGTTCGATGTGAACATCGGCGGCAATGCGCACGGCGCACCTGGCAGTTACTTCTTTCCGTACGCCGGCGATTGGAAGATTCCTGCCACCGGACAACGAGCCGTCTGGAACGTGCTGCCCGATGGCAAGGACGGCGAATACCTCACCGACCGGCTCACCGATGAGGCCGTGAAGTTCATCCATGCGAGCAAGGACAAGCCGTTCTTCATCTACTTCCCGCACTATGGCGTCCACACCCCGCTCCAGGCCAAACCAAAAGCCATCGCAAAATACGAACGTATGCCGGAAGCTGAGCGTCAGGGAAAACCGGAATACGCCGCCATGGTTGAAAGCATTGACGACAGTGTGGGCCGTGTGATGGCGACGCTGAAGGAACTGAAACTTGACGAGAACACTGTCATCGTCTTCACCAGCGACAATGGCGGATTTTACAACGCCACCAGCAACTCGCCGCTGCGGGCGAACAAGGGCGCGTACTACGAAGGCGGCATCCGCGTGCCATTGATCGTGAAATGGCCCGGCGTGACGAAATCCGGCCTCGTCGTAAACGAACATGTCACCAGCACCGATCTTTATCCAACGTGCCTCGCTGCCGCCAGCTTGCCCGCGATTCCAAATCAGCATGTGGATGGCGTGAATCTCCAGCCCGCTCTGGCTGGTACAGGTTCCCTGCCAGACCGCGCCCTGTTCTGGCATTTCCCGCACTACAACGAGCATCCCTCCAGCGTCCCCAGCAGCGTCATCCGCAAGGGCGACTGGAAGCTCATCGAGACGTTTGACCCCGAGGGGATCGAACTTTACAACCTCGCCAGCGACCTTAGCGAAATCAATAACCTCGCTGCCACCGAAACTGCGAAAGTGGACGAACTCCGCCGCGAACTGGACATCTGGCGCAAGGACGTCGATGCCGAGATGATGCAGCCGAACTCCGACTACGATCCCAGCGTGAAGGCCGCGAAGAAGAAAAAGCAGAAGGGGGAAGAGTAATGGATACGATCCGGTGTCTAACTCGCATGTTCATCGCAGTCATGCTGACCGTGAGTCTGCTTGCGAGTGCAGCCGCTTATGGCCAGTTTGCCGACAAGTCGGCTGATCTGCAGGCGCTGCCGAAGGTGCCGCAGGAGTTTGAAGTCACTCTGTTTGCCAGTGAGCCGTTGGTGCGGCAGCCGTGTTCGATGGCGTTTGACGAGCAGGGGCGGCTGTTCGTCGGCATGGGACCGCAGTATCGCAATCCGAAGCCGGAGACTCCGGGCGATAGCGTTGTCATCGTGCAAGATACCGATGGAGATGGCCGAGCGGATCGCATTAAAGAGTTCGCGACGGGCTTCAATGCGGTTCAGGGGCTGGCCTGGCATGGGCGAGATTTGTGGATCGCGAATGCTCCTGACTTGACGTTGGTCCGCGATCTGGACGGCGACGACGAGGCGGATGAGTACGTCAAGGTCTATACCGATCTCGGCAATCTGGAACACGGACTCCATGGGCTGAATTGGGCTCCCGACGGCAAGTTGTACATGAGCAAGGGGAACTCGAAGGGGCTGAATCAACCGGGCCGTTACGCGCCGAAAGCGTTTCGGGAACTGTGGGGACTGAAGGCGCCGGCGGACGTACCGGACATGCCGGCATCGGTGACGTCAGGTAAGAACGATTACAGCCGCGCCTATCACGACCCGGCTGATGACTGGGGTTTGGATGGCGGGGTGTTACGCTGCGATGACGGCGGTAAGAATCTGGAGATTGTCGCACGCGGGTTCCGCAACCCATGGGACATCACGTTCGACAGTGGCTTCAGCTGGATCGGGACCGACAATGATCAGACGACGGGCGATCGCGTCTTCATGCCGTTCTACGGGGCTCACTTTGGATGGAATCATCCGTGGAGCAGCCATTGGGGAAGTGATCCGCATGCACCGACCGCGCCCGTGAGCGGACCGCTGTTTGAGGGCTCGGGCACGGGAACCGTCTTCTGTCAGTCGCTGCAGTTCCCTCCCGAGTATCGCGGCGCGTTCTTCGTCAACGACTGGCTGTCGAAGACGACCTACCTCTGGCGACCGCAGTGGGACGGGGCACTGCTGCGACCCTCGGGTGGCGGCTTCACGCCATTTATCGAAGGTGGCTCGTCGCTGTTCCGCCCGACGGACATGGAGTTCGGTCCCGACGGCGCGCTGTGGGTGCTCGGCTGGAGCAGTGGGTATGGAGCTGAATGGAAGGACAAGCAACTCACAAACGAAGGCCGCATCTTTCGAGTCGTGTGGAAAGATGCGCCCGCAGTGGCACCTTTGATGTCAAAACCATTGACAGACTTCTCGATGGGTGAGTTGCTGGATGAATTCGACTCACCGCTGCCGGTGCGACGTATCAACGCCCAGGACGAACTGGTGCGACGTGGCGATGCGGTGCAGCAAAGACTTGTCGAGCGACTGAGCGGTGGCAAGCTGTCTGAGAATCAGGAAACGTGGACCGTGTGGGCCCTCGGACGAATACCGAATGCTGCATCGCTCGCAGCTTTCCTGCATGACTTACTGCAGACAGAGTCGAACGCCTCGCTCAATTTGAAGATTCAGGCTGTTCGAGTGCTTGCGTATCGGGCGAAACAACACGGGCAGACCGACCGTCTGACGGAATGTTTGCGAGTCGCGCAGCAGCATCCTCAACCGCGCGTGCGGTTCGCTGGCGTGCAGGCTGTGCATGAGGCTCGTCAGAGGGCGCTAGTTCCCGCTCTGTTGGAACAATTACAACGGGAGACGGACGCAACGATCTTCTATGCCGGATGGCAGGGGCTCCGCGCGTTGAGTTCGATCGCTGAGCTGAGGGAATTGCTCAGTGACTCGCGGTCAGCGGTCCGCCGAGCGGCTTTGCTTGCGCTGCTGGAATCGCTTGCGGCAACTCAGCCGGAGGTTCGCGCGTTGGCGGAGAAGGATAAGGATGCAGACGTGCGACAGGTCGCTGAGTTATGGTTGGCGAAGGTCGCGGGCGGCTCGAGTCCAGAGATCCGCGGGCGGTCTTTGCAGATCGCTTCGGCCGGGGCAAATTCCGAACAGAAGAATCATCCCGTTCCGACGGGCATTGCGACTGTTCGCAACCTAAAAGTAGAGAACGGAGCCACCTACAAAGTTGTGCCGGGAGGCTTCACGGTCGACACTCCAGTTTATGTCGATCGCAGCTATCGGCTGAGCACCGTACCCAGGGAACTCGAAGGGGCGGATCTCATTCAGACCGCCAACAACGATGACGACTCGCGCAGCGAGCAATGGCTCAGCGCGGATGCGATTGTGCCGGTCCGCGTCTGGGTCGGGATCGATGTTCGCCAGAAGACAGCGCCGAGTTGGGTGATGAAAAGCTTTCAGAAGGTTCCGCACACCGCTGCCATCGACGAAGGGGCGAAGTTTAACTTCTACGAACGAACGTTCGCCGCAGGTCGTGTTGAACTCGGTGGCAACACAGATGATGGCAACGGTGGTGCAAAGGGAAACTACATCGTCGCCGTCGCCCCGCTGCCGCTCATCAAACAGTCGACCAAAGCGACGCTCGACGCTTCGCTTGCGCTGCTGGCACGCGGTGATCGAGACCGTGGCGAGTTGTTGTTTCTCCGATCTCAGGGGGCTGGTTGCGGCAAATGTCATAGCCTCGATCAGGCGAAGAACGGATTCGGCCCGAACCTGAGCAGTATCGGACTGCGAGCCAATGCCCGACACATCGTCCAGTCGATCGTCGAACCCACTGCTGTCATCACCGAAGGTTTCAACCAACTGACGGTCGTCACTGATCAAGGCAGGGTGATCTCAGGAGTGCTGCTGGAGGAGAGCGGGTTGACGTTGTCGCTCGGCCAGTCGAGTGGCGAACGGGTCGACATTCCGAAATCCGCGATCGAAGAACGCAATACAAGTCATGTATCCGCCATGCCTGAGATGGCCGAGAACCTGACGCAGCAGCAAGTCGCCGACCTGGCGACGTTCCTGCTGTCGATGCGAACTCCGCTGGCCGTTGCGGATGTGAACACGACGACTGCTCCTGCGAGCAATGCTTCATCGGCAACCGGCTTCGGAGTCGTAGAACAAAAGGACCGCCTGCTAATCTCGCTTGGCGACAGGCCGATCGTCGACTTCGTCTTTCTCGACGAAAAGATTCTGCGACCGTATTTTGCGAACGCACGACTGACGAGCGGCATGCAAGTCACCCGCCATCATCCCCCGATCAAGGATGTCGACGCGGTCGATCACGACACGATGCACCCCGGCATCTGGCTTGGCTTTGGTGACATCAGCGGGCAAGACTTCTGGCGCAACAAGGCGACCATGGAACATGTCCGCCTCGTGAAGGCTCCAACAACGGTTGACGGACGACTGCGATTCGCCACCGAGTGCCGCCTGAGGACCAACAGCGGCGAGCCGCTGTGCCTGCTGACGAACCACTTTACGTTGACCGCGCGGCCCAATGGCTGGTTACTCGTGTGGAGCGCCGAGTTCCGTGCCGACGAACGCCCGATCGTATTCGGCGATCAAGAAGAGATGGGCTTCGGAGCCCGAGTCGCCACTCCCTTCACTGAAAAGAACGGCGGGATGATTAGCAGTTCGACCGGCAAGAAATCAGCAAAAGAGACCTGGGGCCAGCCAGCCAAGTGGTGCGACTATTCAGGCTCCGGCCCGCAATCCGGCGGCATCCTGTTGATGGCCAGTGACAAGAACTTCCGCGAAAGTTGGTGGCACAACCGCGACTACGGCGTCTTTGTCGCGAACCCCTTCGGCCGCGAAGCGATGAAACAGGGGGCCCGCAGTGCCATCACGGTCGCGAACGGAGAATCGTTGAAGATCACCTTCGGTGCTCTGATTCACGACGGCAGAGACCACGACCCGGCCAGCGAGCACGAGGCTTTCCTGAACAGCCTCAGTGAGTAATTCAGTAGTGGATTTCGCTCAGATCCCCCACGTTAATGGACGTAAAGCCCGGAACTCTGGTGAGTTTCACTTCTGCGGGTATTGAGTCATCCGGCACTCGCCCTTCATCACCCGCAAAGAACATTTGAGAAAATCCTGACATGAAGCCCGTTCTCAAAATCATCGCAGTCCTGATCGTCGTCTCCCTTGCGCGACTACAAGCCGCAGAGTCTCGCCCAAACATCCTCTTCATCGCGGTGGACGATCTGCGCACATCGCTCGGCTGCTATGGTGACAAGTTGGCGAAGTCGCCGAACATTGACCGCTTTGCCGCCACGGCGCGCCGCTTTGATCATGCCTACACACAGCAAGCCGTGTGCGGGCCGTCTCGCACTTCGCTGCTCACTGGCCGACTGCCGGACAACACCCGGGTGTGGCATAACCGGAATCGTTTTCGCGACACGCAGCCGGACATCGTCACGCTGCCGCAGCTTTTCAAGAATCACGGTTATCACACAGTTTCGCTTGGCAAGATCTTCAGCGGCGACGAACGCGAGCTCGATCCTGTCTCATGGTCCGAGCCGGAGATCTTGAAGCAGCAGGGCTGGAAGAACTCCGCGCTCGGCGATTCCGGCGGCGAGGGCAAAGGCGCGGCCTGGGAAGCTGCGGATGTGCCGGATGAAGGCTACTCCGATGGCAAGCTGGCGCGTCTGACCGTTGAAAAGCTCACCCACTTCAAGAGCGACGGCAAGCCGTTTTTTCTGGCGGTGGGCTTTTTCAAGCCGCACCTGCCGTTCAACGCGCCGAAGAAGTATTGGGATCTCTACGATCCCGCGACCTTCGAGCTGCAAGACCACGGCCACCGCGTGAAGGGTATCTCCGAGCACTCCCATCACAGCCATCGCGAACTCGGCGGCTACCGCGACATGCCGAAGGACGAGCACCTCGACGCCGCCACGACGCGCACGTTGCGTCACGGCTATCATGCCTGCGTGAGCTACACTGACGCGCAAATCGGCAAGCTACTCGCTGCGCTCGATGAACTTGGTCTCGCGCAGAACACCATCGTCGTGTTGTGGGGCGATCACGGTTGGTCGCTGGGTGAAAAAGATCGCTGGTGCAAAGGGACCAACTTCGAGCGCGACACCCGCGTACCGCTGCTCATTCGAGCACCCGGTCTCAAGCAACCCGGAGCGGCGACGGCGGGCCTGGTGGAAGTGGTGGATGTGTATCCCACGCTCGCCGAACTCGCGTCGCTTCCCGCGCCGCAGGGCCTCGATGGCCGCAGCCTTGTCCCGATGCTCGCCGATCCGCAGTCGCCCGGCCGCGAGGCGGTCCTGAGCCAGTTTGCCCGCTCCTTCAGCGCGAATACTCCCGAGTTCATGGGCTACTCGCTGCGCACGCCGACCCATCGCTACACCCGTTGGGTCAATTGGCAATCACGCGAGACCGTCGCTGAAGAACTCTATGACTACGCGTTCGGCCCCAGCACCAGCCACGAAGGGGCATTCTGGATCGAGCAGGAAAACATCGCTGCGCATCCTGACCAGTCTGCCACGCGACAGGCGTTAAGCCAGCAACTCGACCAGATGCTCTCCCAACGCATCACGGTGAAACCTGACGAAGGAGCAACTGTCAGCAAGAAGCGAAAGAAGAAACAACCGTGAAGTCGACACTCTTCCTCCTCACCGCCCTGCTGCTCGCGCCGCTGGCCGAACTGCATGCTGCGGAACATTTCTGGGATGAAATAGGTCAGCGGGATGGCTTTCGGGCACGGCCGCGCAAACCCGTCGACGAAGGGGGGTGAATGATTTTTGAAAACCGGATGTCAGACTTTCGGTTGAGCGGGAGTCTTAGGGGTATGGACGACTCGGCGGACAATCATGAAGCCTTTCTCAAGCTGTTGTTGCGGCACGAGCCGACGGTGCGCGCGGCGATTCGGGCGGTGGTGCGGCGGGCGGAGGATGTCGACGAGATCATGCAGGCCGTCAGTTTGGTCGCGTGGCGGAAGTTTGATTCGCTCACGGACCATGAAGGCTTCGGAAGTTGGGCCTGTGTGATCGCTCGCTACGAAGTGCTGAAGTTCCAGCGGGGACGAGCGCGCGATCGGTTTGTGCTCGATGAGGCGTTGGTCGAGCAGATCCTGGAAGAGGCTGCGTCCGACGGTGAGGCTCGCCGCGAGCGGCTGTCGCTCCTGGAACGTTGCTTGGAGAAGCTGCCGGAAGCTCGGCGCAAATTGTTGTTACAGGTCTACTCGCCGGGCCGCACGACTCGGGCGGTGGCGGAGCAGTTAGGGAAGTCCGAGGACGCTCTGTATCAACTGCTGCGCAGGTTGCGGCTGGAGCTGAAGCAATGCGTGGAACAGGGGCTCTCCAACGAAGGGAGTCCGGCATGAACGACAAAGACCTGCAACTGTTGGATGCGTGGCGACACGATCGAATCTCCCAGAGTGAGTTCGAAGTCTTGCAGGCTCGCCTCAAGACCGATGCCAAGCTGCGAGCGGAACTGCGAGCACTCGCCGAGATTGAAGAGGGCTTGAGTGGTCTTGCTCTGGTTTCTGTCCATGATCCATCCACGGCGACGGGCGGCGAGCCCCTGCCGACGCCGGACTCGAATCGCTCGTCCTGGTTGCCGTTGAGCATCGCGACCGTGGCTTCCGTGGCAGCCGTCGCGGCGATGATCGCTTTGCTGTGGCCGGATGCTGCGCATTGGCACGAGCCGCATTCCGAAGTCGCCACCGACAAGTCGGCAGATCGCGAACTGGTGTCTGGAGAGTCGTTCGGCCAGTTGGTTCGCACGTCTGCCGTGCGTTGGGGCGACGCGACTTTCCAGCCTGGCGATCGAGTGAAGGCAGGGCGAGTGCAGCTCGTCGACGGCACCGCCGAGTTCAGCTTCGACAACGGCGTGAGAATGGTCCTCTCGGGGCCGGCGGAAATCGAGTTGCGGGATGCGATGCATGCCTGGCTGCATTCCGGGAAGGTCATGTTTCGCGTGCCGTCCGCCGCGTCCGGTTTCACGCTCGAGACGGAGGAAGCGGAAATCGTCGATCTGGGAACTGTGTTTGGCGTGGAGGCCGGATCGCAGGGTGGCTGCCTGATGCAGGTGTATGAGGGCGAAGTGATGGCCAGCGCGAAACTCGACGCGGAGGAAACCTCACCACGGCGAGTCCTTCAGGGAGAAGCGGTGCGCGTGAACGGTGCGGTGCATAAGACCGATTTTTGGCCGGACCGATTCGTTCGCTTGCTGCCCGGCCCCGAGGATCCCGCGGGACGCGGCAATTACCCTTACAACGTCAGCCAGTTTGACTCGGTGCGGATCGTCTCGGCTCCGGCGGACATCTCGATCGACGGTGACCTTTCCGACTGGAACCTGGCGGGCCGCTTTCGCAGCTCGTGCGAAACCCCGTATGGCGAGGACTATTACCTCGAAGCAGCCATGATGTATGACGAACGGCAACTCTACATCGGAGCGCATGTGGGCGATCCTTTTCCCATGCGCAGTCAGATCCGTCCGATTGATTCTGTAGATCAGCACGGGGCCGGTGGTGCGGTCGCACTCCGCATCTCTACGGATCGGCAAGCGGGCTGGCCGCTCAGTGCCGTCGGGGCCGGCGAACGCAAAGGGCTTCCCGCTAGCGCGGCTGATCTCAGCAACAAACTTTCCTTTGTGGTGCTGTGGTACTGCGAATCGGAGCGGAAGGCCTGCATTCATTTGCGACACGGCATGGATCTGCACGGACTGAAGGTCAATCCGCCCGGCTACCAGGGCGCTTATCGAAAAGATGCCGACGGTCGCGGATACACGCTCGAGTACGCGATTCCCTGGAGCTTGCTGAATGCGGCGGACGATCCGCCGCGCGCCGGAGACGAACTGGCGGCGATGTGGCTGGTTCACTGGAGTAATGCGGCGGGGCGCAAGTGGCAGGGGCAATTGATTGATGTGATGAAGCCCAACGAACCGGGCTGGAATTTTCTCCGGGCCGCGACCTGGGGTAAGGCGATCTATGTTCGCAACCCGTAGGACGGGACTCCAGTCCTACCACCCGTTTTTCAGAGCAAGAGACCACCGAGAATGCACCGATTGAAGATAACTCTCATGACGACGCTGCTGATGTTGTTGGCAAGCACCTGTCTCGCTGTGGATTCGCCGCCGGATGAAGCATCGACGGTCTTTTTCAAGACGTACTGCGTGCGATGCCATGACGCCCAGAAGCAAGAGGGCAAGTTCCGGCTCGACACGCTCGCGCCTGACTTCGTCACGAAACAAACTGCCGAACGGTGGGCCGAGGTTCTCTTTCGGATCAATTCAGGAGAGATGCCGCCTAAGACCGAGCCGCAACCTAAGGCCGAGGAACTCGGCAAAGTAACGGAATGGATCTCGACGCGTTTGAAGGAAGGAGAAGCGGCGCGGATGGCTCGTCGCGGGCCGGTGACGCTCTATCGGCTCAGCCGCGACGAGTATGCCCACACGGTCTTTGACCTGCTCGGCGTTCATTACGACGGCAAATTCCCTGGCGGTCTCAACGAGGATCCGCGCTGGCACGGTTTCGATCGCGTCGGGTCGCTGCTCACGCTTTCGCCGTCGCACGTCGATCGCTATCTCCGTGCGGCGGATACGGTCATCACGCGGGCGTTTCCTGACCAGACTCCGCCACCGGTCAAGGGTCGACGGGATAGTGGCGTTGCGACTCCCGCGACGCAGAATGCCGCCGAGGTGCGATACCGTGAGATCTTCTGGCCGGGCGTGGAAGGGCCTCACGTCCACATGCAGAGCGGCGGGGAGGCGATGCGGGTGCGCATCCGTTTGAGCGGCCTGCAGCCGAAGGACGGCCGCGCTCCCCATCTCACCGTCTGGGACTTCACTCAGAAGCGGTCCCTCTTTGACGAGGACATCATCACACCGGAGGATCAACCGATCGTCGTGGAGTTTGACACGACGACCAGCAGTTTTCAGCTCTTCAACGCGGTGCGGGGTTTTCCGGGGAATGCTCACACGCAAAGCAACACGGCCCGACGGTTCATCAACTCGCGTCAGCCACGGATCGGACATCCGGCCGGGTACAAGCTGTTTGATGACGAAGGTCAGCCGCTGTTCCCACTGCTGCTAGTCGACTCCATCGAATGGGAGAGCGTCCCCGTCAGCGACGAAGTCCAGCGAAAACGGGACGGAATTTTTCCGACGGGCCTGGCTCGAAACGCCAAATCGCCAGCGGATCCCCAGAAACTGGAAGCGCTGCTCGGCGAGTGTCGTGAGTCGCTTGGTCGGTTCGCCGAGCGCGCCTGGAGGCGTCCGGTGACGGAGGACGAGGTCGCGCGCTACGTCCGGATCGTGCGGCAGGAACTTGCTGCGGGAGAGTCGTTCGGCCCGGCCTATCGCTCGGCCTTGATCGCCATGCTGACCTCGAAAAACTTCTACTACATCGGGGAAGGGGATCCGACGAAGCCTCGCGAGCAGGTGAATGACTGGGAACTCGCCTCACGGTTGTCGTATTTCCTGTGGAGTTCCATGCCTGACGACGACCTGTTCGCGGCGGCCAGGGCGGGGACGCTGAAGCAGACTGAAGTCTTGAAAGCCCAACTGAAACGCATGACGGCCGATCCCAGGATGGCGCGTTTCATGGAGACGTTTCCTCAACAGTGGTTGCAACTGCACCGCGTGGGAATGTTCCCGCCCGATCCCGGCCTTTATCCCGACTACGACAAGTGGTTGGAAAAGAGCATGGTGCTCGAAACGCAGTCGTACTTTGCCGAAGTCTTCGCGAAGAACTTGCCGCTGGGAGACTTCTTGAAGTCCAACTGGACGATGGTCAATCCGCGATTGGCGAAGTTCTACAACTTGCCGCCGCTGAGCAGGTCCGGCTTTCAAAGAGTCACGTTGCGACCTGAGGATCACCGCGGCGGACTGCTGACGCAGGCGGCGATTCTGTCGCTGACCTCGGACGGAACGCGGCATCGCCCCGTGCATCGAGGCGTCTGGATCTCGGAGGCGATCTTCGGACGGACGCCCCCGCCGCCCCCGCCCAACGTCGAACCGCTGGAACCAACGCCCAACAACAAACCGAAGGCGACGATTCGCGATCAGCTTCAAGCGCACGCCACACACGCCACTTGCGCCGCGTGTCACGCGAAGATCGACCCGCTCGGTTTCGCGTTCGAGAACTACGACGCCGTCGGCGCCTGGCGGACGCAGGAACGAGTCCGAAGCGGCACCGGCGATGATCCGATGGTCGACTCCACCGGGATGTTGCCCAATGGATCGAAATTCCAGGGGGCGGAGGAATTCAAACGATTGCTGGTCGAGGACACGGACCGGTTTGCGGAGGCGTTCATCGAACAGCTCGCCACGTATGCGCTGCGGCGGGTGATGACCGTGGACGACAAAGCGGCGATCAAGGCAATCGCCGCCAGAAGCAAGCTCGACGAGTATCGCCTGCGCGCCATTCTTGAAAACCTGGTCCTCTCGGATCTCATCCAAAAACGATAGGGAAACACCATGAGCGACAATCAAACAGAAGCCGAGATCGACCGTCGCACTGCCCTGGGTCTGTTGATGGCCGTGAGTGCTGGTCCCGTGCTCTTTTCGGGCGCCGCAGCGCACGCGGCGGAGAACGTAGAAGTGCCGCAACCCGGCAAGTTTCCCGAACGTCCAGGAAACTACCTGGCGGGCGAGTTGGTCACGGTCGATGCGATCAATCGCCGGGGCGGGTTACGGCTCGACGGTGACTTCATCGACGATCGCTACGACAAGGCTCAGCCGCACGACTTCGCGATGCTGCCTTATGGCATGATCTACTACCACGGTGCCCCGGCAGAACTGCGTGACATCCCGCTCGGGACGCATCTGCATGGCTCGTTCTATCTGCCGCCCCAGGGTGAAGAAGCCACGATTCCGCCGACCAAGGGGCCGCCGCAATACGGTTCGAAATACAATCATGCGATCCTGCTGGAAGACGATTTCAGCTTCTATTCTCGGCGCGGCCAGGCTTGGAAAATCGTATCGATCGACAAGCAGGCGATCACCGGACGCGCGGATGGCTATCCGCATTACAGCCCGGGCCGAATGAAAGTCGTGGCGGTGGGCAAGCAGGCTGAAAACGGTCTGTCCGGCGAGCACACACTCTGGATTAAAGATTCCGCGAGGGTCTGGAAAAACCGCATGCTTCTCGACTGGGATGCTCTGGCAGTCGATCAGGTGGTGCAGCTCAATCTGACTTGGTGTCCCGAATGGGGCAACAAGGAATTCGGCGTGTTGGATGTGTGGGTCGATGCGGAGAGCCAGGCTGCCGCGACGGAGATGCAGCGACGGATTCATGTGCAGTACCAACGCACTCGCTGGTTGCCAGGCTGGATCGACCATGTGGAACACGAAACAGGTGGGCGAGGCATCGTCACGATCACATTGTTCGGCGGGATGGACAAGTCTCTCCACGAGCGGTTCCAGACCAAGGGCTACGCAGACATCGCCGCAGCAGAGAATACGCTTCGCACCTACTGGAAGGACCACGACTGTATGCAAGGCGAAATCGTTGAGGTCAAGATGATCGATAACCCACCCCTGGGGAGCAGCGGTATCCAGATTCGCTGGCAGGCCGGTGCGCTTCTGGATGGCTTCCGTCCGGGAAGGATCGTCCGCCTCATGAGACATGGATGGCCGAGAAGCAAGAACCCGCCTGAAGAACGACTGGGGTAGCGCAGGTTGGGTCTCCAGGCCCGACCGAATTCTATTAGTGGTCCCAGCGTGACCGAGTTTTGAACGGGCCTGGAGACCCGTTCTACGACATATTGATTAACAACATCCACAGGAGCAAACCCATGGCTAACTTCCTTCGTCAAAACTGGCTGATCGATCGTCGGCATGTCCTCAAGGGACTCGGTGTCTCGCTGGCGCTGCCGCTATTGGACTGCATGCGGCCCCTGCTCGCGGCGGACAAGGCCAAGCGGCCCAAACGCAGCGTCTTCATCTATCTGCCCAACGGCGTGAATACGCAGGATTACCAGATGCCCACGGCGGGCAAGGACTATCAGATGTCCAAGCCGCTGCAGGCACTGGAAAAGCACCGCGATATCATTACGCCGATCAGCGGCATGTATCACCCGCACGGCCTGGGGCACCATCACAACTGCTCGACGATCTGGCTGACCGGCGGCAAGATCGGCCAGTCCGAACGGAATACGATCTCGGTCGATCAACTCATGGCGACGGTCACCGCCCCGCAGACCCGCTTCTCTTCGATCGAAATCAGCAACCAGGGGCATTCCCTGTCGTACAACGCTGATGGAATCCAGCTTCCGGCGCGAGGGAGTTGCGGCGTGGTGTTTCGCGAACTGTTCGAGGAGCCCCAGGGGGGCGTGGCGAGTCAGCGTCGCGGACTGCAACGACGCGGCAGCATTCTGGATGCGGTCATCGACGAAGCCGCGACTCTCGATCGCCAACTGGGAGCCGCTGACAAGGGGCGGTTGGACCAGTATCTGACCTCGGTTCGCGAAGTCGAGATTCGCACGCAGCGCGCCGACAAATGGTTGGACGTCCCCCGTCCCAAGGTTGAAAACGGCGTCGTCTCGCAGCTCAATCGAGATGTTTCGCTGGACCGGCTCGGAGAGTACCTGCGGACCATGTACGACATTCTTGTGTTGGCATTCCAGACCGACATGACCCGCGTGGCCACCTTCAGCACCGGAAACGAAGGGACCGGCCCCGCCGTGCCCGAGATCGGCGTGAAGCAAGACCGCCATTCCCTGTCGCATCACAACGGCAACCCGAAACTGCTGCAGGATCTGACAGCCAGCGATACGTTCAACCTGCAACAGTTCGGATACTTCCTCGACCGGCTCAGCGAGGTGAAGGACGCCGACGGTCCGCTGCTGGAGACCACGATGGCGCTCTATGGCAGCGGGATGGCCTATGGACACAGTCACGGCAACGCCAGCCTGCCGCTGGTGCTGGCCGGTGGCACGGCGCTCGGGTTCAAGCACGGCCAACATCTCGACTTCAACCTGACCAAGGACTTCAAGGGCTACGACAAGCATCCGGGCATCTATTTCAACGCCGTGAACAGCAAGGCTCATCTCAGCAATCTGCTGCTGACCATGGCTCAGAAGATGGATGTGCCGGTGGAGAAGTTCGCCGATAGCAACGGCGTTGTGTCGGAGGTGATCTGATGCGGACCGTTTCATTTCTCGTTGCTGGCTTGGCGATGCTGCTGACGTTCGGCGGTCAGGCGTCGATCGCATCTGCCGAGGAGCCAGCGGCGCCTCGGTTCGCCGACGCGAACAAGGCTCGCTACATCTCCGGCGAACTGGTCTACATCGACGCCGTGAATCGCCGCGGAGGCATTCGGCTCGATGGCGACGAGGGCCGTTACTTCACCGGCCCGCCGCATTGGTTTGCGCTGCTGCCTTACGCTTCCGTCTGGCATCACGGAGCGCGTGCTGAACTGCGCGATCTTCCGCTCGGCACCCATGTGCACGGCTACTTTGTTACGCCGCCTGCCGGCGAAGAAGCGACAATTCCACCCCTGCCCGACGACAAGAAGCAGTTTGCCATTGCCGAGAATCACGTACTGCTGATCGAAGACGACTTCAGTTTCTATCAGCGTCGCGGTCAGGCGTGGAAAGTCGCGTCGATCGATGTCGCCAAAGAGAA
>Ga0194118_10000566_pt1 | contig 60706 bp, 61 predicted proteins | sample TA2MahsurfametaG_2_FD_148662 | JGI IMG/M metagenome (GOLD analysis project Ga0194118, IMG submission 148662) | Freshwater microbial communities from Lake Tanganyika, Tanzania - TA2015013 Mahale N5 surface | ecosystem: Environmental > Aquatic > Freshwater > Lake | place: Tanzania: Lake...
TAAGTATGTTTTTCTTTAAGTATGTTTTTCTTTAAGTATGTTTTTCTTTAAGTATGTTTTTCTTTAAGTATGTTTTTCTTTAAGTATGTTTTTCTTTAAGTATGTTTTTCTCTAAAGTATATTTTGACATGAGTTACTTTGTTGACAAGTTGTTGGACCACCGACATAACCACCTCTAATCAAATTAAAACTTGTAGGTAAAAGTTGTTTTGTCTCATCTAAAACACAATCCCTTTTAGGTGTAAAATAATCTTTTTCTAAAATTCTTGTGCTCAAATTATTTTGGAAAGGAATACACACATTTGCCTGTGGATTTAAAGGAGGATATGACCAATCATTTTGAGGTAAATCTCTATACCACCATGCTGGATTTGTTGCTCTTGATTGTTCTGTTGTTAATGTGGAACAACTTGGATATTGAATAGCTTGATTTGGCACATTATATTTTTGATATTCATCTTTTCCTAAACAATCTCTACTCAAATGCCTATTGACACCACGTAAATCACTTTCTAAATTAATTGTATTGGTTCTTAAATTTGCTCCCCATTTTTGCGGAATAATTTGAGGATCTTCCATATAACATGGGTTATTACCATTTCCTGGAACATTTAATATCCATCTACCAGGATCGGTTGCTTGTTGCAACGCTTTTTTTGTTCTACAATCATCATATTTAAATCTTGTGGAAGCCATTTTATAATTATATAATATATTTTAATTTAAATACTTATTTATTTTTAATTTAAATGGAGCTTGTAGAAAAAACACCTACTCTGTGTTTAAATATGATTGTCAAAAATGAAAGTCGTATTATTAAACGATTATTTGATTCAGTAATATCTATTATTGATTCATATTGCATTTGTGATACAGGTTCGACAGACAATACAATTCAAATTATAGAAGAATATTTTAGAGAGAAAAGTAAACCCGGTAAAATTGTACAAGAACCATTTAAAAATTTTTGCTATAATAGAAATTTTGCTCTTCAATCTTGTATTGGATTATCCGATTATATTTTATTACTCGATGCTGACATGATTCTTCAAATTACAAATTTTGATAAACAAATTTTATATTCTGCGCAAAGTTTTAATATACTTCAAGGAAATGATTCATTTTATTATCAAAATATTCGAATTATCAAAAATAATGGATTATACAAATATAATGGAGTTACTCATGAATATATTGACACACCTAAAAATAATACGATAATCGATCTCAATAAAAAAGATATATTTATTCTTGACATAGGAGACGGCGGATCTAAAAGTGATAAATTTGAAAGAGATGTTAAATTACTTACTGAAGGTATTAAAGATGAGCCGAATAATGCAGCTCGTTATTATTTTTATTTGGGTAATAGTTACCATGATTCCGGAAAATATGAAGATGCTATCCAAGCATATAAAAAACGCATTGAATTTGGAGGATGGAAAGAAGAAGTATGGTATAGCTATTATAGAATTGGATTATGTTACAATAATCTAAATAGATTTGCTGATGCTTTACATCATTGGTTAGAAGGTTATGATTTTTATCCTAATCGTTTAGAAGCTTTATATGAAATAATAAAATATTATAGAATAAATTCAAAGCATAAATTGTGTAGTTGGTTTTATGATCTAGCAAAAAGTATACTTGACAAAAAGGACAATAGAGATTCATATTTATTTTTACATAATGATGTTTATACATATCAAATATATTACGAATATACCATATTCGCTGCATATTGTGGTATTAAAAATATAAATAACGAAATAATTACAATAATGAATAACTCAAATAATGGCACTGAAATTGATAACGTTCTATCAAATATGAAATTTTATAAAGATATTTTACAGAAAAAAACATTATATAATGCGGATAATTCAATCTATTTAACTATTGGCGGAGAGAATATCAAATTTGTATCATCTTCAAGTTGTCTTATTAAAAATCCAGGTGATAATGGTTATTTATGCAACATAAGATATGTTAATTATTTTATTAAATCTGATGGCAGTTATACTGGATATAATAAACACATAATATCAGTTAATAAATTTGTTGAATTTGATAACAGTTTTAATATTATCAAAGAAGAATGGATGGATTTATTATATGATAATAGATTATATATTGGGATTGAAGATGTAAAAATTTATTACAATAATGATAGACTTTTATTTATTGGAACTGGTTATCATACAAATAATAAATTAGGAATAGTTTCTGGTTCTTATGATGTTCAATCTAAAAAAATAGATGAAAAAGAATTAAAACAATATTTTAATAATACACAAATTGAAAAAAATTGGATATTTGTTGAATATAAAAATGACTTACATATTATTTATGATTGGTATCCTTTGAAAGTATGTAAATTAGAAAATAATATATTAAATGTTATAGAGACACGAAATATGCCTAAAATATTCTCTCGAGTTAGAGGTTCAACATGTGGTTTTATTTACAATAAAAAAATCGGAGGGAATAATAATGGAAATATTTTAATTGATATTTTTGAAACAGAGACATGGTTTATTAATCATATTGTTTCATATGAAAATCCAAGACATTACTATCATATAATATCAGTTTTCGATAACGATATGAATTTATTGAGATATTCAGCACCATTTAAGTTTGAAGGTGAACCTATTGAATATTGTTTAAGCATTGTTGTAGAAGATGATAGAGTATTAATAAATTACAGCACTTGGGATAGAACAACGAAAATTGGAGTATATGATAAAAAATATATCGACTCTATAGTTAAATATAATTAAATTATATTTACATATTTAACAAATAATTTAAATATAATTTTTTAATTATTGAATGGAAAAAAATATAATTGTTATTGAAGACAGTAATGTCGTAAGTAATTTTGTTGGATGTTTATGGGATGGTTTATTTTCAAAAGCTATATCAAATGGAGAAATAATACAATATGTTCAATCCTGTATACCAAAAAATACTATAATGATAATACCTAAATCAGATGGGAATATAAATAAAGATAAATCATCTAATAAATGGAATGACGTTAATTGGGAAAGCACAATTCAACCTTTTATTAATTATGCCAAAGAATGTAATAAAATACTTATTATAGGAACATTATGTCAAATAGATAAAGAAATTGAATGTAATTATTTATATTTACCACTTGATGATTTATTTTTTAAAAATGGGGTATGTAATTTTTTTAACAAATCTATTATACCTAAATGGGAAGAACGTTCAGATGATTTATGTTGGCGAGGTGGTTGTTCTGGCGTAGGTGGTTTACAGTCTACACGGGTGAGATTTGTTAAAACTATATTTGATTATAATCCAAATACAAATGTTAGATTATCAACTTGGTGGAGTGAAAATAAAAATATACCAACTGAATATTTTGCAGATAGAATTCATTATATGGAATTTACAAAGTATAAAATATTTTTTATTGTTGATGGTAATTGTATAGCTTCAAATCATATGTACGGTTTCGCTACAGGATGTGTACCGTTTCTTATTTCTAATAGCATATGTTGGTTTTCCCATTTAATTATTCCATATGAACATTATATTCCAGTTAATTATGATCTTAGTAATTTAATTGAACAGATAGAATGGGTCAAAAATAATGATGACAAGGCAAAAATTATAGCAGAAAATGCTTATAAATTTGCGGAGACGTATTTTTCTAGCGAATACCAACATAAATATATAAAAAGTTCAATTGAGTTATTATGTAAATCTAATTTATAAATGATAAGTATAGCAATTTCATTTAAAAGTTTTATAAATTATTAAATGTATAGATACGGCCCTTGACCCTTAACTTCGACATCTGATTTAAGAGGTTCTATAATAACGTCAGAACGTTTTCCGGTTGCTTGCCAATAAAATTTGCAATTTTCTCCATAAACAGTAAATTTATTATTCGATACTTCGCTTACATTTAATATATTTATTTTACCATTATAGATAGGTGTAATTTGAACAGTAAAATCTGTTGCCAATTCCTCTACATAATATGGCAGTTCAATGTCTGCAGATTTGTTATCTAAAATCTCTCCAGTTCCTCTATAATAAACTCCTGCTTCTGGTCCTTCTAAACAAGCATGCACTAAATATTTGTCTTTGTAAATAGGATGATTTATAATGAATGATTTTGCAGTTGCATAATAGAATATATTTGCACTTGAATCATACCAAACACCATTATTTGTAAATCCAGACCCGCCGGTACCACCAAATTGAATACCCGGTCCAGTAGGTCCTGTATAAGCACAACTTCTTCCTGTAGGTCCTGTAGGTCCAAATCCAGTAGGTCCAGTTACTCCTTGCTGACCAACAGCCGATGGTCCTGTTGGCCCAATAGGACCTTGAGGACCTTGTATTTTTATATTACAACATTTTTGAGCACCTAAATATTGCGAATAACTTGAATAATTTCTTGACATATATATAATAGCAAAATATAATTTCAAATGAATTAATGCAAAAATTATATTTATCTGATGACTTTATTAACTGAAACTACAACCTTGTTGTCCAACAGCTGATGGTCCAGTAGGTCCAGGAGGTCCACGTGGTCCTTGTGTTCTTAAATCACAACATTTTAATGCACCTAAATATTGTGGGTAATTAGCATAATTTCTTGACATTTATATATAAATACAATAATTTATTTATAAATTAACCTATAAAACAATATTTATTTTTCATATCTCAAAGGTAAGTAAATTTTTATAAGTTCAAATAAAAGTTGCATGCGATTATCCAAAATTTTCATTTGTATTTTTAAATGTTTTATTTCATTCTGAAGTGATAAAGAAATTAGATTTTTCACATAAGACTTATTATGATTATTAATTTTTTCATGTATTTTAATAAGAAGTAAATTAATATGTTGCATCGTTTCAGAAGTACTTATTAAAGATAATTTAATAGGCTCATCTATTTCCTCTAATATATTAAAAGGTGGTTTAACTTCGACCATTGTAAATTCATTATTTTCTATTAAAATATTATCTGTTATTTGAGGTTGTAAAATATTCTTTTTAATTTGTTGAAGGTCGATTTCGTTTTTGCTAAATTTTCTAATTATATCAAATAAAAAAGATTCTAGTATTTTTAATTTGTTTTCTAAATCAGTCTCATATATTTCATTTTTAAATATTATTGAATCACTATCTTTGTGTTCAGATATAAATTTAACTACGTTTTGAGAAGATGATATAGATGTTGAAAGAGAAGTAATTGAATAAAATAACATATTACAAGTTAATAGAGGAACACTTGTATAATAATATAATGTAAGTATATCCATTACTTAAAATAAACAAATAATATTTATATTTATTTTAAGTATATTTTACTGGCATATATTAAATTAGATGATGACCATTTATGATGAGGGCAAGGCTGCTAAACAGAGTTTTATGCTCCCTAAACTAGCCACATCATATTTTACGACTAAAGGTAAATCGTTTTCTAAATAAATTTCAATCTGCTGGCATAAATTGGTACATTTAATAAAATAACTCAAATTCTTTAGAGAGAATTCACCTTGAATAATCTTGGACGAATCTTGTTTGGAAGAAAATGACATACCGTCTGATTCGGCACGATGAATTTCAGCTGACGCAAATTGTCCAGAACATTTAAATATCAATTCATTACCGACTGATTTAATTTCCAATTTTTCTGAAATGCAAGACAAATCACGGATAATTTTTTGAAAATCAGCAGAAGGTAAATTAATAATGGAAGAAAAGGTTACTTCTGGATATTGTAGTTCTTCTGGATCAGGCTCAATTAAACGTAATTTTTGAGTCTTACATTGTTTAATCTCTCCATTTTCATATTTGAGAGATAAATAAGAGACAATTCCGTCAACATAATCTGAATTTTCAATGTAAATAGTCAATGTTTCGTCATTTTCGATTGTGTTAATTAATTTGAATAGATGAAACATATTTACACCGATAATGATCTTGTCTTTTTTACATTCATAAAATTCAAAATTTTGCGCTGACAAAAATAAATGAACTAAAATAGTATGAGATTTATCCATATTAATAATTCTCATACCATCAGGTTCAAAGGTAATATTTGTTTCTAACAATATATCTTTTAAAGCAGTCATAAGAGTTCTAAAAGGAGCAATCTGAACGGTTTTAATGGTAAGAACATTACCTTCGGTTGATGTTAAAACTTGGTTTTTATTTGAAAATGCAGACATTATAGTAGATTTTAATTTAAAATCTTTAAATACTTATGTATATAAATATTTTAACGCAAATAAATTAATTAAAATTTAATAATTTACAATGTTTATATTTTTACTTTGGGTACTCGTCTAGTTCCGTGTCCATGTTTTGCTTTAGATTTTTTTGCTAAAGTTAATGCTTTTGATTTTGGCTTACAACCTTTTTCTAAAATATGATAATCTACAGCCGCAGCCTTTCCAGAAGTTATCGAACTTGCTAAACGTGCAAGTCCCCATGATTGAGCTGTTTGATTTGGTCGCGAACCAGAGGAATAATATGCACCTGCTCCTTTATTAATAATTTTTGCTAAGGCTGATTTAGAACATCCGGTAGCTTTTGCAAGCTCATCTGTAGCACCAATTTTATCAACATGATACATTTTTTCTGCCTTCAATATGTGGATAGATTTTTTTGACTTAAATGACGTAACTTTTGGTCTCGAATGATAAATTCCTTTTCTATAAAGACGACGAGACTTCATAAGCTCTTTTCCTTGTCTTTTCTTATCTTTTATAGTTAGTCTTTTTGGCAAATAACGTAAAGTAATTTTCATATAATATACAAATATAATAACTATATTATGAATTCATTTAGATAATAGAATCTAATATTTAATTATATTTATAATTTTATATGTTTTTACTTAAATATATTTAAAAACATTTTATTACTTATATTAATGACAGAACCAAACCGCATTAACTGTTTATCGACTGTTGAAAAATTATACGAACGATATAAGGATAATGATTATATGCTACAAAGAATATATAATCATGTACACGTTTATTTGCCAAACACACTCGAGAATGAATCCAAAAATCACGAAAAAAGAAGAAATTTAAATAGCTATCTCTCTGAAGAACAACAGATTTTTATGCAGGTATTTCTTAGTAAGAATAATTATTTTTATTTATCAAGTAATAATTTCTATTATGAATATAATGGTAAGGATTATTTTATTGTAAAAGAAGATGAAATTTTACACAAACTTCTCTCTACTATATCTAAAGAAAGAACACTTTTGCAATGGAAACATAAAACTAAGACTGCAATTATTAAGCAAATTAAGGATCGAAATTTATTCAGTTCAATTCCTGAAACTGATACCATCCAAAATGTGTTAAGTTATATTTATCCTTCAATATTTTCTTCCAAAAATTCAGCAAAATATTTTCTTACTGTAATTGGCGATAATATCTTAAAGAAAAACACAGACTTGACATTTATAGTAAGCCAAAAGATGAGACAATTATTGGATGAACTTGAATACGTTTCAGCATCATCAATTAGTAATAATAATATTTCATATAAATTTGTAACTAAATATCATGAGACACATACATTTAATAATTGTAGATTAATCAAAATTAATGAAAATTATTCTAATGAGTATTGGAGAGAATCTCTTAAGAAAATTGGTTTAAATTTATTATGTGTTGCAGCACATTATTCTACTAGATATACTAATTCTGATAATTTCCTCAATACAAATGCTGACGATGAACTCATTAATTATTCATATACTCTAAAGAATACAACTGAAAATGGTCTGGTAGAAAAATTCGTAGGAGAATATATTGAAAAAACTACTGAAGGTTTTAAGATTGAATGGAAAAATATACATTTCATTTGGAAGCAATTTCTCTCTAGTAATAATTTACCAATTGTTATTTTTTCGAATGCTCTTAAAAATATGCTAAAGAATAATCTTCAATATGATGAAGAATCAGACACATTTATTGGCGTTACAAGTAAGTATTTACCTATATATAAAGATTTTATTCAATTCTGGGATTCAACAATAACAATTTCATCGTCATCAGATTTTGAAAATGAACTAGAGATTGATGAAATCAGCTCTTTATTTAAACAATGGTCTAAAAATAGAAATGTAATGTCTGAAGAAAATATTATTCGTGTATTAAAACACTTCTTTTCAACTGAGATTATCGACGATAAATATGTTTTAAATATTACATCTACCATTTGGGATAAATCAAATGATATTCATAAATCAATTTCATACATTAAAGAACAAATTAAAGAAAATCACACACTATCTCTTATCAGTTTTGATGATTTATATAATTTTTACAATAAATATTGCAGCATTAATTCAATTAAATTAATTGTAAGTAAAAGATATTTTGAGAAATATTTGTACAATAAATTTTCTGATTATATTGTGTATGAAAAATTTATCAAAACAGAATGTATAGATTGTTAATTATAATGACAATTATTTTATGACATTATAATTTATTTATTTAATTAGCATTTCCAGCAACAAATTGTAAACCAACTCCTGAAGTTCCACTCATTCCATGAACATCAGTAGGAGATAAAGGTCCGCCTAAAACCATACCACCTCTCATCTTTCTACTCTTGTGTCCTTTGTGAAATAATTTGAAATGTCCTTTTTTCGCAACATATCCAAGCTTACGAAGATGCTTAATAGTTTTCTTTCCAGAAGCATGCTTTCTTCTAGAGACAATACGACCATGTTTGTTCTTCATTAAATGACTCTTGGTTAATCCACCAGATGTCTTTTTTGCAGTTCCATGCCATACTTGAGCGCGAGTTCCAATAGTTTGCATTATAAATTAAATTGAGAAAATATTTTTTAAAACGCAATTAAAATCTATTTACAGGAGGCATTCCACTTCCACCAGGCATACCTTCCATTCTACCTAAATAATTTACATTTAATGGTTGACCTAAATAAAAATTACCATATTGGACATTTCCACCTTTTTTCGAATTTATTGTTTGAGAAATTCTTGTAGCATAAGAAACTTTTGCTGAAGATGACGATGAACCTGGTGTATTCTTATCATATTTATCTGGTATGCAGTAACATGTATTTATTTTTCCTTCATCTCCATATAGTCTATTATACTCACTTACATACTTTATTATACGGGAAGTATCCTTTCTTCCACCTGGTCTAAAATGTCCATAAGAATACATTATTATTAATTTTTATTTTATTTTTTTAGATACAAATTTTTTCTATTCTTTTTTGTTTTTCTTTTTTTATTCTTTTTTCTTTTTTTGCTATTTTTATTTTTATGTCTAAATGTAAAATAATACCCATTTCCTCCTCTTTTTGAATAAAAATAATCTATAAAATCAAAACAAGCATATTCGTCATTAAATATAAGAACCGAATTATTTTTTGTTTCTTTAACGTTATTTATAAAAGCATTTTCGTCTGTAAATATTTGTAGTTTGTATTTAGAAACATATTCTTCTAATTGTTGTTCAGTAAATTTAAAATTAGAAAATATATCTAATCCTTTCATTATTACATCATGAATTGATGTATTTCTACTTTTTAATATATCTCTTATTAATGTTGTTCCTTTCATCAAATCACTTGCATATGTTTTTTTTGCCATAAAACTTCCGGATAAGAAATTAAATTGGATAATGCTAGAATCTTTGTATAACTCACCAGCATAATATAACTTGTATTCGCGACACAATTCATCAGTACAAGCGACTCTATTTGCTAATTCTATATGTCTATTACCAAACTCAAATGGTGTTTCTAATTTAGATAAATATAAAATAGAGTCATTATCGTCAACTGAAATATAAATCCAAGAATAATACCCGTCTTCTAATTCATTATCAGTCAATTCATTTAAATTTATAGGTTTCAATTCATTATATATTTGTTTAATTGTTTCATCATTCAAATAAATGAAATAATAACTGTTATTTTCACTAATATACTTACATTGATTATGACGTATATTACTTGCTCTTTCTTTAATGGTGTTTTTATTAAATTTTTCTTTATAATTTGAATATAAATATTTTGAAATTTGAATGTTATAATTATTTAACATAATAGAAGTGCTTGTTGAACCGAATACCAAACTGACTACTAAATAAGGTTGTTTATTTATAAAAAACACGAGAGATTCCTTAGAAGTAATTAAATCACCACTTTCAATTTTTCCACCAAACTTTTTATTGTCTTTTATGTTGTTTTCAACAATCATTTGAAAATCAGGTTTTAAATACACAAGTTCTAATAGTATGTTCTTAACTGTTTTGATGTCAATTTGAACATCTATAAGTTTAAATATGAATGCTGGTTTATTATATATTGTATATTGACCTTTGTATTGTGTTATAAATGAAGTGTTATTGTAGCTTAAACTAAGTTTATAATAATCGTCTAGTTCTAGTTCTAAATTTAAATATTGTTTTTGTATTTTCAATTGTTTTTCAATGTATTCTTCCATATATATATATATATATATATTAATTTAAAAAATTGATTTATAAAATTCAATTAAAAAGAAAATTACATATATATCTAACAATGACCACCAGTAACGACGCTAATACTGAATTATTCTTCGATGTTCAACAGAAGACTGATAAGCAGCATATCTTGGATAATCCAGATACATATATTGGTTCTGTTGAAAGTATCGATGCTGATATGTGGATTATGAGCGAGGAGGGTGATACGCAGTCGGCGTTGCCCTATAAAATTGTTGAAAAAAATATCAATTATATTCCTGGCCTATTTAAGTTATTTGATGAAGGCATTGTTAATTGCCGCGATCATGTTGTGAGAATGAAAACAAAGGTCGAATCCAACATTGAAAATGCATTACCTGTTTCTCATATCGATATTAGTATTGAAGCTGATGGATCTATTACAATGATTAATGATGGTAATGGTATTGATGTTGCTCAGAAAGACGGTGTTTGGATTCCTGAACTTGTATTTGGTCATCTTAGAACTTCAACCAATTATAATAAAGAAGAAAAGAAAATTGTTGGAGGCAAGAATGGTTTTGGTTTTAAGCTTGTTTTAATTTGGTCTAGTTATGGTCGCATTGAAACTGTCGATCATATTCGCGGACTAAAATATATTCAAGAATACAAAAACAACTTGGATGAGATCTGTAAGCCTTCGGTTACCAAGTGCAAGACCAAACCATATACTAAGATTACATTTAAGCCTGATTTTGCAAGACTTGGTATTTCAGGTTTGACACCAGATATGGTCTCGTTGCTTAAGAAGAGAGTCTACGATATTGGTGCCATCACAGATAAAACTATTAAAGTTAAATATAATAATGAATTGATTCCAGTAAAAAATTTTGAGCAATATATCAGCATGTATATTGGTGACAAGTCTACTGCTCCAAGAGTTTACGAAGATAATGGAGAACGTTGGGAATACGCAGTTGCACTTACACCATCTGACGAGTTTGTACAAGTATCATTTGTTAATGGTATTCATACGTCTAAGGGTGGAAAACATGTGGAATATATTCTCAATCAAATTGTTAGAAAATTAGTTGACTTTATTGAAAAGAAAAAGAAGACGAAGGTAAATCCTAATACGATTAAAGAGCAGTTAATTCTGTTCTTGCGTTGTGATATCGAGAATCCTGCATTTGACAGTCAAACTAAGGATTATATGAATACACCTTCATCTAAATTCGGTTCAAAATGTGAAGTCAGTGACAAGTTTATCGAGAAGGTTGCAAAGATGGGTGTGATGGATGCTGCATTGCAATTAACCGAAGTTAAGGAAACTAAAGCTGCTAAAAAAACTGATGGAACAAAGTCTAAATCTGTTAGAGGTATTCCTAAGTTAACAGATGCTAATTGGGCTGGAACCGAAAAGTCGAGTAACTGTATACTTATTCTTTGTGAGGGAGATTCAGCTAAGGCAGGTATTCTTTCAGGATTATCATCAGAAGACCGTAATATTGTTGGAGTTTATCCTTTAAAAGGTAAGCTTCTAAATGTTCGCGGGGAACCTGTAAAGAAAATTGCTGATAATAAAGAGATTGCTGAAATCAAACAGATTCTCGGTCTTGTAACTGGTAAGAAATATGCCAATTTAGAAGACGTCAATAAAAATTTAAGATATGGTAAGGTAATCTTTATGACTGATCAGGATTTAGATGGTAGTCATATTAAAGGTCTTGGAATTAATTTGTTCTCGTGCGAATGGCCTACGCTTGCACAAATTCCAGGATTTATTGGATTTATGAATACTCCAATCTTAAAGGCGAAAAAAGGAGCTAATGAATTAAATTTCTACAATGATGGAGAGTTTGAAGAATGGAAACAGCAAAACGATATTAAGGGTTGGACTATTAAATATTATAAAGGTTTAGGTACTAGCACTGGAAAAGAATTCAGAGAATATTTTGAGAATAGAAAAATTGTTGAGTTCGAGTTTAATGGTAAGGAATCTGACGATGCAATTGACATGGTATTTAATAAAAAGAGAGCTGATGACAGAAAGGATTGGTTGAAATTTTACGACAGAGATGCTTACCTTGATACCAGCAAGAAAAACGTTTCTTATGAAGAATTTGTTAATCGTGAATTGATTCACTTCTCCAAGTATGATTGCGACCGTTCTATTCCTAATTTGATGGATGGTCTCAAGATTTCACAAAGAAAAATTGTGTTTGCTGCATTTAAAATGAACCTTAATAAGGAAATTAAGGTAGCACAGTTTTCAGGATATACTTCTAAAGAATCTGGTTATCATCATGGCGAAGCCAGTTTAAATGCTGCAATTGTTGGAATGGCTCAAAACTTCGTCGGTTCTAATAATGTCAATTTGTTATTACCTAACGGTCAATTCGGCACTAGATTACAAGGTGGAAAAGATAGTGCTTCTGAAAGATATATATTTACACAATTGAATAAAATTACTAGAACAATCTTTCAACAGACAGACGATAATATTCTTGAATATTTAAATGATGACGGATTACAGGTTGAACCTATTTACTATGCTCCAATTATTCCAATGATTCTTGTCAATGGATCTAAGGGTATTGGAACAGGTTTCAGTACTGATATTATGTGCTATAATCCATTACAAATTATTGAATATTTGCAAAATAAATTGAGATATATTGAAGATGATATTGATTTCATTCCTTATTATGAAGGATTTAAGGGACAGATTACTAAGTTGTCTGACGGTAAATTCTTAATTCGAGGAACATATGAAAAGGTATCTGTTGATAAAATTAGAGTTACTGAATTACCTGTCGGTTATTGGACTGAAGATTTCAAGGAATTAATTGAACATTGGATTAGTCCTGGTGAGGATAAAGATAAAAATAAGATTCCTGCCATTATTAAAGATTATGAAGATATGAGTAAAGACACTAATGTAGATTTTACTATTACATTTGTGAAGGGTAAACTTGAAGAATTAGAAAAATCTAAGGGTGATCACGGATGTAATGGTCTTGAAAAATTATTAAAGCTTTATACAACTAATACCACTACAAATATGCATTTATTCGATGCAAATGATACATTACAAAAATTTGAAAAGGTTTCTGATATTATTGATTCCTATTATAGTGTAAGATTGAAGTTATATCAGACTAGAAAAGATTATATGATTGAGAGTCTGGAACGCGAATTAATGATGCTTACAAATAAGGCTAAATATATTAAAGAGACTCTTGATGGTACAATTGACTTGCGTAAGAAGAAGAAGGAACAAGTTGTGGAAATGTTGCAAACTAAGGGATATGATATTATTGACGATGATGAAAATTATCATTACTTAATTAAAATGCCTATGGATTCAGTAACAGAAGAAAACGTAGCTAAAATAATTAAGGAGCGAGGGGATAAAGATATTGAATTAGAAACTGTAAAAAATACTACTGTTAATAAGATGTGGTTAGATGAACTGGAAACTTTACAACAACAATATATCGAATATAAAGAAGAAAGAATTAGAGTAATGAATGGCGAAGATTCTAAACCAAAGAAGAAAACTGTAATAAAGAGTGCTGTTAAGAAAGTTGTAAAGAAACAAACTTTAGTTGTTGAAGATGATTAAATTATAATAGTAATATAAAATAATATAAAATAGATAAATATATTTCAGAATAACTTAAAGACCTTTAAATATATATTTTTATTTAATATATATTCAAATACTTAATATAAAGTCGATGATATCGGCTTTTAAGATTACTACTTAAACTTGTATTTAACTAGTTGACACGCATTATTCATTGTTCTAGATGAGTGTTTTATTTTAGCGCTAGAGAGAAAAAATAAATAAAATTAAGTTAATCCTTTACATTTTTATTTAACACTTCTTTTATTTTGTTTTCATCGAACATTTGTTCACAATCTAAAAATTGGAATAAATTCTTAATTATATTAGTGTTAAACATTTGTTCAAAGCTTATAAGATAACATCATTCTTTATTAGCAATATTTAAAACCAACTCTTAAATTCAAGTTGTCTATCAGTATTTGATGCTTGAACAGGATGAGCAATTGGAACAACTAATGTGCTAGCATCATCAATATATTTCATATAACCTTGTGCTTCACTATATACTTGTTGAATGCAATAATTTAAAACAATTTTATTTAATTCCTCTATTTGTTGTGGAATATTAAATGGTTGATTGGCTGAATGTTGTAGGAACACACTTCTCATTACAATCTTAAGTGAATCGCAATCTTGCGAACCTATTACATATTGTCCATTCGAACGTTGGTATACACCAGCTCTTATTCCATTTTGAATTATTTGAATATTCTCTCGAGAGAAAAATGCTTGAGATAAAGGAGTTTCGTTCCATAAGCCTTCAGTTGCATTCCTAAATGTTACACATTGATTAGCTGGTATCTTATCATACATTTGAAATAGAGCCGAAGTATTAGGTGATTTAATATTTACACGTCCATTATTTACTTTGTTCATTTATATAAAATAAGCAAATAGAAAAAATTATATTTATTTAATTTATATGGAAGCTTTTCAAAAATTCGTTCTTTTTGCTGCTATAATTATATTAATTATTACTCTCGTATTTATTGGTGTCGCTCTTAGTTATTCAAAAGATGAGGATTGGCCACCTATGACTCCTGAATGTCCTGATTATTGGTTAGTTGATGGTTCAGGAAATAATACTACATGTATTAATGTAAAAGATTTAGGAACATGTCCACCACAAGGCGGAAATAAACATTTAAAGATGGATTTTAACAGTTCAGCATTTACGGGTTCAAATGAAATGTGTGCTAAATATACATGGGCTAAGAAATGTGGAGTGTCATGGGACGGAATAACTTATGGTATTAATAATCCATGCCAGAGTACTTCTTAAATATAATATTTTTATTTTATATATATATAAAATGCCGGTTTGTTCTTCAGAAAGAATATCACTTGCTAAAGGCGCGCTTGAAAGATTATTAGTTGAGATAAAAAACATTGGAAAATTTAGTAATAAACAAGTAGGTGAAAATCTATATAATATATATAATACTGGTGATTTTTATCCTTGTATAATTAATTTAGGTGACGCATATCCAAATATAAAAACTACCGCATATTTTATAAACGGTGACATGCGTAGAGCAATAGCTGCATTCACTAATGGCATGACACAACCGAATAAATTTATTAATAAATGTGTACCACACATTGAAAATATGCTTCGTTTTTTGAATGAGGAGTATAAACCAAACTATGAGTCTGACTCTTCTGAATCTGAATATGAATCTGAATATGAATCTCAAGATGAGTCTGAACCAAATAATGGAATAGGTCTATTCCCATCTCATAAGTATTTAAATTTAAATAATAAAAGTGAATTTCCACAAGTTAAATCAAATTATAGAAAGTTATCATTAATATATCACCCTGACAAATGCCCTAATGATAAAACTTCTGGTATGGATAAAAGTCAATGTGAAACAGAATTTAAAATACTTAATAATGAATATGACGCAATTAAAGAAAAGTTAAATATTGTTGGTGGAAGAAAACGTAAAACAAGACGCATTCTAAACAAACAATATAAAAATAAATCTAGAGCTAGAAGAACTGTGTCCAAAAAAGTAAAAAAAAATAAAAGAAAAAATACAAGGAAAAATACAAGGAAAAATAATAGAAAATAAATGAAATCATTATAAATATATTTTAATTAAACCGACTGAAAAGAAAAATGAGACAAAAACGTATTAAAAAATAAATTAAAATCTCATTCCCTAATCTTTTCTTTCAGTATTTATAACTTTGGGTCTATCATTCGTCTTGTGATATGAATCTTTTTCTACAAAACATAGTTTGTCTTTTTCTATTCTGTATCCATTCTTTCATTAGATACAAAATATTTCTACTTCCATTTAGGTCTCGGTTCATCAAATGGGAATGAGACGACTTACTACACTTCGTGTAAGTTAGTAATCCGTGTATACTCACCATACCTTCTCTAAATGGTCTTTGGTTCACTCGTTGTTTGTAATAGCAAGTTTCTCCTTCTAAACAAAAACTACACATTTTAGATGTTTTGAACTCATCCACAATACATAAATTAAAATGTCTTAGAAATACTATTATATTATATAAAAATTATGTTTGTGATATGATTAGATGAGATAATAATATAGTCTTTGAGAAAATACTTGGAGAGAATATTGACTCATGGATACAAAATAAAAAGTATAGGTATAAGAATATAGTTTTTAATAATTATATTTATTTTATAATACATTATTGTATTGAAAATAATTCTAAACGTTGCGGAGAAATTATACATAATTATTTAAAAAAACGTGATTTATGTAGAAACCTACATAAAAAGAATGTTGTTAAATATATAAAATGGACCAATTGAATTTGAATAAAATACTAAATAGAGAAGAACAAGAAAGAGAGATAAAAAATATTTTAAAAGATTTTGAAGCTAATAAAAATAATCTTCTTTTTAAAAAAGGAATATATGTATATGGTGATCCCGGAACAGGTAAAACATCATTTGTTGTTAATATTTTAAAAGAACTTAATTATGATATTATCAAATATGATGCTGGAGATATTAGAAATACATCTGTTATAGAAGATATAACTAAGCATAATATGTCAGATAAAAATATTATGAGCTTATTCAATAAGAAAGTAAAAAAAATTGCTATAATTATGGATGAAATAGACGGTATGAATAATGGTGATAAAGGTGGAATTAATTCACTCATAAAACTTATCAGACCTAAAAAGACTAAAAAACAAAAATTGGAAGAAGTTACAATGAATCCTATAATCTGCATTGGTAATTATCGTGTTGATAAAAAAATTAAAGAACTTATGAAGGTTTGTAATACAGTTGAATTAAAAACACCAAACAAATCGCAAATATTAAATATATCTAATGTTTTATTTCCATCAATTAATGGTGATCTAAAGACTAAACTGATTTCATACGCTCAAGGTGATTTAAGAAAATTAACAAATATGTATAATTTATATAAGAATAAACCTGAAGTTTTTACATGTGAAATAATTGATAATATTTTACAAATTAAATTGTATAATGATGACACAAAAAAAATAACAAATAAATTAATAAATGATTATTTTCCACTTAATGAACATAATAATATAATGAATGAAACTGATCGCACTAGCGTCGGGTTGTTATGGCATGAAAATATTATTGATGTTATTGAAAAAATGGATAAGAAAAAATCTATACCATTTTATATTTCACAATTAGACAATATATGCTTTGCTGATTATATTGACAGAATAACATTTCAAAAACAAATTTGGCAGTTTAACGAGATGAGTTCATTGATTAAAACCTTTAAAAATAATAAATTATATCATGAAACATTTACAACCAAAAATAAACATACTCCTTCTGAAATCAGATTTACTAAGGTATTGACTAAATACTCGACTGAATATAATAATTCACTTTTTATACAAAAGCTATGTCAAAAGCTAGGAATGGATAAAAAAGATTTATTTGGTTTTTTTATTGAACTTAGCAATAATCATGATAATACAGAAATTATAAATTTACTCGAAGATTATGAAATAAGTAAATTAGACATAAATCGTATTTATCGTTATATAGAAAAATATATTAAAGAAAATGCAACTGGAACATCTGATAAAGAATTTGATGAAGAAGAAGATGGCAGTGATGAAGTAGAAGAATAAGTATTTTAATTTAAACTATAATAAAAAATTATAGTTTAAATATAGTTTATTTGTTATTTACTTTACTTAAGTAGAATTGTAAGTTAGTTTCATATTATTATTTAATCTTGCATCGCGTTTATTTTCCCAGTTGTAAGCTGATATCGGGTCAACATCACACGACATATGATTAGAGTAGTGTTGGGGCGACATGAAAAATAATGTACTAGACCCATTTTTACTATGGCATTCACCAGTTGCCAAAATAACCTTATAAAATAGGTCTTCATCCATAGAACCAACTTTATTTGTAAAATAATCACCAGTCTCAGCATCCCTAATTTGACTTCCAGTTCCACCAGATGTATAAATCTCGGTTTTCTTTCTATAAGGTGTTCCATCTCGTCGATAAGCCTTTCTATAAATCACATTATAACCTATGTCCTTGCGTTTTTCCCGTTCAAACATCTTTTCGACATTCAGGTCATCTTCAAAGTCATTTAAGTTTGCTGGATTGAAATAATCATCTTCGTACATTTCTAAGTTCTATCATATATAATCAGTTTATCTTTAAATCATTTTAAGTAATATTTATTATAGGAGCTTGACTAGATAATTCAGTATTCTTTTCATCTTTTCTTTTTTCAATTTGAGCCATAATAAGTTGTTTAATTTTATCATTTAAATATTGCACTTGTTCTTTTAATTGATTATTTTCCAAAATTAAATTTTGTATAGTTATAGCCTGTTCATTTAGTTGTTGTTGTTTATTATTTGGATTTGTTATCATTGATATTTTATTTATTGTATCTTGATACTCTGATTGTTGTTTTATCATTTCTTGCATTTTTTTTTGTCTTTCTTCTTTAAGTTCTTCCAATTGTTGTTTTACATCAGGTTTATAACCCGGTTTTCCTGGTTCATAATTTTCTAGCAAACTATCAATGTCTTCCATAAAAAATTTTAATAAATCCTCTTCTTTAACAAAATCTTTTGGTAATAATGGTGTCTCATGTACATTTGGATTTGGCATTTGTTTTAATAATTCTTTTTTATCAAATGAATTATGATTGTGAGAAAATACTAATATAGATTTTTTTGATTCTAATTGAACAAATGGAATTGTATAATTCTTTAAGAATTTCTTCTCTTCCGCAACAGATGATTCTTCATCAAATTTTGTTTTTTGTAATAATTCTCGCTTAAAAGCAAATGTAGCTGCTGTAGCATGATTTGGACCATAAGGACCAAATTGTAGCATTTTATCTATATGCTTAAAATAAATAAACATAGCACTAGAACCGGCACATAATGCTTTGCTATTTTTTAAGGTTTCCACCGCGTGTTTTACTCTGTCAGGTGGATAATAATCATCATCATCCATATAGACAATTATATCACCCTTAGCTAATTCATTACATAAATTTCTTTTCTTTCCTAGTGTCATTTTTTCATCATATTTAAAATATTTTACATACGGTAAATGTGCAACTAAATCTTCAATTTTATCACTGCCATCATCAACAATAATCCATTCCATTTTATCTCTAGGATACGTTTGATTTTCAAAACATTTTATAATTATCGGAATAAATGGTCTGCGATTAAATGTTGGAGTGCAAATACTTACAAAAGGTTTTTTTGGAATTTTTATCTTATTTTTTCCCATATATTTATAACTTAACTTTTTATTTAAGTTTGTTTATATAAAATACTTATTTTAATAAATTTCTATTAATTTTTTTCAATTCTTTTACTATATTACCTCCCTTTTGACTGAATAAACTAGAGAAAAAATCGTTGTTTTCTTTAGTTGTCACATTTTTGGTAACACATGTTTTACGAGCTTGATCATAGCTCACTGATAAAGATAAATTTGTTTCTGGTATTGGAGTAAAAATATTTAAACTTATTAAACCGAAATATATAAATAATACAGTTATAATGGCGAATATTCCAGGGACTGTACCTAATTTTGAAAATGCTAATAATATAATAAAGAAACTTATTAAAGAAACTACCATTACTTTATAATATTTCAACACTTCTTTAATGATTAAAAATGATGATATATTTTTGCCATTCAATATTCCTTTATAAAATAAGCATGAAAAAGCACAATATGATAATACTGCAAAAGGAACACAGGACAATAATGGAAAACCAAATAAGAATAATACTAAAAATAAAATAATCAATCCAACACCTAAAGACCAATCAACAGGACTTGTTAACGTTACATCTTCCCACACGGGTTTACCTTCACCAGAAACATTTGTATTTGTTTTAAAAAACCAAAACATATTTGCAAACCATAAATAAATAAAATATAAACCGTTTAACAATACGCCAACTGTAAATAAAAATGCAGTTATAATTGGCCCTAAACTAATAATTACAGCTTCAGGAAGTCCATTCAAGAAATTCATAGTAGTATTAATAAATGAGTAATCAAATTGCATTAGAGATTCAATAATAGATATCATATAATTTGCTAAAAAATTTGAATTTGATTTCTCTCTATAATCTTTCATCATATCGATAATTCTGTATTTTGAATTTTTAGCATCATTTGGTATTTCTAATTTCATAGACATTTCTGGTTCGGTAAATGTTGTAAAAATATTAGTTTGTATTTTTTCTATATTCGGTTGATTATTTGTATAAGGTGCACATACACCTTCAGTTGGTAATATATTTGTTTGAGCTAATTTACATACAAATAAAATAAGTCCACTACTTGAAAAGTATAATAATAGTAAAATAATTGATGCTATTAAAGAAGTTATAAAACCTCCTATATTAGATATAAAATTGGTCGATGAAGTTGAAGTATCTTCTTCCTTTTTTTCATCTATAGCACTTGTATCATTATTTGTATCAGACATCACTTATATTAAATTAATATAAAAAAATTAATATCAATTTATTATATGAAAGTATCATTTAACAAATTATTTTTACCTCTAAGTGCATTAATATTATTATTTATTGTATTTAAAATGATTCATTATTTAGCTGCTGAAAAATATATTGTAGAGTGTTTTGATTCAAATAAAAATGATAAAACTAGTCATACTGTAAATTTACCATTAACAACTAGTTATAGCTGTCAAAATTTCTGTGGTCCAAATTCAAGATGTGCTATCACTGGTCAGCAATGTTTTACGGACATTGATTGTCCAGGTTGTCAGCCATATTCGCCGCCTTTGCCTAAAACCAAAGACTGTATTCCAGGTGCGAGTAATGCAGGAAAATTAACAGTCGGTGTATCTCCTACATATTCTCCGCTAACAACTGGATATGGAACTAGAGAGAAAATAATTACTGACGATATGTATGCTCAACCTCCGCAAGCAAATTTTGGTGTTGATACATGGGGAAAGTCTTTCAATGAAGGTCAAAAACTATTTAATAGACGCTATAAACCAGACCAATTACAATTTATGCCAAATTATCCGTCAATGTATAGTATAACAGGCGAATTTATCGGAGACGGCCCATTGCCATCTAATTATTAAGTTTTATCAATCACTATTTCTTTAGCAATATTTCGTATTATTTTATCTTGTTTCTCAATGTCATTATTTCCTGCTCCACCCAATGCTTCAATAACTAATTTACTATAATGATCTGAATATTTCGAATCACTATAATTGCAGCCTGGATGAAGCTCTTTATATTTCGGTAAAAGATTTTCATTTTTATATGCTACACGTTTAATAGCCTTACGCATTTTAAGCTTTTCATCATTGTCTTTTTCCCATTTATTCTCGTCTTTGATGTAAATAACTTCCCTCTTTTTATCTGCACAGTGAACTGGTCTTTTATGGACATCTAATGCTTTCAGATTTTTTACAATAATACTCGAAATACCATCTACAAAACCGAGTTTACCAACTTCTTCTAAATCGGATAACTGAAGCTGGAGAGAATCAATAAATTCGTTAATATTCATGGCATCTTTGCATGTTTCGTTTAAGAAAACATTAAGGTTAAATGTTTTATTATTGTTATTTGAATGATTATTAATTAAGGTGTTATTTGTTGCATTGCCGCACATTTCTACCAACTTATTTGTGAGTTCTTGATTGTATTTTTGAGCTTCATTATTTAATGATACTAATTCTTGATTTTGCTTTACAACCTCTAAAACTAGATTTGTTAAAGCTTTAAATTCTCCTTCATTCTTGTAGGTCTCATAATAAATGGCGTTTTTTTCGCAGTTGTCATCTCTTTTATGTCGCGATAATCCTGATTGGAATTTGTAAATTTTCCCACATTCGCATTTATATTTGTACGATTGTTCGTGAGGCGTTTTTTTATTATCATATATACCATTTTTTTTATCATTTTCGTGTTTAATATGTTTTGGTCTCAAAATATGTCTATCCCAGTCGCTTTTTTTACAGCATTTAAAATTACATAATTCACATAAAAAATAATCGGCGTTTTTTTGGCGTTTTTTTTTACCATTCATTTATCTATAATGATAAAAAAAAACGCCTAAATCATTTTTTTATAAAATATATAAATTTTTTTATCATAACAAAATGAAAATTATTTTTTTGGTATACACACGTTAAAAATAAATTATGGTCTCAAATCATGCATTTTACATAAAATATTTTGGTTTTTTATTTTTGGACATTTTTTTTGTCCATTTTTTGAAAGTCAAAATACTTTTCAAAAAATGAAGTCTCTACATAACACTTCATATGTAGGGAAGAAAAAAACAAAAAACACAAAAAAACCTGAATTTCCCTTCATGATGTAGTACATACTCTTTAAGTATCTTAGAAATATATTTTACAACTTTACATCTTTTTACATTATTGAATATTTAATTTTAAATCTTCAATAATGTAAAAAGTAGATATAAATACAAAAATAATATTATAATTATATATAAGAAATGACTAATAATTTAGTATATGATGACTCTGGAATAAAATTTTTATTGCTAAATATTTTAGGTCATGATGTTATTCATGATTATGGAGGAAATTCTACATCAGATAGATGGTCAAAAAATTTTGAGATTGTCACTCAATTTAATGGTTCGTTTACTTTTAGTTCGATTGGGGGATCCCCATATGGTTCAGAAACAATGGTTTTATCAAACCAATCATCAACTGGAACATCGTCTGGATATTCAATTTTTCCTAATCGTAATACTAATGCTAATCAAAAAAGTCAATTCCCACAGAGACAAGGAAGATTTTTGGGAAATAAAACTGAACAAGAAATAGAAAAAGATTTTTATAAATTTATAGAGGGGTTAAAAAATAGTTGTATTTTTTCTATGTTTTACTACAAAATTTATGAAAATATTAGTGAAACTTGGAGTTTACAAGATTTTTTTTTAGGCGCGTTTGGGTTCTTTATAGTATCTGTAACTGACCCAAGATATGAAAAGGTTGATGAAATTTTTATTAGCGTATGTTATAGCTTTTTAGACTATTTATACAATAATTCTATTGAATTGCAAGGGCCAAAGTTTATGTTAAGTTTTGAAAATTATTATGATCTATTGGATGGTTATTTATCTACAAATCTTTTAGAAGAAAGAATTTTATTATCTCTTGCTCAAGGATATATTTCTAGTGAAGGTATATATAATATTCCTAGTAGTGAAGAAATTAGAGAAAAACGTAAGAGAAGATTTGGAGATATAAGTGGTGGTGCTAAAGCTAAAGATGAATCTTTTAACACAGAAGAAGATGTGTTAAAAATTATAAATGAACTAAATAATTATAGAAATACTTATTTAACGAATGAAAAATTGCTTACGTTAGGTAAAATATATAGAAAATTTAAAGAGAATGATGGAAAGATAACTTCAGATGAAAATTTAACATATGAGAATGCGAGAAAAACCATGTTAACTGAATTAAAAAATATACTAACTAATTATAAACAAAACTTACTTAGTGGTGAAGTAGATAATGCTAGTAGTAATGATAGAAATATAAATTCTTTTATTCCTAAATTAAAAACAGGAAAAACACCAATCAATTCTGATGAAGAATTTGTATCAAAGGGAGCTAATAACTTTTTTAATGAATTTGTTTATGGTAAATATCAAAAGAAACTAGACAAATATCAAGAAGAAAGGGATGAGTTGGCAAGAAAAGAAGCTAATGAAGCATTACAAAAAGCAAAGCAACTTGAGGGTAAACTATCTACATATGAAATAAACATAAGAAAAAATTTTGTTAGAATAGTTGCAAAAACAGCACTATATTTAAATGGAATATGTGATGGAAATGGAATGTTGCAAAAAAATTATCAAGATTTAATTGACGAAACAAAATTAAATGATTCAAATTATTTTTTGAGAGAAGAAATAATTATTTTACTAAATGAATCTGAATGGCGACAATTTTTTGGCGTTTCAAATTTAGATGACTATCTATATACAATAACTAAAAATTTTTTTAATAATGTTATGAAATCTGATGTAAATGATGCTAGTATTTATTGTGATGTAAAAGCACAACCTACAAATACTACAAATAGTAAATATATAATAAATAATGCAGCTTTTTTAGATGGAAATGGTATAAAAAATCGCGTATTTTGTTCTAATTCATCAATATTAGATGGAATGCCTCAATGCTCTCCTAAAACAAGTGAAGATCAATTAGAGATAGGAAATATGGATTTTACAATAATAAATAATTCCCAAAATTATTTTTATAGAGGAATTGCTACTATGTTAGGACCAAATATGCAAGAAGTTACAAAAATTGACCAAGATGCTAAAAATATTAGATTTGTTAAATATAATATAAATATAAAGACAATTAATGGAACACAAATAATTCCAGAAAATGTGTATAATGAATTAAATATGAAAAATCCTTTTTTAGAAATAGATCGTCGTTTATCTTCTAGTCCCTTAGAGGCATACCATGTTTTAAGAATAACACTTTTGCTATTTATAAAAAAAATAGAATTATTATATACTACTAATCGTAGTGAATATGATGAAATTATAAGAACTAGTGTAATATTAGCAAACGAAGAATTAAATGCCTCAAAAAAACAAAAAACTTCATCAGCATCATCATTATCAAATATGCAATTAAAAAAAATAAATTTTTTTGAAAATTTCTTTAATCTACAACTAAATAATCATAATAACGATACAAATTATTTTTTTAACATATTGGCAAATATTTATTATAAAGGTTGTGGTGATTTATATCAAGAAATAAATTGTGTTGCTAAAAATGGAGGTTATTCAGATCCAAAAGTATATTATGCCGATGATACAATTAAAAGATGGAATTTTAAAAATGATCAATTAAGAATGTTTTTAGCTAAAGACCAACCATCAGCATGTCGTTTTGCATTTTTATTAATGTTTGGAAAAGATAATACCATAAATAATTATGCATTTGGAGGTTATTCTGGTGGCGGAGAAAAAGTACTGATTGTGTCAAAAAGATATTATAAAAATACTAACCCTAAATTAAGTATTAGAGATATGGTATGTATTGTGCCTCAATCTAATGTTATTGGTGGACGTAAAGGCTTAAAAAGAATAACAAAAAAAAGATTTAGAAAAACAAAAAAAACAATCAAAAATAATCGTCAAACTCATAAAAATAAAAAATAAAATGTGTAAAGTCAATATTATTCGGTTTTATAATTTTTATTATTCAATGCATTTTTTAAATATTTACCACAAGGTCCGCAGTGATCTTCATTTGCTAAATCTATTTTCTTATTTAACTTTTTATGACAAGATTCAATATTCCATCTTCCTAATGGAGTAGGTTTATGATATGAGTTTAATAATCTTTGAATATGTAATACTATTCCTTTCAACATTTTAGATATAATATTCTATATGTTATTATATCTAAATCAATTTTTTATTATTAAAATGAGTTCAAATTAGTAATTCCTCTTCCAATAATAAGACCATGAATATCCTGAGTTCCTTCATACGTATTAACTGCTTCAAGATTTAACATATGTCTTATGATGTGATATTCATCTGAGATTCCATTTCCTCCTAATATATCTCTAGACGTTCTAGCTATATTTAGCGATTTTGAGCAATTATTGCGTTTAATAATGGATATTGTTTCAGGTATTAAATTGTCATCATCAATCATTCTTCCAACTCTTAATACAGATTGTAATCCCAATGTGATTTCTGTTAACATATCAGTCAATTTCATTTGGATTAATTGGTTAGACGCTAATGGTTTGTTAAATTGTTTTCTCTCTATTGTGTATTCTCTAGCTCTTAAGTAGCAATCTTCGGCAGCCCCAATAACACCCCAAGCGATACCATAACGCGCATTATTTAAACACATAAAAGGACTTTTAAGACCTTTTGTTAAGGGTAAAATATTATCTTTTGGAACAGCTACGTTATCCATAAAAATCATACCAGTGTTAGATGCTCTTAATGAGAACTTTCCTTCAATCTTTGGACACGATAATCCAGTCATTCCCTTTTCTAATATGAACCCTCTGATATCATTATTATCATCCTTCGCCCACACGATAAATATGTCAGCAATTGGTGAATTGGTAATCCAATTTTTACTGCCGTTTAAAATATAATATTCGCCGTCCAATCTGGCACGTGTTTTCATACCAGATGGGTCGCTTCCGTGATCTGGTTCCGTAAGGCCAAAACATCCTATTAAATTACCTTTAGATAATTCAGGCAAAAATTTATCTTTTTGTTCTTGTGTACCAAATTTATAAATTGGATACATAACTAAAGAAGATTGAACACTAGCACAGCTTCTATAACCACTATCGATTCTCTCTATTTCCCTCATAATTAGACCATAAGAAACATAATTAACACCGGCGCATCCATAACCATTAATAGTCGGACCGAGTAATCCAACCTTTCCCATTTCCTTCATAATATTTTTATCAAAATGTTCATTACGAAATGAATAAACAATATTTGGCTGCAAAATATCTCTCGAAAAATTGTAAGCCAAATCTTTTATAGATTTTTCATCAGATGTTAATTGACTTTCTAATAAAAAAGCATCTTTGTAATTAAATAAATTTCTTTTAATTAACTTTTGAAAATTATTATATCTAATCATTATTTATGATATAATTATTATTATTTATTTAAACTGATTTTATTTATTATTAAGTAGCATATAAAAGCCCAGAGTTTCCGCCAACAAATATTACCATATTTACTCTCTCTTCCATTAAATACATATTGAAATTGTAATCATAAATTCTCCATGTTGGTTTATTAATACCGATAATATCACCTGTATTTGGGTCACAAATTGTCAAAACTTGTGCATAAGGATCTGCAGGAGGAGTAATTGTCGTGAATTCCAATTGAACATTAGTAAAACGACTCATATTCATTGCACCTGATGGTTGATATGTTAACGGGTCAGTATTTAAACAAAAATTATAACAATATAAACCTGGAGGAGCAAACCCAGCAGTTCTTACATATTTCTCTACAAAGTTATAGACACCAGCTGGTAAAATATTCTCTCTATATTGACCATCTAATAATATACCCATTGCAACTAAAATAGATTTTATATTTTGAGGATTGTATACTCCAGTTGAATACAAACCTGATAAAGTTCCGTTAGGATTTAATCCTGGACCTAAAAATGGTGGACCAGATGGGTCTGGATTTGGCACATCTCCGGCAGTTGATGCTGGTGTAATATCTTGCGGCATATACTCATAAGGCCAATTTGTGTAATTTGACCACTGATTTCTTAAATTAGCATCACTTCGTTGAAAATAAAACATCCAACTTATTACCATTCCTAATGAATCTAAATCAATCTTATTTGCACCAGTTACATTGTAGAAAGGTTTTTCATAAATTTGTTTGAATAAATATTTTTGTTCATTTTTTGCAAATAATGTTGCTTCATCGTCGGAGAGAAAACAATACGTGCAATTTAAATTAATATCAGCAAACCAATTAGTTCTTGTATCTACATAAGATATAGGACCTAATTCTTCATCAGGCGGTGTTTGTAAAAATCTATAGAACTGCATATAATATTGATTAAAATTAGGCGCTACTACTGGATAATTATTTGTATAATCCATTACATCTCGAATAGTAAACCATTCATTAATAGGTCTAAATGTGACATTTATACTTAATTCGTTATATTGAAGTGCGACTAATGGAAAAGCTTGGGTAGAGAGAAGATTAAACCATGCTCCAAGTGGAATCCATAAAGTGCGACCACTAATAGATGGCTGAGCACCAGCTGGACTTGTTGTATAATAAGCATTTGGATAAGCATTTACACGAGGTTCTACATTAGCAGGGTCATTCAATTCAGGAACATTTCCTATCATTTCGTCAAATAATTTTAATTTTTGACCACTAAAATCCCTCTGAGCTGAAGCTAAAATATATTGTCCTGAATATTGTTGAAGTTGTTGATTTCCACAATTTATTGTTACTTTGCTGATAATTTGCGCACCTAAATTTTTAATCCATTGAAATTCATATGGTGCCCAATTTGTATAGCCTGTAGAACCGTCAGGATTTGTATATGCTTGTGGCGGCATAATTGGACTCCAAATATTCGGCAATGTTATACATATATAGCAATCCATAAGTAAATCAGCGTACCTACGAATTTTAAAAGTGAATGTGCTTTCGTTTGTTAAACTTAGAACAGGTGTCCCTTCAAAATCTATCCGAAAATTTTGCTTACCATAATTGGTGTATTTTTTATAAGTACATTTAAAAAATGATTTTTCAGGGTTGCCGTTCAAAATTACATTTTGACTTCCTTGACTAACTAGTTGCATTAATCCACCTGGCATAGTATTATAATATAAATTTATTTTTTAATTATTAATTTCGTCATAATATAATTTAATTATTTCTAAAAATTAAAAATAATATAATATATTAATAATGTCAACAACAAATTCTAATGATTATTTAAGCGCTATTAAAAATATGGATGAAGAATTTCAAGTATTTATGATAATGTCATTTATTTTTATTATACTAATTATTTTCATTGGATATATGATTTATCTCAGTAAACTTGAAGGAAGAGAATGTGATTATATGAATAATTTATATCCTAGTGTTAATGGAAATTTAAGACCAATCAACAGTTCAGATCCAGATTGTAGCGGTAATTTATTCGATTATTATATTAAAACAGCTTACAATGCTTGTAGCGGAGGATCATATAAAAATGATTTTGTTGATATTTGCAATTTAAAAGCTGTCATCAAACAAGGCGTTAGATGTTTGGATTTTGAAATTTATTCAGTAGATAATCAACCAGTAGTTGCAACCAGCACAACAGACAGTTATCATGTTAAAGAGACATTTAATTCCGTTAATTTTGGTCTTGTTATGGACACTATACGTAATTACGCATTTTCTGGCGGAACATGTCCTAATCCAACTGACCCTCTTTTAATCCATTTAAGATTCAAGAGTAATAACCAAAATATGTATTCAAAGATGACCGAGATTTTCAAATCAAATACTGACATCATGCTTGGACCATCATATAGTTTTGAAGCTGAAGGTAAAAATTTAGGAAATGTACCATTGATGTCACTTAAAAATAAAGTAGTTTTAATTGTCGATAGAACAAATACTGCATTTTTAGAAAATCAGGATTTACTTGAGTTCGTAAATTTAACAAGTAATTCGATATTTATGAGAGAATATGATTACTATAATGTTAAAAATAATCCTGATATAAATGAGTTGACTGAATTTAATAGACGTGGTATGACTATTGTTGTTCCTGATAATGGGTCAAGTCCATCAAATCCTGCTGGTATTGTATGCAGAACTAGTGGATGTCAAATGGTCGCCATGAGATATCAATTAGTCGATAATTACCTTATGGAAAATACTTTGTTTTTTGATAGAGCAGGATATGCCTTTGCTCTTAAACCAATTGAGCTTAGATACCAACCTGTCACTGTTCCTGCACCAACACCTCAATTACCAGAATATTCTTATGCTACTAGAACAGCATCAACTGATTTTTATAGCTTTAATTTTTAAACTATTATAATTATATTTATAAAACATATTAAATATAATTTATTAATTTGATATAATGATCCCTTACGTTATTTCAGAAGCATATCCAGATTATAAAAGACCATGTGTAGAACATGATTACGGCGTTGTTAAAGAAGAAGAAATAGAAACATATTTTTTAGATAGAGTCAGTAATTTTGTTCTAGATAGAACAGGTGATAATGACTTAAGTTTACAAGATGTTAATGATTTTTTTAATAATTATTTTGAAGAATATTTTATGATGAATGATCCCTGGAGTGCTATGGTTTTTAGAAATGGAGAATGGGAAAATGTTTCACCATCTAATGACAAAATTTGGGCACATATTAGACTTATAATATTACAAGAACAAGAAGATAATAAAGAAGAAGATAATAAAGAAGAAGATAATAAAGAAGAAGATAATAAAGAAGAAGAAAACAAAGAAGAGCCACAACTAGACGAAGATATTTTGGATGAAAATGACAAGGTTATTTTAACAGGTATTAAATCATTTTTTGAACAGATGTTAGAAGAAAAACCATTGGAGCTTGAACAAATTGAGAATTTACAGAAAATGAATCAAATTCAACAACTAATGACATTATTTAATATTTATCTAACAAACGAGAATTATGCAAAAAATGACCATTTATTTAAAGGATTTTTGAATTTATGCATTAAATTTCTTCAAAAAAATATTGAAGACATAACAAACCAAATGGAAAAAGAGCATACTGATGAATTATCTAAAAAATTGGAAGAAGCTATGACAGTTTATAGTAATGCCTTATTAGTTAAAGCTACTTTTAACATTTAATACAACCATTCAACAATATTAATATCAGCTATTAAATATTTTCGTTTTATAATATCAATTATAACTCTAATTACAACTTGTCGGTTAGCCTCAGTAAAATAATTAATATCTTTTATTATATCATTAAATGTAAACTGAGGACTCCAATTATTAGAACATAATATAGTTTCGCAGCAAAAACATTGTATTCCGGTAAATTTTTTGAGTGAATCTCTAAATATTTCATTTGTTATTTTGTGATAAAATATAAGAGATTTATTGTTTACTTTTATTTTAGGTGGATTAAAAGGATAATTATTTGAAATTATAAATTTATAATACTTGTTATTATTTAAATTTTTGAAGGAGATATCATATTCAACCATATTTCTATAACTTGTCTCAGTATTTATTTGTATTTTAACATCATCTTCATTGCATATATTTTGCTGTAATAAGAATGCAATTTCTTTGCTAATCCTTTTTCTAATAAAATTACTATCTATTATTGATAATTTATACTCCATAAAATATATTGAATATTTAATATTTTATTTTAACTTATTAATATAGGAATGCCAAAAGAAAAAAATGTCTGTAAAGATTTGTCATTTGCAGATTGCGAATTGACAATTTTGCGTATGGCAGTAGATAAAGCTGAAGAAAAAATGGGTAGACGCGTTGTAAATTCAGATGATGTTCAAAAAATAATTGATATAGTTGAAGAATTTATTAAACGAAAGAAATTAATTTGTTATGGCGGAACAGCTATTAATAATATTTTACCAGAAGAAGACCGTTTTTATAATAAAGAAGTTGAAGTTCCTGATTATGATTTCTTCTCTCAAAATGCTTTACATGATGCTAAAGAATTAGCAGATATTTATTATAAGAAGGGATTTATTGATGTAGAAGCTAAATCAGGTCAACATCACGGAACATATAAAGTTTATGTTAATTACATGGCAGTAGCAGATATAACATATTTACCAAAAGAAATTTATAGTGCAATTAAAGATGATGCCATAAGTGTTGGCGGAATAATGTATGCCCCTCCTAACTTCTTAAGAATGTCTATGTATCTTGAATTATCTAGACCAGCTGGAGATATCAGTAGATGGGAAAAAGTTCTAAAGAGACTTGCATTATTAAATAAAAATTATCCTATAACAGATATCAATTGTAATGATGTTGATTTTCAACGTGAAATGGAAGATAGTGAAAATGAAGATAAAGTTTTTGAAACATTAAAAAATACTCTTATTAATCAAGGTGTAGTGTTTTTTGGTGGATTTGCAAATGCATTATATTCTCAATATATGCCCGCTAATTTAAGAAAGAAAATTGAAACAGTTGCAGATTTCGATGTTTTAGCAAATGATCCAGAACAAACAGCTGAAGTTATTAAAGAACGCTTGGATGATAATGGAATAAAAAATGTAAAAATAATTAAACAACCAGCAGTTGGAGAGATTGTTCCTGAACATTATGAAATCAAAGTTGGAAATGATTCTATCTTATTTATTTATAAACCTATTGGCTGTCATAGTTATAATGTATTAATGTTGAAAGGTAAAAAAGTAAAGGTAGCAACAATTGATACCATGTTAAGTTTATATTTAGCTTTTTTATATGCAAATAAACCTTATTATAATCAATTTATAGAGAGAATTTTATGTATGTCTAAATTTCTTTTTGATGTTCAACAAAAAAATAGATTAGCTCAAAAGGGTTTACTAAAACGTTTTAGTATAACATGTTATGGTCATCAAGAATCTATTGAAGAGATGAAGGCAGAAAAGGCAGAAAAATATAAAGAGTTGAAAAAAAATGAAAATAAAAAAATGTTTGAAGAATGGTTTTTAAATTATAGACCAGATGATATAAAAATCCAAAGAGAAAATAATTCAACAATAAAAATTGTAAAAAAAAGAAAGAAGAGAAAGACTAGAAAAGCAGGGTTTTTTAATATTTATGGAACCAAAAGTCGTAGAAATAAGAAGGCAATTTACTAAATCTGCCTATTAGGATTATGTTCCATTGTACAAAAACCTCCTTGGCAATCTTCCTCTTGATTTTTCTTATTTTGGTAAAATTTGTAAATAAACATACCGATAATAGCAACTAATATAGCTACACCAATATAGATAAATATAGTATAATCTGTTGAACCTGAACCTCCTGCGCTAAGTATGTCTGGAACATCTAAAGAAAATGCTGAATCTGTAATGTCAATAGCATCCATATTATATTGTTTATTTACAAATAAATGCAATTTTAAACTCATAAACAATAAGTTTCTAAAATAATACTAAATATATCAAAACTTATTTTAAAAACTATTTTAACAATTAAATTTTCTTTGATATCATCTGGAACATATTTTTTCATATAATTTATTAAATACATTATGTATATAATTATTGTTTCAAATAATATTTTTGCGTTATAATGTAATTTATTAATTATATTCCAATCATCAACATAACTGCACATATGAGTACTTGATTGTTTAATAAAAAAACTATGAATATCTAATAATCCTGATAAAATTCTATGAAAATTGTTTTTTTCATTTTTTATATTTAAAGCATAACAAAACTTATCATAACCAAATAATTCCATATGCAAAATTTTCTTACCTTTTTCTCTTTGAAAAATAAAAGCATTTATTCCATCAATATATTTATTTTTATACAAAATATTATTATCAATTAATAATGGAATGTAACAAGATTTAATAATAGTGTCTATTATTTCATCTACGCTATTGTAGGTAGATTTAACAACCTTTTTACGTTTTTTAATATCATTATAGCAGATAAATAATTTTTTATTAATTTTATAACATATATCGTCAGGTATTCTTTCTTTTAAATGTGTTTTCAACATTTTAACCGAATTTAATGTTAAATTATTTTTAAATTCTGCATTCACAATTTCATATAATTTAGGCATAAAATCCAGAGCGTCTATGTAGTATAAAAATGCTACAATCGAACCAATGCTGCAACCAGATATTCTTTCAATTTTAATATACTTTCTTCTCTCCATCTCTTTCAGAAAATAAAGAGCACCTACTAAATAACTACCGTTAAATATACCTCCATCTAACACTAAATCTATTCTTTGCAAAGATTTAGATGTCTCTGGTAAGTTTTCAATTAATTTATTTACATATTCTTCTATCATATAATTATACTTAAAATGAATTCAAAAATAATAACGAATAATTATAGTAAAGATATATAATATAAATATGTCAACAATTTCAAATTGTCAATTTTATTGTTTATCTTTTAACAATGAAGATAAAAAAAGAACTATGGAAAATAAATTTAAAGAATTAGATATTTCTTGTGAATTTTATGATGGCGTAAAACATACAGACAAACGGCTAACACAAGCTGTAACTAAATTAAAGAAAAGACATTGGTCTATGACATATGGACATCTTGATATTATACATAAATTTTATTATTTTAATCGTAATAAATATGCTGTAATATGTGAAGATGATATCTTGATACATAAAAATTTCAAAAAAATATTCCAAAAAGTTTTAACAGATTTTAACATTTTAGAATTAGATATATTATTGTTAGGCTATATCATACCATATAAAATAGGGTATCATAATATATTTTCGAATTATAATCTTAAACGACCAATGCCTTTGGATTCAGCATTTAAATATCATGAATATCCGGAATATCTATCTGGTTCTCACATGTATATGATTAATAGAAATTTCGCAAAACATTTATTAAATAAGTATTATGCAAATTTTGCTGATTTAGATAGCAATCTCTTTATGGTTGATAAAACAATTATAAAAGAAGGAAATCGCGCACTGATATATCCTATGCTTGCAATTGAAAATGACTTGCAAGAAGATGAATATCATGAACTTTGTCATAAAATTCATTATAACGAAATGTACATTTAATTTATACCTTTTTATTCTGTAAAAGTCTATCCATAAAATCTATTTCATTCTTATTGCTTACATATATATTAAACAATTCAGCTGGAGAATAAAAATTTTCTTTTACATTTGATAATTTATTATCATCTATATTAGAACCGAATAAATGAGAATAAATCTCAGATATAGTTCTATGACTAGCATTGCTTAATTCATGATTAATATCAATACGTCCTGGCCTAATTAACGCAGGATCCAATTTATCATAATGATTTGACGTTATAATTAAAATTCTTCCTGGTGTCTCTCTAATTCCGTCCCATAAGTTTAAAATATCATCTAATGTAATAGGCTCTTCTTTACTTAGAGATGAAATTGTTGTTTTTCCAGTTTCATTTAAATCGCATATAGATTGAATTATTTCGCCAATTTTTATTTGACCTGATTTTTCATTTGAATCAGGCTGCTTTTTAAAAGGAATTGTATTTGTTGAATGTGATTCGTTTGCTTTAAATTTTAATTTTCTATCTAAAATGATATCACCAATGCAATCAATATCTTCAAAAACAATAATTTTGTTATCCCAACTAATGCTATTTCTTTCATTATTACCATTATATGTTTCCTCAAAGAAACATTTTTCTAATTGTTGTCTAGTTTTTATGAGTTTTAAAGAAATTACTACAATATGTCTATTTGTATAGTTTGCTAGTGCTTTGATAAAAGAAGTTTTCCCTGTTCCTGGTGGACCGTGCAGACCGATTCCTAAAGAATATGGAATCCCTTTCTCAAAATACCAACTTTTATTTTGTAAAAAAAAGTCTACCTTTTCGATTATTTGTTTTTTTCCATCAAAAAATATGTTATTAAATGTTCTAGCACTTTCAAATAAATTTTCACTCCAGCAACTAAATTTGTTTTCTTCATCATAATTAGTTTTATCTAAAAAATAAATAAACCTTTTATTCATACGATTTAGCTTAATAGATGATAAATATTTTTCGGTAATATCATCTATGTAGTTTTTTAGATATGACAATGAATGTTTAAATGAATAAATTGTAATTGTAATTTTATCTGTTTTAATTCTAATTTGTTCTTTTTGGTTGTCATCATTTTCAAATATAATGTCTGCTTTCACAAAAATATTATCATCTATTTCAAAATGTTTATTTTGATAAACCACAAACATGTTAAAAGAATTCTTATCATTAATGCTGCTTCCTGTTTGATGATTAATATAGTTTTCTTTAATTTCATAAATGGTTTTATTTTTATCTATATTGGTGATAATATAATTCCACATTGCTTTAAATCTATCGCTGTAAGCAGAAGTTATACACATTGCACTGTTATAAACTGACACCGAACAACTTTTTTTCCCTTCAAGAATAATTGAATTTTTTTTACAAAAAAACATTTTTATATCATCAAATGTAAAATTCTCTAAATATTTATTTATTTTATTTTCATACATCCATGTTACAATCCAACTAAAACAACCTAAAATAAATGTCGTTAAAAAGGCATCTATAATAGAATCGCCTGTTTTTATTTTATTAAACATAATCATTCTTGTTACATGTGTTGTAGAAGTTCCAATTGAATCTATTAGTGATTGAGTTAACATATTTTAACTTTGCAAATACATTTAAATTGTTTATATATATTATATTTTGATGTTTGTTTTAAAAAGTACTAAAATGCGATATCGTTTTCATAATAAAATGAAATAACATACCAAATAAGATACTAATAAAAATAAATCCGTTGATATTATAATTGCCATCGTTTGAAAATAAAAAAGGAATATATGTGTATAAAAATCTTTTGAAAAATGGTAATTGAAATAAAAAATATAGCACAGCTAACAGCAATGGTGTTTGAATTTCATTATACATATCATCTAAAGAACTATTCATTTGTCTTCCTTTATTATAATTGTTAATCATATCAGTTGTTTGTTCTTGATTTCTTATATAGTCTGGAATAGGTTGCGGTGGAACATAATTAGGTATAACTTGTGGATCAGTGCTAATGCCAGTTGTGGTCATAGGAATATCTCTAGATGATAGTTGAGTTGCTCCTGCTAATGTAGCCTGTTGTAAACCATTGACTATTTGATTTATAGTTGTTTGATCTAATGACATTCCTGCTGGTTGTTGCTGTGATGGTATCATAGTCTCTTGTGCTGTTAATGCTATATTTCCTCCAACACTTCCTCCGCCGACAGGATCTGTTGGTAAATCTAAAATGCTTGTTGAATCGCTCATAATTATTGTAGAGAATGATTGATTACGATAATTACGCAATAATATACCTTTAAAAGAGACATCTAAAAAGTAGATTATTCAAATGTTACAATTTTTGCATTTAATGAGCATTTAGTAGCTACCGGAACATATTTTATACATTTCTCATTATTTTTGTAAATTTTATCCTTAAAATCGTCTAAAGGTGGTGCATGAAATACTAAACAATTATGGTCTTTACATACAGTTCTAAATAAAGAAGCTAAACCAAACCCAAGTAAAATAGACATAAGTATTTTTCCTGTTTCAGTATGCACAAATTTTCCAAAATTAATTCCCATTTATATTAATATACTATAAATAATATTACTTAAATATTATTTCTAAGCTTGTATAGGAATTTTAGATATTAAAGTTTCATTTTTTGGACATTCAACAGCTTCTTCTTGAAAATAAAAACAGTTTTCAGCTTTATCTTTAAATAATACTTTATCAATGCTTTCTGGAGTTGGATATATATAAACAGTTTTGATTTCTGGTCCAAGAACATAAATAAAAAATAGACCAATTGCAAAACTTACCAGAAATATTGGAATGGAAATATAGTTTAATATCATATAATTAGCTTAGAAAAAACCTTTACTAAAATTTACTTCTTTTTCCACTAAACGATTCAGTGCATCTATTAACATATTATAATTTTTTTCTTTTGTTTGCGGATCTTCCTTGTAGAAGGTTAAATATGTTCCTTGTAAAGACTCAGGTAGTTTATTAAAAGCTTTATTATAAATAGAAACCCCAAAATCATACTGTCCATTTTCCATTTTTCTAGGTGGAATAACTATATTTGGTGGGGTTGTTAATTGACAACCATTCCATGATGGACCATGACTTTTTATTTCGTTAACGCATTTATGCATAAATTCATTCATCCAATCAATATTAGATTTAAACTCATTTCTAAGTGCAGCTGGTAATTTGCTCCATAAATATTTGTATTCTTCTGTACTCCAATCAATTCCATCGAGACCTTGACCAATAATTGGTTCATCCTCAATTTCACCAATGGGTTTTGGTTGACCTGGTTCTTTTATTTTGATTGTTAATTCTTTCTCTCCAGTCTCATTTGATATAATATCTTGTGAAGAGCTATCAGATTCAATAATGAAGTCTGCCTTTTTCTTTGGCACCTTTTTAGCTTTGAGACCAACATCATAAGCAATAACTTTATCATTAGCAGATTCTACAGCCATTTCTTGTATAGAAATTTGACGTTGTATTAATCTACATGTATCAGTAGAGTCATCATTAAAAACCATATTTTCACCATATTTTAATTGTCTGATTTTTTTCATGAGAGGTTCTACAGTTGTGTAATAAATATTGGCAGCATCAATTGCGAACTGCTTATCGTCATTTTCATTCATTTTTTTTATACAATCTTTAATTTTGTCTACATTCTCATAAAATAATACAAGTGATTCATCCAATTCTATTCTCTTATCAGGATTATCTATTTTTTTATTCCATTGATCCAAATAACTTTCATATATAGATGTTAAATCATTAATATAAGATTTATTTGTATCGAAATTTTCAAGAGCAGTTTCAGTTGTGATTAAGCCAAATAATAATTTATTTTTATCATTAATAATGCTATTTTTTGCTTCCTTTATTTCATTTCTAATATCTTCAATCATTTTATTTAAGTAGTCAACCATACCTATTTTAACTTCAATATTCAAATTACAAGGATCCGCTAAATTACCACACATTGATTTAAAAGTTCTAAACGAATCAGAAGTATCGTTTGCAGGATAAAAAGTAATTGAAAATATAGTCCCCTTTTTAGAAGGTCGTTTACAATTAACACATTTTGGCATCAATTTAAGATATTCTGAACGCTTCTCTCTTTTACTGAGAGTAGGATTATTAATTATTTTACGTTTATTTACATTCATTTCATTTTCGAATTTTTCTTTTAATCTAAAGTATTCATTTAAAGCATCTTTTACACTTGGTATATCTTCTGTTGACATTATATATATTATAGTTAATAATTTAAATTTTAATCAAGAACTTAATACCACCATAAATTAATATCATGTTAAATTAATATCGTTTTAAATATTCATTTTCCCAATGTGGTAATCCAGTTATTAGTTCTTGATGAGCTCTTTGTTTTGCAATTTGAAAAGTTTTGATTTTTTCCAATACGTATTGCTGTTTTTCTTTATTTTTTTGTGCAATTTCAACGGGTGTTAATTTTCCTTTATATTTATAGACAAGTATTCCCCCTAAAATAATTAAAAATAATAAGAACATGCCTATATTAAAGATTGTATTATGAAATTTTTCTCTTATAATATGAGATTGTTTAAGAGCTTGATTTAAAAAATATTTAACACCAGGTTCTGTTAATGTTGGTTTAGCCAGAGGTTCATCAAAATTCATAATAAATATAGTTAAAATTTTAAATTAAATTATACATATTATCTATATGGCAAATTCTTACTTAAATATTGTAACTTTTTTATTAACAACACTTTTTTATTATTTGGCTTTAAAACCTGCATTACCTTATACCCTATATAAAAATAAGGAAGAATACAAGAATTATATAAGTGGTAGCTATATGTATTTAGCTATATATGTGTTACTTGTTATTTTAATACAATTTATGGTTAACTCATCAGTTATTGCGACAAATTGTGGAGGAAATATTACTGAAAATATGGGCGCTGCAGGTGTGCTAACATTTTTACCTTGGATATTAATTTTTGGCGTGCTTGTATTAATTTTAACAGTTTATCCTGGATTTAAAAGTGCATTTTCCGATGTTGTTGGTTATTATTATGTGTCTGGTTCTGCAACTAAAGTATTAACAGAATTATTAGTTAACAAGGATATTGAAAAGAAATTAACTGAAGACCCTAATATGACCCCTGAAAAGAAATTAGCACTTGAATCTGCAGCTGATGCTATAATTAAAATATGTGGAAATACTTCCATATTAATTAATCAAATAGTTCCAAGTAATTTTGACCAATATTGGAGCATTCTTAAACCATTAATGAAAGAAAAGTATCAAATAGAAGGCCCTGAATCTGAAAAAATGCAAAATGAACTTTTTGAATTAGTTATAACTAGAGATAATATAGGGGAAGCTATGTGGTATATTTATACCGGATTGCTTTTAACATCAATTGTACAACTTAAGATAACTAATCGTGGCTGTACAAGTAATCCAAAAACAATGGAGGCAAATTATCAGAAATTTTTAGAACAAGAACAAAAAGCTAAAGAAGAGAAGGAAAAGATTTCCGCAACATATACTATTTCTGGTTAAAATATATAAAAATGATTTAAATGTAATTGTAATAATTATATACAATAACCAAAATGACCGATAGTTGGGAAGACTGGGAAGACCAAGACTATACTATTCCAGTTTTAAATGTTCCAAATGAAGAAAAATTAAAACGATTAGAAGAAAGAAAATTAGTTGAAGAATCAGACAATGCTTTAACAAAAGATTTATTTGAAGAAGACTTAGTGTATCAAGACTTTAAAAAGTTTGAAAATAAAAATATTATAAAGCCTTTACAATCAACTGAAAAAAAAGCACCAAAAAAAAATAAAGTTAATCAACAGAAAGAAAATGAACAAAAACAAAAGGCTCTTTCAAAACAAATTAAAGAAGAAAAAACAAAGAAACTTAAAGAAAGGGAAATATTTGGCGAAGCTGACGAAGATGATGAATATGATAAATATATAGAATATGAGGATAAGTACTGTTAAAAAATTTTTGGAGAGCTTACATAATATAAGACAGCTAAATAACAGACAATACCTAATAAAAGTGAAAGAAGCCAAATAGGCATGATAGTTTTATTTCTATATCCGATACCAAATTCTCGAATACTTCCATCTCTATTATAAAAACAAGCAGGTTTCATCATTTGAATTGTTCCAAAAATAATAACAAATAAAATTACTGCTATTAATGTGATATTTTCTCTAATATATGTTTTATACATCTAATATATAATTATAAACTATTTTTTATAATTATATTTGTCTAAATACTTAACTAATACTTGACTGTGTAAAATACTTATTCTTCTTGATTATAATTTTCATATTCAGGTGCTTCAACTCCAGTATAATTGCCATCATAATAATCTTCACCTAAATATCCAATATCAAAAGCATCAGCATCAATATCATTTGCTATATGTTGTTGTTCTAAATATTCGTCAACTAATATGTCAATGTTTTCATCTGTAGCATCTTTATTTTTTCTTCTGATTTTTCTCTCGGCTTTTTCCATTTCATCTCTTAAAACTTGTTCTTGATCATAGAAATCTTTATCTAAAACAGTTAAACCTTTTTGTAATCCTTTGCTATATAATCCTTGTTTTGTAATTTTCATTAATGTATCTGCATCTCTTTCTTCTTCTGTCATTGATTTTAATCTGTCTGTTACCATATCTTTTTCTCTTTCTCTCAGCTTGAAAACTCTATCTTGTATCTCTTCATATGTAGTATCAATTGTATCCTTTTCATTTCTAAATATATCCATATATGCAATTAGAAGGTCAGCTGTTTTTTGTTTTAATTCCTTTTTATTTCCAGTCATAACTCTAATATCGGTTTGATTACGAGACGACATACCAAGATCTATTCTGGTTTCAGTTTCTTCAATATAATCGACAGAAAATATATCAGTAACTTCAATAGTCTTACTTACTTCGGCAACAATCATATCTTGTTCGTCTGCTAATGACACATAACCAATTAAGACACGTAATAAATAATATTCAAATAAAAATCTACTTGTTCTTTCATCGATAACACCTCTTAAAATTTTATCATCTTTTTTAATACCAGTGAAGCAAGGTGTAGCGTCTGCTAATTTAATCATATTTTGACTTATTTTTCTAATAGTGGTTAAAACGTTTAATAAGGTTGGAATACCGTAAAATGGTTTTAGCTTTTGAAAATAATCAGAAATATATTTTTTGAGTTTACTGGCATGATTTTTTGAAAATCCATAGTAATTTGGAATATGTGTATTATCATAATTAACTTTATTCAATATAATATTTGGAAATATATTTACAAAGTTATCGATATATGTTTTGTAAAAATTTGTAACATTATACATACCATCATTTGATATTTTTTTGTCTTCATTTCTAGTTGATGTATCAGTTATCCATGTAGATAAATTATTTATTGTCTGTGTAAATTTATTAATAGAACTTCGTGTTACATTTGAACCACTATTATTCTCAACAAATACAACCAATTCATTTATCATTTCTTTATTTGCTCTTATTAAAAAATCATTTAAATCTTTAACGGGTTTTGGATTTTCTTCAGTTGCAAGATCAAATGTATCAATTGCATTTTTAATTAAATTTATCAATGATTTTTCGATTATTTCTTCATCATTATTTTCATCATAAATAGCATCCAATAAACTAGATAGTTTAGCTATACAAGATATAACAGGATTATCTAGCTCAATATTTACTATATTCTCTCTACTAATTAATTGTATAAGTCTTAAGAATTGTTCATTTGTATAATTTCTTCCGTCTTCTTTGAGTTTTTGTATCATTCGGTCGATTGTATCTGATGGGTCAAAAAGAGATGAATCTGGTTTATCAGTGCATAAAGGAATTAAATCAGTTGGTATAGGAATTAATGACTTGAATTTGCAATAGAATATAAATGCTAAATAAATAGATTTCTCATTAAATGTATTTGATATTAGCGGATAAACGTTTTTTGTATTAATATTACTGTAAAATATAACACCTTCTGTATAAGCTCTAATATCATCTAACATATTAGAGAGATTCTCAACAATATCATTGAATACCATTATATCAGGATTACGGCTATTAAAATAGTCAATAGTTGTTTCATTAGATTTGCTATCACAGCACGCATTTTCAAGATAAGGTTCATTATTGGCAGTATGAAGAAGAACTTTATGGTTTTTTACAATTTCACGAATCTTTTCTTGGATAGCTAGAGAGAATTGAATTATTTTAGATTCAACGACAAGTATTTTTTCTCTCTGATGTTGGATTCCATTTCTTAATTCATTAGTTAAAGTTTTCTTAAACTCTGCAGAAATATTCGATAAGTGTTTAATTTTAAATGGAACTAGTGGTGGAAGAAACTCTGACCATTGCGCGATGTCATGTTCTTCTGGTATTTCTGTTGAAGGATTTGTAAGTAAGTATTGTGTTTTTTCTGAGAATTTTCTTTGAACTTCTGGTAATTGAATAAGTAAATCATCAATGACAACTTTTATTTTATTTTGTATCTTTTCCGTATTGGTTCTCTTTAATACATTCCATGGTTCTCCAGATTCTCTGATATCATATGTTACACATGCTAAATATGTTAAGCTACTTAAATCACCTTGACCATCATATGGATATCCAATAAATGAACGCACACAACCAGGGTGTGTTTTTCTTGTTTTAATAGATGGAACTATTGTTTGAACTGCAATTAAAAACATTCCTAGAGTATAGAAAAGGAGAGAAGTGTTAAAGAAATCTCTATAAGATGGAAGACTTTTTCCTTTTTGTGCTGCAACTTTAATTTTTTCTTTATAATCACTCTCACTTTCAACTGTATTTTTAATTGTTTCAATAACACAATTAATGATAAATTCTTTTTGTGATTCAATATTAATACCCATTGCAACTGAGAGTGCGTTAATAATATTATTCATCATAATGGTCTCAGGAGTTATATATTTAATGGTTTTTTCAGTTGTAGCAGACATAATTTTACTTCCAGCATCTTCTTCCATAACAGAACGAGTAATAACTTTAAAGCCTTCATCATACCCTTCTTCTGTATCAAAATCTCCAGGGCATATAGGCCAACCTGTATATTTATCAGTCCACCAATCACCATCATCGCTGAGCTGACCATTTGTGGCTTTTATATTATTTAACACTATTTGATACATATATTCAGAACTAACAAATGCAGATGCTAAAGTTTTTTTAAATACAGGAAGCAAAGGAACACTGGTCTTTATACAATATAACCAATGATCGGTCTCACTCTGTCCAGTTGGAGAAATTCCTGGCAATCCTGGTCTAGTAAATTTGTTAGCAAATATGAGGATATCTCGTTGTTTCTTCACAAAATCTCGCTGACCTAAAATAATATTAAGGAGCTCTGCAAAAGGCGACACAATTTGGCCTTTAGATTCGTCTTCAATATTGATACCCATATTGTATTTTTGATTGTTATATTTTAATAATGCGTTTGCTTCAATTTTACTTACTATCGGCATCATTGACATAAAATATTCAAATTTCTCTCGAATATCCTTTTCAAATTGTTCTTTTGAAACTTTATATTTCGAATCAAACTCACTAATTATACTTTTTAGAAGTTTATTTTGTAAGCTTAATTCACTCGCATCCATACTTTCACATTTATCATCTGTATTTGTCGGCACACTTATACATTTTTCTTGTAAATCACAAATTATAGAAGGCTCATCTGTTATACCTGATTTTTGTGCAACTTCATTATCAAGAACCCATTTATTATTCTTTCTTATATAATAATCAGACTCGTCTGCAATATTTTCTGAATATCCCTTATATAAAATCGCATATTGTCCATCAATAACTTTTTTAATTCCATCGATTAATGTTTCAGCAAGATAGATTGCATCCGACTCTGATAAATTATTTTTCTTCTTTTGGTCTTGAATAATATGTTCTTTAAGTTTTTCAGGAGTCATACTTATTACTTGATCTTGATAACCTCCTTTTTTAGTTTCCTCTTCCATTATTCCATAATTTGTTTTATCATATTTTTTATCAAAATAAACAGTCTTATCATTGTCGTATTGCAATTGTTCTAATGAAGTATACATCTTAGATATTACAATCGTCTCACACTTATCATCTTTTTCTTCATCTTTTATTTTATCTTCATTACGTTTTTTCTCAGCATCAATTATTTCACTTACATCTTTTGGAAACATTAATTTTAAATTTTGCAATGCTAATGTTGATGTATATAATCTTGAATAATCTTTTAATATTAACTTACGTAAAATCTCTGAATTTGTAAATGTTTTTTCTGGATCTTCTAATCCATAACCAGTTTCAAACACATCTGTTCTTAAATTTTTGTCTATTATTTCGATAATAGTAAATGCTCTTACTGGAATGACTGGATTTTGTTTAATGGTTGCTAGTATTTTGAAAATTCTAGAATAATCAATCATATTTTTATTGTATTCTGAAATTTTTTCATCAATAAAATTAACAATTTCTACGTATTGATAAAAGGTTAAATCATCTGTATAAATTAAAAATGGTTCTAGATATCCAACAACTTCTACAATCGATAACCTGCCTTTAATATATTTTTTCATTAAATTAATTATCATCTTTGTTTTAGGAACTATAGCTGAAACATATTTTTTATATACATCATATCTAGTCATTCCACGTGTCTCTTCTTCAGGAATATTAACAACATAATTTTTGATTCCATTCACAAACTCATTTTCATTAAATTCTAATTCATCATTAATGGATTCCACAAATATATTTGTAACGTTTGTTTTCTTCTTTAAAAATTCCCAATAATTCAAAAATGATTCATTTAAATTTGCTCTTGTCAAAATATCAGTTCCTGGCAAATTAATTTTTGAAAATCTAATTGTTGGTTCTGGAAGAGTCATAATTGACTTTAAACTCATTGTATCATTATTAGTAATTTTAACTCTTACAGTATTCATCTTTGCAGATGTAGACTCTAACATATTTAGTTTTGTCTCTCCAAGATTGTATTTTGAAATAAGGAAACGTCTATTTCTTATCATATTATTACTAAATACAGACGAATATAGGTCTTCTAAGTTATCAATTGCGACATTTATATTTGCATTTACTTCCTCTTCACTAATTATGCCATTCATATTTTCCTCATCAACTAATTTAAATGGTGTAAAATATGGTGCCAATTCAGAATAAAGAGCAGTATATTTATTACTTTCTGCTGGTAAATTATTGGATTTATAATTATCAAGTAGTTCATTCATATTTCGCAAGTCAACTTCTAACTCAAGATTCAATATATCATTGTTTTCTTCATCAATATTATTAACATCATAAACCTTTTTAATATTTTTAACAACTGGTAAAATCCAATATAAATTTACATTAAAATTATATAGCCATTTTTTCAATGGTCTATAATTAGAACCGTATGTAAGCATAGCTTCAACATTTCCATATTGGTCAAACTCAGAAAATGCAGAACGTAATTGTTTAAATCTCTCTATCATAGTGTGAATATTATTTAAAACTCTTGGAGTTCTTTGTGTATTTGGAATTGTAGAGAGAAGATCATCTAATAAATCGCTTACTTGCTCTTCAATACTAAATCTTTGTTCTTTTGAAGCAACATCTACAAAATTACGCACTGGACCAAATTCTTCATCTCCAAAAACAATCTGGTCAGCCTTAATAATAATATCTCTTAATTGGTCTTTAACATCTTTTGTTGGAACTGAAATTTGAATTTTTTCTACATCAACCATTTTTTTCTCCTCTTCAAGTTCTGGGATAGCTAATTCACCCTCTTCTATTTCTTCTTCTATAATCGATTTTTTCTCAACAGGCTTCTCTCGAATTTCAATATTTTCAATTGGTAAATTTTCTGGAATGCCCTTGTATTGAAAGTTGATATATAAAATATCATTATCAGATGTTCTAACTTCAATCATATCATCTTCTAAATTAGTTATCTCTCCAGTGATTATAACAGGAATATCTCCACCAAAATATATATTGACCCATTTACCAGGCAAAAGTCCATTTTGTCTTGCATAACTAGGTGAGTCTGCTCTACTAAGTATTTCAATTTTTGTTATGTTACCATCACCTAAAACACCATTATCTGATATTTTTAGCTTGACCTTATCTAATGTATCAGTATTAATTAGATAGGCTTTTGTTTCATCAATATAATCAATTATAAATGTTTGATCATTTAGATTGTCATTTACAGGGTTGCTAATTTGAATTATGTCTCCCAATTGAAGTTCTAATTCTGTATTTTGGGTTTCTTCCATTGTTCTATAATTATATTAGATATTTTTATACTTAAGTAATAATCAATATAAATATAGTTTAAAGACAATTTGATAAATAATTATAATGAAATACAATCTATCTGAAATTCCTGGCTTTAACGAACTACTTAAACCAGATTATAATAATACACTAAATTCAAATATACTAAAACTCAACAAAATTGAGTGCAGAACCAATAACTCAGTTTATAGGGTTATTAGATATGATAAGAACTTTTTATGCATTGACTTAATACCTACTTATGGATTATGTCGTTCTGTTATTTTAAATGCAAATAATCAAGTTGTAGGGTTTGCACCCCCTAAATCTATGACTGCAGAATCATTTGTCGATAAATATCCTGAAGCTACTAATGGTATTCAAGCTGAGGAATTTGTTGAAGGAACTATGATTAATGTATTTTTCGACCCATCAGTAGGAGTTACTGGTAGTTGGGAAATTTCCACACGCAATACAGTAGGCGCTACATCTAGTTTCTTTAAATATTCTGGTGCAAAGACATTTAGACAAATGTTTATGGAAGCTGCTGCTGAATGTAAATTGGACATTAATAAATTAGAAAATGATTTATGCTACAGTTTTGTTCTTCAACATCCAGAAAATAGAATTGTTGTACCATTTGCGAAGCCTCAATTGTATTTAGTAGGAGTCTACAAAATTAATGCTAACAGCTCAGTTGATTATTATGACGCACATAAATACCAGCATTTCTTTAGCGAATTAGGAACAACTGTTAAATTTCCAGAGATATATGAATTCAATAAATATTCTGAATTGATTGAAAAATATGGTTCGATGAATACATCATATGATGTAGTTGGCGTAGTTATTCATAATAAAGAAACCGGCGAAAGAACTAAGATTAGAAATCCTGTATATGAACAAGTCCGAAATCTTAGAGGTAACCAACCCAAGTTGCAATATCAATATCTATGTCTTAGAAAAGAAGGTAAAGTAAAGGATTTCTTGAACTTCTATCCTGAAAATAAAAAAGAATTTTCTACTTTCAGAGATCAAGTGCATCTTTTTACAGACACACTTTATAATAATTATGTATCATGTTATATTAAAAAAGAGAAACCGTTAATTGAATTTTCAGAACAATATAGAACTCATATGTTTAATATTCATCAACATTATATAAATGAACTTAGAGAGAAGAAACAATTTGTTACAAATACTGTTGTGCAGAAATACGTTAACGAACTACATCCATCATTATTAATGTATTGTTTAAATTTTCAAATGAGAAAGCGAAATGTTGATACAATTGTAGCTGATAATATTTAAAAATGTATGTATCGTTAGTTTAATATCTAATTTAAAAATTTATAATTATATATTATGGTTAAAAAATTTACTATTTTAGGTGAGAGATGTAGTGGAACAAATTATTTAGAAGAACTTATGTTAGAAAATTTTGATATTGAGATAACATGGGATTATGGTTGGAAGCATCATTTTGGATGGTATAATTTTCAAAAAACAGAAGAAGAAGATATTACATTATTTATAGGAATAGTTAGACATCCGATTTATTGGATAAATAGTTTTTTTGAAAAACAACATCATATAGAAGGACGTCCTTTACCTATTTATAAATTTTTAATTAACTCAGGATACTCTGTTGATGATAATGGCGATATTATAAGAGAAAGTTTAAATTTTATAACTGGAAATAAGTATAAAAATATTTTTGAATTAAGATTTTTAAAAAACTATTATTTAATTAATACAATGCCTAATAATGTTAAAAATTATATACTTATTAATTATGAAAATTTGAGAGATAATACTGAAAAGATATTAACTATGATTGAAAACAAATATTTATTAACACGCAAACATCTTATATTTAAAAATATAACATATTATAAAAAGGAAAAAAATGAAACCTTTAAAAAAAAAGAACTATCAATACCATCTATTTATTTAAATATTTGTGCATCAAAATTTAATAAAATTCAAGAGGCTAAATTAGGTTATAATTTATAGTTATCTAGGTACTAGTTTTAAGAATTCCTTTCTAATTTTTGTAAAGGTGTCAATCGAATACCCGATACATCCCTTTAAATCGTTCTTAATAACATCCGCAACTACTGGTTCCTTATATGCAATTCTGATTAAACTGTAAGAATCGTGTGGATGCAACATTTTAAAACCACAAAATGTTAGTGCTCTTGTTTCATAAAATGTTGAGTATAAGAAATATTCAATTACTTTTCCAATAGTATAATCTTCATTTTCTAGTTTAATATCATAACAATTTGGAATTGTTGATTCGGCAACCTTAATTTCTAATTCATCTTTTTCAATAATTGCATTCAAATTTTGTAGCTTCTCGATCATAACTTTACATGCTAATACAAGCAACTCTGCATTTGTATAAATACCGATTGATTGAATAACAAAATCAAAACTATCTTGCTTGAAAATACGTTTACCTTCCAAAAGTTTCCAATTTGTAGCTTCAAATTCAATTTCAGACTCTTTCTTTCCTTCATCTTTCCATTTTTGCTTCAACTGAGCCAACTTAGCTTCCTGTGCTGCATTATCAATTGTATTACCATATGAACATGTCGAAACAACATTATATGCAGCATCCTCTTTTGCTGTTCCAATATCTAAATCACATGTTAAATTAATGATTTTACCTTGAATTTCTTCAGCCGGTTTAGCTTTTAATCTCACAAAGTCAATATAGTCACCTGTAATATCGTCTGCTGGGAAAATTTCTCGGAGTTTGTTTTCAGGTAAGACTTTTCCGGTATTTAAATCTTTAATCACAAAATCTTTAGTCGTAACATAAATTGTAGTATCTGTGTTATTTTGTACATTCAACTCTAGCATATAATTTTTAATTGGAAATTCTTCAACGTCCTTGATATGAATTGGGATACAACTTAAGCGTTGTTTAACAATCTCATTATTTAATCCACTGGTATTGGCGTGAATAGTGCATTTATTTTTATCATTTGGTGAAACTCTGAATACTACGATAGGAATTTCTGAAAGGATAATTCTTCTTAGCGCATTAGCAATGCTTACATTAACACCACTCAAAGTAAATTTTAACTCATCATCGTCAATCTTTGAGATGATATCAATACGTGGGTTGATCTTAACAAATGAGTCTGGCGAAAATCCTGGTGCGGCTTGCATTATATCTAATATACATTTATATTTAAATTAATAATTTAATTCATTTTTTTTTAAATGAGTTAAATATAATTTTCAATTAACTAAGTATATATTAAGATGAGTTGCATTTTATATTATAGTAAATATTGCGAAGTTTCAAAAAAATACTTACAGCTCTTATCCAAGTCAGATGTTCAAAAAGATATTCATTTTATATGCATTGATAAAAGAGTAAAAGATTCAAATAATAAAACTTATATTATTTTAGAAAATGGTCAAAAAATTATATTACCTGAAAACATAACAAAAGTGCCTGCTTTATTATTACTAACACAAGGATATCAGGTTTTGTATGGTGAACAAATTTTACAACATCTTAAACCAAGACAACAACAAGAAATAAGAGTTGCTACAAAAAATAATATGGAACCTATGGCATTTTCACTCGGTAGTTCAGGCGGATTTGGTGATATTGTATCAGACCAATACAGCTTCTTAGATCAGGACCCAGATGAATTAAAAGCTGATGGCAATGGTGGTATGAGACAAATGCATAATTATGTTGACTTAAATACTGCTTTTAATGGTCAAGTTTCAGCTCAAGGTTCAAGTGGTGATGATTTTAACACTACTATTCGAGGTGCTAAAAAAATGGGCGAAGATGCATCTAATATGCAGATGGAAGCAAAATTGAAACAAATGCAAGAACAAAGAGACGCAGATATTAGAGCTATTACTGGAAACAGACCCCCTATGAGTTATTAGTACCAAGTGTAAAGATTTATGTTTTATGGTTAAAATTTTTATATTCAGCTTCTAAAATTAGCGGAACTGTTATTGGGTTTAAATAAATAAACATTCCGCATAAACCATAACCACACGCTTTTAATGTATTAGATTTATTTTCGCAACTTTCATAACCTCTATAAAACCCTAAACTACACCATAACGTTATAATAATTTTTGCTTTATAATTCATTTTATAAAATGATTAATTATGTTTATATTTTTTTTATAATATATTAAAACCAAAACTCATTTAAAAAGAATTAAAGAAGAATACATAATGGCAAATATATTAACTGCGTTTAATGATCATTTTTTAGAGTTCTTAAATGATATTCAATGTGTTTTCCCAACAGACCCAGATATTTTAGCAGCAAAAAATGCTCTTACTTTGATTCGCAAGGCTAATCCTAAGATGATTGTTAAAATTTGGAAGACCTTTATTGCTGATAAATATAGAGACCAAATTGCAGCTAATGACATCACATTCTTTTTATCGAAAGATTATTCGACTGACGTTTCAACAGCGCAAAATTCAGATAAAATCATGGAATCAATTGATAGATTGCGAGAACCCATTAAAAATATGGGACCTGAAAATCAAGCAAAAGTTATGAAGTATATTCAAAATTTGACTAAGTTATCTGATATGGTCGAATAAATCCACCTTTAGAAAAGGTGGAACCAAAATAAAAGAAATTTAAATATTAAATATATATTAACTTAAACAAAAATAATATATATTAAATAATATGTCAACAGAAAGTTCGGTTCCTGAAGAGTTTATAAAGGTAATTAGAGATTTTATAGGTGATTTAAAGACGACTTTTCCAGAGTATGTTCCTTTTATTGATAAGTGGTGGAAGGGCAAGGACCATTTTAATTACATTGATGAGGAAGAAGATAGAGTAAAAGCTTATGAGAAATCAGAGAAAAAATCTGCAAAACTTTTGTTTGATTTTTGCAAGAAGAAGTTGCCACCAAGATTTTTTGATATTTTATATCAAAATGAAGAGATGTTTAAGGAAGAGTCAGAGCTTGATACAGAATTTTTCCCAAAGATTCATTTCAAAAATTTATGGCAGTGTGATATTTCAGATAAGACACGCGAAACCATTTGGAAGTACCTGCAGCTCCTTCTTTTTTCAATTGTTGGTACATTAGATAATAAAGATGCTTTTGGTGATACTGCCAAATTATTTGAAGCCATTAATGAAGATGAATTTAAGGGTAAGTTGCAGGAAACCTTGAGCCAAATGCAAGGTTTATTTGATTTAAGTGGAAACTTTGGAGAGAATTTAGCAGAAGGTTTGAATCCATCTGACTTGCCAAATGCTGAGCAAATTAACGAACATATTACAGTTATGTTAGACGGCAAAATAGGACAATTGGCTAAAGAAATCGCTGAAGAAACTGCAGCCAATTTAAATATGGATTTTGATGGCGCAACTGATATGAAAGATGTATTCAGCAAACTTATGAAGAATCCTACAAAACTTATGGGTTTAGTTAAGACTGTTGGTGATAAATTAGACTCAAAGCTAAAGTCAGGTGAATTAAAAGAATCAGAAATGATTCAAGAAGCAACTGATATTATGAACAAGATGAAAAATATGCCTGGTATGGGTAATATCCAATCAATGCTCAGTAAAATGGGAATGGGTGGATTAAGTGGAGGTAAAGTTAATACTGCTGCGATGGAGGCACAATTAAATCAGCGTTTAAAAATGGCAAAGACTAAGGAGAGAATTAGAGCAAAAGCAGAAGCTAATGCGATAGCTAAAGCAGCTGCACAATTACAAACTCAGCAAGGACAACAAACAACACAATCTAATATGAGTATTGAAGAAACTTTAAAGTTTATTAATGATGGAGAAAAAGTTGAGAGAACACCAAGAGGTGCAAAACCTCAACAATATAATAAAAAGAAGAAAGGGAAAAAATAAAAAGCAAAATAAAAAAGAAATAAAACATAATTTGAAACCCTAATCTAGTAAAATAAAAATAAATATAATATATATGTCAGATGTTCAAATATATTATACATATGTTGATTATTTAGGTAAATATAAAAATAGATTAAGTAATATGAATATAGATTTAGATATTAGTTTAACACGCGGTGATAAAACAATTCAAGAAATTTATGATGTGGTTAAAAAAGACGAAGCATTTTGTCGTGATGAAAAATCCATTTCTAGAAATTATTTATTATCTCTTATACAATCTGATATAACATTATATGCTGATATAGATGATAAAATAACTGGTGTATTATGTTTCGCATTTAATAAAATAAATGATGATCTTATTATTAATTTTAATGGTATATGCTCTCCTTTTATATATTCTAAACAACATGTTGGAGAAAATCTAATTAAATCTTTGATAACATTAGCAAGAGTTAATGGAGTAAAATACATAAAACTAGAATGTAAAGGTTCTGTTATGCAGTATTATCGTGATAGATTTGGTTTTCAATTGATAGATACAAGAATTTCTTATGACTCAGACGAAGATTCAGATGATGAAAAAGAACCATATTATTTTATGAGATTAGATTTATCAAAAATAAGTGGTGGAAATAAAAAGAAAAATAGAACATTAAAGAAAACTAATAAAAGACGAAAAAGAAAAAGTGTTACTACAAGAAAAAGAAATTTAAGAAAATAATTTTAAAAGATTTATATATATATAATGACAATACAATTTTGGTCAAATGAACCCACAATTTTATTCAATAAAGATTATATTTTTGAGATGTGGCCTACTCAATCAATGTGTTATGAACAGAAGTTAAATTCAATCTCTCGATTAATTATATTACTGACTATTTTAGGATATATTTTAACCATGTCAAAGAGGATTTTAGCAGTAGGTGCACTAACATTATTGGTTATATTTGTTTTATACAGTATGCGTAAGGAGAAGTTAACAAAGGATATGTTAGAAAATTTTGAGGTTCAAGGAAACGAAGCAACTGGTATGTTTGATAATAAACCAAAGTCATTTGTAAATCCTGTTACATTAGATCAAGTACTTAGAACTGAATTTAAAGAAGGAACAAAAAAAAACCCATTTAGCAATGTATTATTGACTCAGATTAATGATGAACCAGAGAGAAAAGCCGCACCACCATCGTTTAACGTGAATGTCGATGAAGACATCACCAAAAATGTGAAACGTGCTGTTCAAATGATGAACCCTGGCATTAAAAACACTAATAAGCAATTATTCGGTGATTTATGGCAACAGTTTCAACTCGACAATAGTAATAGGGTATTCTATAGTACACCTAATACTCGTGTAACAAATAATCAAGGGGCTTATGCTCAGTTTTTATACAATAATCTTAAATTTTCTGGTAAGGAATCAACTCCTGAAGGTGCGATTGCTCGTGTGCAAGATAATTATCGTTACACATTATATTAATTATAACAAGTTTTGTTACCTTTTTTGTCATATACCCAAATTTCATAATTATATCCTAATTCTTTGGCTGCTAATTGTTTAAATATAACATCTTTTTTTTGAAAAGTCCATATAGATTTTACTTCAATAAATTTATTTTGTGAAGGGATAAAAATATCAGGATGATGGTTTCTTTCTTTATTATAAAGATCATAAAACTTAATCAATGGAATATTTTTTATGCCAGTAACGATATCTAATTCATTTATTTTATTATGTATAATTAATTCATTTAAAGCATAATGTTCATATCCTTGTATTTTTATTATTTTTCCAGACGGAAGTGTATAATCCTTGAATTTATGTGATTTTTTTAACATATTTTCTAAATACTCGGGATTTTTCATAAGATGTGTTGTTCCATATTTTTTAAGGTTTGTTTGAGTGATTTTATCTTGAATTTCTGATAAATATGATATGTGTCTTACACCATACTTTTTAATAAAAGTATCTTTTATTTTTTCTTGAATGTCTTTATTTTGAGTTGCATATTCAGTTCCATATTTTTCTTTAATTTATAACTATCATAAGGAGAACATGGTATCCATCCTAAACTAATATAATCACAATTACTAAAATATTTTTCCCAATTTGATATAATTTCTTGGATTATTGCAATAAAATCTGTTTTATGAAATGCTGCATCGTCTTCAAGTATAATACTATACTCTGGAGAGTTATCTTTTGCAGCATATTCAATTGCTCTACAATGACTTTTTGCACAACAAATACATTTTATATCTTTTTTTTCTAAAAAAGTGTCTGTAAAATATTCTTCTGAATTTTCCGGTGTTGATGCTTCCAAATAATAAATTAAATTTTCTTGAATATTTAACTCTTTAAATAATTCTATCATGTTTTGTTTTCTATTTTTACATGAATTTATAACTACAAATTGATAATTCATATTTGAAAATAAAAAATATAAATTATTTTTATAAATTACGCACATGTTAATATATTATTTTAAACTACTTAAAGAAAATGGGTTAAATTATATTTAATATGAACAAAATTTATATCTTGGTTTCTATCGATAAATCGTGTCAATGTTGTCAATATGTTAATGCGATTTCTTACTCTAAAGAATTGCTTGAAGATATGATTAAAAATATACATCCCGACGACTTGAAATTAGCTGACTTCATTGTGAAGGAGAATATGCCTATTTATTTTTTAGTGTCATTAAATGATAAAATTTTACTCGCTACATCATATGGAGAGGTTACATTTAATAAGGATAATTTATATGCTTTCAATAAAATAACGACAAATAAGGTAGAAAATGTCTTATTAGATATTAGTGGATTTAATATTGAAGAGCTTAGAAATTCTCCCATTTTCAAATACGATTTGTCTGAAAATATAATTCAATTCGATACTTATTATGAAGAAGGAATTATGAATGCTTAGAGTGAAAATATTGTATAATAAATAATATATCAATTTTCCTACTTAAAGACGAGTCACTACATAATGAAGGGAAAATATTGAATTTCTGAAAAAATGTTAATTTTTATTCTCTACATATGAAGATTTTGTGTAGAGGACCCAATTTTTGAAAAGTGTTTTGGCTTTTTCAAAATGGACAAAAAAAATGTCCAAAATGGGAAAGCCAAAATACTTCTTACTGACCGATTTTTTCTGTGATGATGTTTAAAAAATATCGTCATAAACCAAACCAAACATTTTTATTTTGTGATTGAAAAAAAAAAAATTTATTTTTAGGAAAATCACTTAAAAACTTAATATATTTCCATATTAGGAAATGTCTGGAAATAAAATTAAGCAAAAATTCAGCGATGACTTTGACGATGAAGAATACGACGATGAACCGTATTCAATTACAACATCGGATGAAGAAAATCTAACACTGGACAGTGTGGTGGAAACAGTCGGAAATAAAATTAAGCAAAAATTAAGCAAGCGATTTTGTTGTGAAAATTGTGACTATAATACGGATAGAAAAAGTAATTTTGATAATCATTTATTAAGTCTTCGCCATCACAAGGCTTCTTTTGGAAATCAACTTAAGCAAATTAAGCAATCTACATCAAAAAATAAATTTGAATGTGAATTATGCAATAAAACATATAAAACTAACTCTGGATTATGGAAACATAAGCAACAGTGTCAAGACGAAAATATTGTTTTAAAACCTAACACCGACAATACTATATCAACAGCTGAAATACTTAATATTATTAAAAATCTCATCAAAGATAATCAGGATTTTACAAAAGATTTAGTTAATTCTGTTGTATCTAATCAATGTGATACTATTAAAGAGATGACTAAAACTGGTATTAATAATAGCAGCACCACTAACAATGTCAATAACAACTCTCATAACAAAACATTTAACTTACAATTATTCTTAAATGAAACATGCAAAAATGCAATGAATATTACTGATTTTGTTGACTCAATTAAGCTACAACTATCCGATTTAATTAAAATTGGAGAGATAGGATATGTAGAAGGAATTTCTAATATTATAACATCTAATCTACAATCTTTAGACATTACTGAAAGACCTATCCATTGCACAGATAAAAAGAGAGAAACTGTCTACATAAAGGATGAAGATAAATGGGAAAAAGACAATGATAATAATAAACTCAGAAAAGCTATCAGAAAAATATCTTATAGAAATGAAAATCTTCTTCCTCAATTTAAAGAAAAATACCCCGGATGCAACTATAGTGAATCAAAATACTCAGATCAATATAGCAAAATTGTTATAGAAGCTATGGGAGGAGACAAAGAGAAAGAAGATAAAATAATGAAGAATATTTCGAAAGTTATTACACTTGATAAAGAAGAACTCGCTAAATAAGAATTTAGTAAAAATAAAATATTAATCAATAATATAAATGGCAACTTATTCAGGATATACTTTTAATAATCTCTCCAGAATTGGTTTGGATGAGTGTAATTTAAGTCAAACAGATATTCAAAATGTCGCATCATGTAATTATATGACTCAAAATTATTTTACTTCAGATTGTTCTATGAAAAAACCAATTGAACTTGCTACTACACAAATAGGCGTAAATTATAAAGGAACACAAAATGTCGCAATAGGTGGATGCAATATTAATGAATCATCTAAACTTCAAATTGGTTCTATTCAAACTAATCCAAAATGTCGAATTGATTTATTTCATAGACCATTTGCTACTGTTCCTTATTTAGGACGTGGGTCTGTAAATCCTGTTATGGAATCCCAAATTCAACAAGGAGAACAAATTGTTAATAAACGCAGTATCAATAACTTAAGTGAAAAGAGTTACATTAAATATCACCAAACACCATTATTACCAGCTGTTCAACAAAGAATTAACAATCCTGCTAATCAGATTGAAAGTGTTGCTTCTGATGGATGGGTTCGTGGAGGAGTCCCTTCGAGAGAACTAACACGCGATACTGACTATTTTAACAAACATTCTACCTATCAATATGCTTAAATAAATATTTAAAGATAATTAACTTAAATATTTATGTTAATATGGAGACATTAACTGCTATATATATTGGAGCAATGATTTTATTAGGTGCAGCAACTACAAATAGACTTTTTTGCAAAAATTCCGATAAAATAATTTATAAAAAAAGATTTAAACATTATCGCTTTCATTAAATAAATGTATGATACTAAATTTGAATGCAGATATAATAGAGACGATGTGTTTTTAGAAACTGACGAGGTTAATGATGACGAGAAAAGTTTTATTCGAAATATCTTATATAAAGAAGATTTGTTGAACATTTTTTTTATCGATTTTAATGATGAGTTTGACGTATTTATAAATGTTATTAATGAATTATATATGAAAATTAAAGATTATATACCATTAAAAGAATGTATGAAAAAAATGGCAGCAACAATAATGTCTGAAGATGAACAATCAGGATTATTGATTATGTACTCATATGATTACATGTATATTAGTCATAAATGCATATCAGAATATTTAGAGGGAGGCTTTTTATCAGAAGAAAATATGAAATTATTGTGTGAAATTAGTAAATAATATTTTATAATTGTATATAAATGGCTTCTACTCGTAATAGAAATACACCAGGAAATTATTGTTTAGAACAAAGACAATATAACCAATTTGAGACCTATACATTATATCCTAATTCTCAATATGGAGCAGCTTACAATACTAGATTACCTGGAAATGGGTTATTACCAGCACAAATTCCATGGAATAAATTATCTTATAATGCTGCAGATACTGAATCATTTTTGTTTGGCATAAATTCAACAAATTTAGTGAATCCTGCACCATGTTTTGTCCCTGAAATTACCCAATTAAATTCTGCAAATATTTATGAAAAAGGAGCAGTTCTTATGCCAGAACCTTTAGTAATGGAGAAAAATCAAAGACCTTTTCCGATTCCAAATTAAAATGAATAATTTTAGATTAATAAAATTTATTTACTAATTTAAAATATGTTGGCATTTATATAATGAGTAATATAAATGCAAAAAATATAAACAGCGAAAACATAACAGTCACAAATTTAAATGTGTCTTACATAAATGGATTACCATATATTTCTAATAGATGTGGCGATTGTAATAGCGGTTATTATACACCATGTCCAGATTGCGATTATGCGGGTCCTGATATATGCGATTGTGGTAATTCATGTGATACATACGTGCCTGATGTATGTGATTGTTTTGTTCCATGCAATAAAGGTGGACCAACTGGGCCAACAGGACCAGCAGGAGGAGGTGGCGGCGGAGGCACTGGATTTACTGGACCTACTGGAGCTGCTAGCACAGTAACAGGACCAACCGGACCGCAAAGCACAGTAACAGGACCAACAGGACCTTATGGAGCAGTTCTCGGAGAAGTTTTATATTTAAATTTTTCACAGGAGCCTACACCAACAATAACCCCAGTTCCATCAGGTAATCCAGTTTATAAATTACTTAGTTTATATAATTTTTATAATCCAATTACTTTTGGAGGTGCTTATTTTTCTGGTGAAACAGAAATAACTAATTTTGCAAGTTATATTTCAGATTTAAATACTTCATTTATACCTGAAGGTTATTGGAGACTAAATATTTTTGCTATAGCTGTAAATTCTAGCGATGTTGGTTTTACAAGTTTGTATTTCAGAATTTATGGAGGTAATGTAGGGAGTGAAACATTAATAGCAGGTCCATCTACACCACAAACAATTACATCAACTGGAGTTCCCCAATTATTACAATCAGAATTATTTGTTCCGTATACTAATATACAAACTTACTCTTATCTTAATATTAAATTATATAGTTTTAATAGTAGTGCATCTGTTAAACAATACAACATTTATTATCAATCACAATTTTACTCTTATATGAATACGTCATTTGGTATATTTGCTCCAACCGGACCTACAGGAGCAGACAGTACAGTAACTGGACCAACAGGACCTCAAAGTACCGTAACTGGACCAACAGGACCTCAAAGTACCGTAACTGGACCTACAGGACCTCAAAGTACCGTAACTGGACCAACAGGACCTCAAAGTACCGTAACTGGACCAACAGGACCTCAAAGTACAGTAACTGGACCTACAGGAGCAGACAGTACAGTAACTGGACCTACAGGAGCAGACAGTACAGTAACTGGACCAACAGGACCTCAAAGTACAGTAACTGGACCAACAGGACCTCAAAGTACAGTAACTGGACCAACAGGACCTCAAAGTACAGTAACTGGACCAACAGGACCTCAAAGCACTGTAACTGGACCTACAGGACCTCAAAGTACAGTAACTGGACCTACAGGACCTCAAAGTACAGTAACTGGACCTACAGGAGCAGACAGTACAGTAACTGGACCTACAGGACCT
>Ga0194118_10000574_pt1 | contig 59933 bp, 43 predicted proteins | sample TA2MahsurfametaG_2_FD_148662 | JGI IMG/M metagenome (GOLD analysis project Ga0194118, IMG submission 148662) | Freshwater microbial communities from Lake Tanganyika, Tanzania - TA2015013 Mahale N5 surface | ecosystem: Environmental > Aquatic > Freshwater > Lake | place: Tanzania: Lake...
TTAAATCCTGAGATGTCTGGCCGTTGCTCCAACTATAAGTGTAACCCGGAACGCCGCCAGCAACACTTAAGTCAACACCGCCTGTTGGTGTGCCAAAACACAATGCAGCTGTTGGGTAAAGCGTGACAGCTAATGCACTACCTGGCGCTGTTATAATTCCTGAATAGGATGCTGTACAACCGTTAGCATCGGTAACAATTACAGAATAAGTACCAGCGCTTAGGTCGTAAATATCTTGCGTAGTAGCGCCATTGTTCCATTGATAGCTGTAAGGGCTTGTGCCGCCGGTAATTGTTAAATCTACGATACCGTTTGTATCGCCCAAACATACGACATCGTATACCGATCCGTTGATGGTAAGTGGGCCAACAGGCTGCGTCACATTAAAACTCAAGAACATACCGCAACCTAAAACATCTTCTACATTTACGTAATATTGACCCGCCGCAAGGTTGGTTATATCTTGTTCGATGGCCCCAGTTCCCCAGTCGTAAACATAACCTGGCATTCCACCAGAAGGAGAAAGGTCAATCCAGCCGTCGGCACCGCCAAAACAATTTACAGGATAAACCGTACTTGCAACCATTACCGTATTTGATGGGTCCAAAATTTGAACTGGTAAGGCTTCTTGACAGCCGTTTGCATCGGTGACCGTTAGCACATAAAGTCCATTTTGAATGCCACTGATGTCTTGAGTGGTGGCGCCATTATTCCAGAGGTAAGTATAACCTGGTGTACCGCCGGAAACACTGGCATTGATTGAACCGGCAATCGAATCGAGGCAATTTGCGTTAGTGTGCGTTTCGGTAATAGCAATTGAAGTCAGAGGCTGAGTGAGCGTAACGCTATCGATTTCAATACAGCTGTTGGCATCCGTAACAGTCACTGTATAGGTGCCAGCAGGTAGTCCGCTGATGTCCTCTGTTGTATCGCCATTGGACCACGAAAAACTAAATGGCGCAACACCGCCAGTAACTGAGAAATCTACCGATCCGGTTGAATCGCTGAGACACAAAATATTGGTGCCAGTTATAGAAGTAAAAATTGGGATGGCCAAATTGATAATGGTTACCGACAAAGTTGCAGCACAACCATTTGCATCCTCAACATCTACGGTATAGGCACCGGCTGCCGCAGGATACAGGTCTTCATTGAAAGTAAGGTTGCTCCATAAATAAGAATATGGTGTTGTTCCGCCGGTGGTTGTAAGGTCTATGGACCCAGGACCCGTACAACCGGCATCTTGATGTGTTTCGGAAAGTGCCAAAGGCGCCTGAGGTTGAGTCACGACAAATGTTTGCGTAATTGTACATAAGTGGTCATCCGTTACCAAAACACTGTAAGTGCCTGCAGCGAGGGTATTGATGTTTTGAGTAAGTGCCAACCCATTGTTCCAATTGTAGCTATACGGAACTGTTCCACCCGATACTGCAATATTAACAGCACCTATATTGTCACCAAAACAAGCAATTGGGGTTACCAGACCAGACATCGAAAGTGGAGCCACAGGCTGTTGTATAGTCGCGCCGTAGGTTATAATACAACCATTAGCATCTGTAATTTGTACATTATAGGTGCCTATCGGTAATCCGGATATGTCATCAGTGGTTGCACCAAAAGACCAAGCATAGGCGTAAACTGGTGTTCCGCCTGCAACTGTGATGTCAATGGAACCCGTGGCATCTCCGTAACAAAGTACGTCTTGTTGAGTATGGGTTACAGAGAGTGGTTGGGCAGGCTGGGAAACAACCGTTTCAATGGAATCTTTACAATTGTTGGCATCTGTTAGAACTAATTCATAGGTGCCTGCTTGCAAATTCGAAAGATTTTGGGTGATTTGTCCATTACTCCAAAGCAAGTTATAAGGCAGTGTTCCTCCAGATAATGTCGTGGATATGGCTCCATTGGTGCCAGCATAACACAAAACCGCAGTTGCGCTTGAGCTTAATGTTATGTCTTGAGGCTGCGTCAGTGTTACACTTGAAGAACTAACACATCCGTTTGCATCAGTTACAGTTAAAGTATAAGTGCCAATAGGAAGGTTGGCTAATGAGGTTGTTGTGGCGCCATTACTCCATGAATAGGTGTAAGGGGCTGTTCCACCAGTCACGGTGCTTGAAATGCTGCCATCTGCAGCTCCAAAACAGGAGATATTTTGGCCGTTGTAATCACTCGTGATCTGGAGTGCAACAATTAAGGTATCAGGTTGTGTGATGGTAAAACTTGTATCTGACTCACAGGTAAAATTATCTGTAGCTTGAAGCGTGAAAAGTCCTGGACTCAGGCCAGAAATAGTTGGTGTGTTTTGCCCACTAGTCCATTGATAAGTGATTGGTAAGCCACCTGTTACGCTTGTTGCTATACTGCCATTGGCTGCGTTATAGCAAGAAACATTGGTTAGTGAAACGAGTGAAATAGTTGGCTCAGGATTAACTACAATACTATTTGTAATATTACTGAACAAACACGTTGATCCATTGAAAGTAACATCGAGTTCGTAGACCCCCGAGTTCACAGTTCCGATATTTGCAACAAATGGATTGTAGACAGTAGAAGTAAAGCCTTGTGGACCTGACCAAAGATAATTGGCCCAAGGTGAATTAAGGGTGTTTAAAAACAAGGTGTCTCCTGGACAAAGTGGGCCGTTGAAAGTAAAATCAACTGGCGGACACGCTGAAGTTGAAATAGTAACTTCGTTATTTGCAGATGTAGGACAGCCAAAAGCATCATAAACATCTGAAGTACCATTGTTGGTTACGGTATTTCCTGAAAGCGTACCTGTTCCAAATATGTAGGCTTTGTTTTCTAAGGTGGAGTCACACTTCAGTATTAGGCAATCATTAGATACTTGTACTTGAAACTTGACCAGAACACTATCCGTTGTAGAATTAACCATACTTCCGCCACTGCTCGCAGTAGCTCCCGTTCCTACTCTATATTTGACAAAACGATTTGCGGCATCATACTCTGCTTGATCATCGCCAGCAGCATCTGTCTTTGGTCCAGCATTTGGACCATTCATTACAACGAGTGAATTCTGTACATAGCTAGTCCTGATATCAAGGGTGTCAGTTATAAAGCAGTTGACCGCGACGTCTGAACCAATGTTTTTACCAGACACAGTATATTCTAGAATATCACCTGGCATAACCGAACCGCCGTTTAAGTCATTCACAAAAACCGTTGCCCTCAAGTCAGGCTCGTAAATATCAATTGCTGAGGTAATTACCCTCGATAGAATGGTTTCTGACGAAGTTGTAACCCGAATATTGGCAGAAGTGGCGCCATTACTGAGGTAATTTTGTGTTGCGTTGTTTGGAATGAAGATGCTGGCGTCGTAACCAAGTGTATTATTGTAACTTGGATTTCGAAAGGGGGTGAGGACCCCATTGTATGCAATGGTACTATTGAACATGTCGGTCGCGGTGTGCAAGCCGTCGCTGACCTGAACATAGTTGGTCCCTACGCCATTAAACAGAAGTTGGTCACCTGTCTGGGAACGGTCACCATCGTAAGCAATAACGCCTAATTCAAAAGAAACAGCGCCAGATAATGGGGTTAAAAACCCTGAAATAGGGATGGTAACCGTATTTGAAGAACTCCCCTGACTTACATTAGCCAAACCATCAAAAACCGTTAAATTCTTGTAGGGTTCAGAAATATTTTTGTAAACAACAACGATCGTCCAGCCTCCAAACATGTTTGCGCTATTCGTTTGCTGGACTTGGTCAGCGATTGTGAAACGACCTTTGATACCCGCTGCCTGAACAATACTTGTAATGTTTTTAAAACAAAAATACGAAACAGCACCGGTTGTATTGTTAATGGTTTGATCTGCGGTGAGTTGTTGATATGACCCGTTGTTGACCTTAACCTTGATGTTGCTTCGATTCACATAATTGGAAGTAGAGGTCGTGATTTTTCCTCCCCAATATAATCCGGCCCAAGTGATTTCAGAACAATTCGGCAAATTTAAGCTGTCACTTGAGGACATAAAGGTAGTGGGGTCAGAATCGATATCCACATATGACATCGAGAAGCTATTGTTTTGACCTGTTCCGGTGGGCGGCGCTTGAGCTAGGGCAGCGTCACAACTTGTGGATGAGTTACAGGTCACTGAAACATTACTAATATAGCGTATGCCTCCTTTTTGTTGGGTTTGATGTCTGATCGTAAACGGACTAACAAGCTGTGCTGAATAGTATTGGATACCCCCAAAAAAAATAGCAATTGCTAAGACGAAGCGAAGAAGAGAAAGCGTTTTATATTGGTTGTTGTCTATCATGCCGATTTTTGGAGAGTTAGCAGCTAGCATATAACGAAAAAGGAGGGCTAAAGGTTGCCTTTTGACTTCATTATTAACATTGCGGTAGCTAAAGTGGAATATTTCCGTGTTTTTTTTGGGGCAAAACCTCCGCTTTTTTCTCGAGCATTTTGAACGCTGAAATCAGGGCTGATCTGGTCTCAGAGGGCAATAAAACCTCATCAATGATGCCGCGCTCGGCCGCCCTGTAGGGGTTGGCAAAAGTATCAGCATACTCAGCTTCTTTTTCAAGCCATTTTTCAGATGGGTCAACAGCAGCTGCGATTTCGCGCTTGAAAATAATTTCTGCCGCACCTTTGGCGCCCATAACAGCGATTTCAGCACTTGGCCACGCAAAACTCAAATCAGCACCGAGGCTTCTAGAATTCATCACACAATAGGCACCCCCATAGGCTTTACGCGTAATAACAGTAATTTTTGGCACCGTTGCCTCAGCAAAGGCGTACAGTAATTTGGCGCCATGAGTAATAATGCCGCGCCATTCTTGGTCGGTTCCGGGTAAAAAGCCTGGGACATCTTCCAATACAAGTAATGGAATATTGAAAGAATCACAAAAGCGCACAAAACGCGCTCCTTTACGAGAAGCATCTATATCAAGAACGCCCGCCAAAGCAGCAGGTTGGTTGGCCACAATACCAACAGTTCGGCCTTCTAAACGCGCAAAACCGACAACGATATTTTTAGCAAAGTCTTCGTGAACTTCTCTGAAGCTGTTGTCGTCGACTAAACAATCGATGACGCGTTTGATGTCGTAAGGAATATTGGCATTCTCAGGCAAAATTTGTTCGATTTGTTTGTTTTTAGATGCTGAAAACTGAAAGATTGGTGTAAGCGGTGCTTCCTCGTTGGCATTTTGAGGCAAATAAGTAATAAGGTCTCGCGTTTTGCGGATACATTCAACATCATTGGCAGCCGTAAAATGATTGACGCCAGATTTTTCGGCATGAGTTTTGGCCCCGCCTAAATCTTCTGAACTAACTTCTTCGTGGGTAACGGTCTTCACAACATTTGGACCTGTTACAAACATGTAAGAAGTTTCTTCTACCATAAAAATAAAGTCCGTAAGCGCAGGAGAATAAACAGCGCCTCCAGCACAAGGGCCCATGATCAAAGAAAGTTGTGGAACGGTTCCCGAAGCACGTGTGTTTCTAAAAAAGATATCGGCATAACCGCTCAATGACACTACTCCTTCTTGGATACGCGCTCCACCGGAGTCGTTCATGCCAATTATTGGCGCGCCATTTTTCATGGCCATATCCATAATGCGACAAATTTTTGCGGCATGAGTTTCTGACAAAGACCCCCCTAAAACGGTAAAATCCTGCGAATAAACATAAACCAGACGGCCGTGAATGGTGCCGTAGCCCGTAATGACACCGTCGCCAGGAAATTTTTGTTTGTCGAGACCAAAATTTGTAGCGCGGTGTTCTACGAGTGCACCAATTTCTTGAAAACTGGCTTCGTCTAATAAGAGAAAGATGCGTTCGCGGGCAGTTAATTTGCCTTGTTGGTGTTGTTTTTCAATGCGCTCTGCACCACCACCTTGTTGGAGTGCTTGTCTTTTGTCGTGGAGGAGTTGTTCTTTTGCCATAATACTAGTGAACAACAAAAATAAGGGATTTTATGCCTTTAAAAAAGCCCCCTTGTGCTCTATTAAAATAAGGCCCAACCAAGAAACTAAAAAGAAGGATATTTCAACTGTATCACCCCAAGAAAAGAGGGCCAAACCGATAGACATGAGCATAAAAATAAGCGTCCCGTATAGCAAGCGAGCGCCGGTCTTTTTTAATTGTTTAATGGCATCAAAAACTCCTGTTGTCATGAGTTCCATTTTTTGGCGTGAAGTTTCGGTGTAAATCAACAATGGAACAACTAGCAGACCTTGTGGAATATAGAAATCTTGATACCAAAAGAAGTCAGAAAAAGCAGTGACGAAGCGCCATGTTGGCTCGGTAAGCACCATGTAAAAGTGACTTGTTACGGAGAAAGTCAAAAAGAAAATAAGTGGCCGAAGCAGGTGTTTCAGGCTTCTTGTTTGTGGCCTAAAAAAAGCAAACAATAGACGGATGGTATAATCAAAAAGAATGAACAATAAAACAAAATAGAGATCCCAATCCCAGAATAGAAAACCTAGAATTGGAAAAAGAAATTCTCCGAGGATTTCACTGACTAATTGTGCTTTTCTCATATTCTTTTGCGCAAAACTTTGACGCGATCTTTTGAAATTTGATATGTAGAATCAACCTTTAAAGCTTTACCGTAACTAAATAAGGCATTGGCAAGATCATTTCGGTCTTCATAGAGTAAACCCATATTGTGGTAAGACGGAACGTGTTGCGAATTGACTCTCAACGCTTTTTTGTAATAAAACATGGCGCTATCTGGCTGATTAAAAGTAAACTGCGCTAAGTAACCCAAGTGAAAATAGCCGTCGGCAAAGGTGGAATCGACTTTGGTCATTTTGCGGTAAAGTCGTTGTGCAGATTTTACCTCACCAAATTTTTCTTTCGCAAATGCCAAAGCATAAATAACCTCTACATTTTTGGGTTGTAATTGGTAGGCGGTCATGTATTTCTCAATACAAATAGGGTTTTCTTGGTATTCGTAGAGAGAGCCCAATTGCAGATAAGTCATGTAGTAATTCGGATCTTGTTGAACAGCTGTTTCGTAAGAAGAAATAGCCAATTTGAGATTGCCTGCTTCTCTGTAAATGGTTCCTTTAAGTATATACGCATCGCGGTTATTTTTATCTAGACGCAATGCTTTGTTGATGTATTTAAAGGCGTTATCATTATCATTCAACATCACGAGCGTGTTTGCAAGGCCAATGAGTGCATCGACATTTTTAGGTGCTTTCACGACCAAATTTCTGTACATAGTAAAGGCCCTGAAGATATCATCGGCACTGCGATTGGGCTTATTAATCAGGCACTCAGCATATAATACTCTAGCCTCAAGATTGCTAGAATCTAAGCGGAATGCTTTTGCGCCAAAAGAAAGCGCTTTGTCAAATGCCAATGAGTCTATTAGGATATTTCCTTTTTGAATCAGCAGCGGCACTGAGTCTGGATAAGCAGCCAATAATTGATCTAAGGTTTGTTTTTTATTGTGGTGTTGGTCAGTGCCACATGCCGACATAAACAAACTACTCAAAAATAATATGAAAAATAAGCGCATAGCACAAATTTAAGATTTTGATTTGGATTCTTTCTTGCGTAATTTTGTAACGTAATTGAAGGCCATGAAGCGTAGTATTTTTCTTGTTGTAATTGTTTTAAGCGGAATACAAAATCTCTCAGCACAATGTTCGCAATGTAAGCTACTTGCCGAACAAGGTCATGGCCTTGATGAAAATAATTTTGCAGGAAATATCAACGGAGGTATTTTATACTTAATGCTGATCCCCTACCTCATCCTGATGTTTTTGTTCCGCAAACCCATTTTCCATTTTATCAAGGGTCTTTTCAAAGCCAAAGCTTAATCCCAAATCACCACTACTTTTCCAGTGGTCGTGCCATTCCCGAGGGCTTCGTGGGCATCATAGAATTTTGATTGCGAAAAGCAATTGATGTGCGGTAAGATGATTTTGCCTTGCGCATACAATTCGAGCATTTGCTGCATGCTATGCTGAATGACCAATGGTTGTTCGTCTGCAATTTTAAGCATATTAACGCCCAACAAACTTTTAGATTGCATCATGAGGCCAACAGGCAAGATAAGGCCCATTTCCCACAAAAATGAAAGTTTACCAAATAGGCCTTTTCGGGTGCCTAAATCAGCTCCGCCGAATAAAAAAAGTCGGCCACCCGGCCCCAGCATTTGAAGGTCTTGTTTGGCTGTTCTACCCCCTACCGCGTTGAAAGAAACGCTTAATTTTTCACTTCTAAGTACGGTTTGAATTTGCTGTGTATAAGGCTCCTCTTTATAGTTGATCGGAAAATCGACCCCTAAAGAAAGCAAATAATCCTTTTTGTCAGCCTTGCCAATTTTGCCGAAAACAGTGGCGCCTTTTAATTTGGCCAGTTGCACCAAAAAACTGCCTACCCCGCCGGCTGCGGCGTGTATCAAGACGTTATCGTGCGCTTGGATTGGTGAGAGTACTTCTGCCATGTAGTGGGCAGTTACACCTTGGGTGGCAAATGGCAGTGCCTCCGCTGCTGGCATGTTTCCTATATCAACGACAGCATTAAATCGTGTTTTGGCTTGTTTTGCGTAAGCACCAAATCTCGTAAAAGCCAGCACGCGACGGCCGATCCAACTTGGGTCAATTACAGAACCAACTTCGGTTATGCGCCCAACCAGTTCATAACCGAGCACACAAGGTCTTGGGGGCGCCTCCCTATACAAACCCAACCGCGCCATGACATCGGCATAGTTCAAGCCAAATGCTTCTGAACTGATCAATACCTCATCGGGTTCTAGGGGTTCTATATCTACGTTTTGCAAAGCAAAAGCTTGCTGCGCTTCGCCAAACGCTTTTAAAACAAAGGCTTCTGTGCGCATTAGAATCTGGCTGTAACACCCCCCATTACTTGGAAAGGCTGTACGGGGTAGCTGTACCAGCGGTTGTAACGCTGTGCTGCTAAATTGTTAGCTTGTAAGAAAACGGAAATTCGGGGTGTGTAGCGGTACTCCAAGCCCAAATTGACATCCACAATTGTCCCCAGATCGACATAAGCTTGGGTGCCTTCAAATTGGACGTTTGGAGCTGTTGCATCTACCAAAGCCTTTCTTCCGATTTCTACATTTGCATCCAATTGCGCATAAAATTTACCGTATAAGTTGTAAGCGCCTCGGGCTGTAAACTGTAAATCAGGTAAATTCCAAGCAAAGGCATTGTGGTACAATTGGTACAAATTATAGCGGCCCAAAACATCAATTTTTAATTTCTCAGCGGCCTGGTAGGTCATGGATCCTTCAAATGTGGTTTGGTTCAGTGTATCGTAAATAACCGTCAAGTAGTTGTCATAAAGGAAATTGGTATCGGTAACAAAAAATGTTTTGTTCTCAATGTGCATAAAATGCACACCCAAATTGAAACTCAATGTTTTACTCAAAGAACCTTTAAAGCCGCCATATATGTCGTATTGATTGTGCTCATTGCGCAGCGCTACGTTGGTTCGGATGAACGGATTTACTTGTGTGAGCCCCTGCAAAGTGTTTTGTTTTAAACCTCCTCGTAAACCAATGTAAGGAATGAAAATATTATTGAATAGCGCGTACTTGAACTCTGCATTTGGATAAACATAAGGAACTGTTCCCGTTTTACTGATATCGGCGGTTATAACCACGCCTAGCTCCACTTTTAACTTATCGCCTAAAGCTTGTGTCCAAACACCAGGTTTGAAATCAATGATATAATTGTTGGTCACAAAGCCGGTGTCTGCTGCCGTATACACGCTGTCCAAGATGCCGCGTTTGTAATAATTGGAGCGCAAGCCAAGGTCAGCGTAGAAATATTCATTTTTATAATTATACCAAGCTTTGGTCTTGAAGCTGAAGTTATTCTCAGAACTGCGCCAAAGTTGCGCGCTATCATCAGGGAGTGCATTGAAAAAATGATAATTGGCAATAAAAGCCAAATTGAGTTTCGCAGAATCTCCACGCAACCAGGTGTATTCTGCGCTGCCTTTTGCCAACTGAAAGCGCTGGGCTATACTATCGGCAGCAATTGTAATGGTATCAACCGGAATGCCATAATAATGAAAGCCATTGTTACTGTAGGTAGCATTTACCTTAAATTGGTAATTGCGTTCGTTTAAACCAAAATATGCATTTGCTGACGTGCGGTCATATTGGGCGGGTGCATAAAGGGTTTTGGACCTATCTTTAATATCTCCAAAAGAACTCAAATGCTTGATATGAGCACCATAGTGCATGTTGCGCGAACGATCAGAGGTGTAATAAATTTCACCGAGTGGCATGAGAACTGATCCGATACCTGCCTTGACATAAAAAGGATACAATTTGGCAAGTTGTTCGGATGTTTCTACAGTTGCTGCTTGAATCGTATCTAATAAAATTTTAGTTTCGGCCTGAAAGAACATCAGTGGATACTCTTTTACCGCAGCAGCTTTCACTGAGTCAATGATTTTAGGATATTCTAATATACGACTAGCTGGCTCTACCTGCTGATTGGTAATGGTGTAAAGGGTAAAATTGTTCTCGCCTTGTTGTGCCCAAATATTGAGTGCAAACAAGACAAATACGAGTGTGCTGAACAATACTTTCATGGCTTATTCTTCGTTATTGATCTCAATTTTCATTTCTGGTTGTGGGACGTCGTTTGCTGGTGGGTTTTTGAGCTGCATGAGTTCATCCCATAAGTCAGAAGCTTCTGCCAGCACACCGTCTTGCTGATCTGGATAAAAATCTAGTACAGATTTGAGCGTCTGCTCTGCTTGGAATAAATCTTCGCGACTTATATGAACACGTGCTTGCAGTAACAAACCTTTGGCTACCCAATAATTATAACTTGGTTTCATCTTGAGCAGCGCCTTAACTTCTGTTTCCGCCTCATCGTACATTTGTTGCCCGAAATAAATATCTGCTAATAGATATTTAGCCTCTGAACCCATCGCGGTTGTGGTGTTTTTAACCAACCATTCCAGAGATGGTTTAGCCGCTTCAAATTGCTTGAGGTGGTAATTCGAAAGACCTGTTGCATATTCCGCTTCGACTCTGATTTGTGGTGTTAATGCTGCATTTTCCATTACAAACTTCGCGTTCTCTTTGGCAAGCGTATAGTTATTCTCCATAAAAGCGCAGCGCATGATGCCAAGTTTAGCTTCGAAAGTTGTGGTTGGTTTCGAGGCGGCACTCTCCATCTGCTGATAGTATTGCAACGCTTTGGCGTAGTTTTTCTTGATGTAGTAATAAGCGGCTGTTTTAGAAGCAGCATATTCGCCATAGGTGTTGGTCGTTGAAGCTAGATACTTTTCAAATTGCTGAATAGCTGCTGACGAATCTTTGGTTTTGAGCAAGCTGTTTCCATAATAGAAGTACGTTTCATTGAGGTAACGGCCATTCGGAAACTTCGTTAAGTAGACCTCAAACTTCTCGACAGCTTCTCGGTAATTGGTGTCCTGATAAGCAGCCAGCGCAGGCGTGTAGAAGATATTCTCTTTTTCTTCTGTAGAAATGTTGGCACAAGGATAGCGGTCTATGACTTCTGAGGCGAGGTCTGGTTTTTTTTGCGCATTGTACACATCAATTAAGTTTAAAACTACCTCTTTGCAAACTTCGCGTTGTTGTTCATAGGTAGCTAATATCTCCAAATAGGCTGCTTCTGATTTAGCGTACTCCCATTTTTTATAGTAAATATCAGCTATATCTAATTTGACATCAAGTAAATAAGGTGACTTTGGAAACTCTGCTAGAAATGCTTGGTAAGCTGTCAATGCACCATCGTAATTTGACTGTGACATATAAGTTCTCGCCAATTCGTATTGTGCATTCATGCGGTATTTAGAAACCGGTTCCTCTTTGAGAAGTTTGCTCAAAGTCTGGATTTTCTCTTGAAGTTGACCATTAAAACCTTGCGATTTTGCTAAATAAAATAAAGCTTTATCGTTGAGCGGAGAATTGAGGTTATAAGCCTGCTGGTAATATTGGATGGCTTGCAAATTTTGTTTGCCAACGTAGTAAGCATCGGCTATTCTAAAAGTAGCATCGACTACTTTGGTCCAATTTTTCGGGTTGAGCTGTAAATACGTTCTAAAAGATTGTATGGCTTCTTCCCTTTTTCCCTGCTCTAAATAAGCATAACCAATATTGTAATAGGCATCTATTTTCTCTGGTAAGCTATTCGAGGCTGGAGAATTAATGAAATCTCTATACGTGCTAATGGCAGCTGCTAATTCCTTTTTTCTGAACGAAATATCAGCCATCCAGTAGCGCGACAACGCCACCATTTGTGGATCCATAGGATAAGTATCGACACGCTTGAAAGCATTGTAGGCTTCATCGAGTTGGCCTTTTTGAAAAAGTTCTACCCCATAATTGAATGCAACGGTTTGATACACTTTTTTCAATTGCGCATCTTTTGACGGCAGCTTATCTATTGATTCAAGCGCTTTCGCGTAGTTGGAAGTATTGGTGTAAACATTCACCAAATACTGGTAGACATCGCGTTTTCTTTTTGAATCTGGATACTGACTGAGATAGTTTTCGAAGGCGCGCACGGACTCATCGTAAGGATTGATATCCACCTTGAACGAAAGTACGGCAAACTGAAATAATGCATCCTCTTGTATTTGCGGCAAAAAGTTCATTTCTGCTGCGCGTTCAAATGCACTACGAGCAGGAAGTAGCTTGTTGAGCTGTAAATACGCATCGCCAATTTGATACATAGCAATATGACAAAGGCTATCTTTAAAGCGCGTGACCCGGTCAAAGTTTTTTATTGCTTTTTCGAATTGCTTTGTTTTGTAATAGGCAAAACCCAATTCGTAGTAGTCGTCGCGTGTACCGCGTGCATTCTGATGATAGCGCTCCAAGAACGGCAAAGCCAAATCATATTTGCCCATCATATAATAGGCATTCCCTATGATGTGTTGAATATCATATTCATTATTGACAAACTCACAATTGAGCACTGTTGGGGCAAAATCAATGACCTCTTGGTATTTCCCTTGTTTATATAAAATTTGGGCAATGTAATATGGTACTACACCACAAAAAGTAGAATCTTTTTGCAAAGCCTGGAAACCTTCAAGGGCCTCTTGCAACGAGGAGCGGAGGTAGCTAATGTGCGCATAGTAGTAAAGCGCAGGTTTGGCATATTGGGTGCTGCCATCCTTGATATCTTTAAAAGCTAAATAAGCCGCATCTTGATCCTCATTTTGATATGCAGAATAACCTAGTTTGAATAATACCTCTTCTTTTTGTTCGGCACTTAAGCCATTAAGTTTAATTTGAGCAAATGCAGTTTGCGCGGCTAAGTAATCTTCGGCCTGAAAATGATAAGTTCCTACGCCTATTGCGATCTCATTTCTAAAATTATTTTCTGGATAGGTTTTATTGAATTGCTCAAGCAAAGGAATAGCGTCGTTTGCGTAAAGTTTGAGCGCAGCCATGCCTTCATAGTAATAAGCCTTGATGAGGTAAGGGTCATGTTCATTGCGCTGCTGCGCCTGACAATTATTAATAAAGAGTCGACACTCTTGTTTGGCAGCTGCATACTGTGCTTTGGTAAATAAGTCTTCGGCATTAAAAAATGCCGCATTTTCTCCGCTGTATTTAGCGGTCTCTTGTGCCCAGAACAAAACAGGAAAGCACAAAAGCAAGACGAGATGACGCAAATTACGATTCATAGAATGTAAAATTAAGTGGGGTAAGATCCCAACACGCTTGCTAGGGTCAAAAGTTTTAAACCTGAATTTGTTAAGATAAAATCGTGCATTTTGATATTTAGTTACGAGTTATTGGACACATTTGTCTAAAATTTATATCCGTGTCGAACGTCATTACACTTTCTGCAGCCAAAATTTATCAGCAAGAGCAGCTCATTTTGGACAATGTCCAACTGGAACTTGCTGCGCAGTCCTTTGCTTACCTCATCGGGAAAACCGGAAGTGGTAAAAGTAGTTTGCTCAAAACACTCTACGCCGAAATTCCCCTTGAAGAAGGTGCAGGCGAAGTTTGTGGCTTTACGTTGCAAGGCCTGAAGCGCAAACAAATTCCTTTCTTGCGCAGAAAAATAGGCATCGTTTTTCAAGACTTTCAATTATTGACCGACAGAAATGTCATCGATAACCTAAAGTTTGTTTTGGGTGCAACAGGCTGGAAAGATAAAAAGCTAATAGAACAACGTGCGCTGAACTGTCTGCAGCTTGTCGGGATCGAACAAACAGCAAAAGCGTTTCCACATATGCTTTCCGGCGGTGAACAACAACGCGTATCGATTGCCCGAGCATTACTCAATCAGCCTGCACTTATTTTAGCGGACGAACCCACAGGCAACCTCGACCCAGAAACATCGAAAGAAATCATGGAGTTGTTGTTAGCGGTAGCCAAAGAAGAACACACGGCCGTGCTTATGGCTACCCATGATATGCAAATGATTCAGTCATTTCCCGGAAGAATTCTAGAAGTGCTCAACGGAAGTTTGGTGGAACGCACTTAATTGCTCAGGGCAAAGCGGTCAATTCGCCAACTATGTTTGCTTTTAGAAATGCAGCTTGTTGGTTTTTTGGAATATATGCCAAAGCAAACATTGCTTTGGTAATGGCTGCCTCAGCGGTCAGGTCAGCACCACTAATTACGCCTATTCTTTCAAAGAACATACTTGTCTGATATGCGCCTTGGCGAACAGGTCCGCTCTGACACTGCGTGATATTCAAGACCAAGCCACCAGCTGTAATGAATGCTTTAATAAGTTCCTGAAATGCCTTGTCACTAAAGGCATTGCCAGCTCCGAAAGTTTCAAGAATGAGAATTTGAACAGTAGGAAAACGCAACGCAGGGGCATAGAGATGCACCGGCATACCTGGATAAAGACGCCAAATCAGTACGTCGCTGTTCAAGTCGAGCAGCGGATCCAAGTGTATTAATTGGGTTCGGAACAAACGCTCTTTGAACCATTCTATTTGCACACCCGCTTTGGCCAAAAGTGGGTAATTTGGTGAGGCAAACGCTTCAAATTGATGGGCCGAAACTTTTGAACAACGGTTGGCTCTAAAGAGTGCGTATTCAAAATAAACGGCTACTTCTTGCAATACGGGTTCGCCGGTTTCATCGGTGGCCGCAGCTATTTCAATTGCAGTAATCAGGTTTTCTTTTCCATCGGTTCTGATGATCCCTATTGGCAGTTGCGAGCCCGTAAAAACAATGGGTTTTTTTAGGCCTTGAAGCATGAAACTAAGCGCACTAGCGGTATACGCCATGGTATCGGTTCCATGTAAAATCACAAAGCCATCAAACTGCTCATAGGACTTAGCAATCCAAGAAGCAATTTGCTGCCAATGGACAGGCCCAATTTCTGAGGAATCGAGTGGCGTACTAAAACTACGCACTTCGATCTCGAGTTCAAAACGTTTGAGCTCCGGAATATGCGCATATAAATGTGCAAAATCGAAACTTTCGAGTGCGCCAGTTTGGGCATTGGTAATCATGCCAATGGTGCCGCCGGTGTAAATAAGTAAGATTTTACGCATGTTCGAAAGTAAGGAATTTTTCCAAATCGAATAAGTCTATGGCATTACGACTGGTATGCGCCTCGATTTCGGCAGCACTTAAACCCAATGCCTCCTGCAGTTTGCTCACCACTTCTATTAAATACGCAGGTTCATTACGCTTGCCTCGATAAGGAATAGGCGACAAATAAGGCGCATCGGTCTCTAGCAGCAATTTATCGAGCGGGATTTCTTTGACAACTTCAGCCAATCCAGCATTTTTATAGGTAATGACACCGCCTATACCAAAATAGAAATGCTCGTATTTTAAAATGCGTTGTACTTGCGCTTTGCTTCCGGTAAAACAGTGAAATACGCCACGTAATTCGGGTGTCCATTCCTGATCTAGTATTTCAAAAATTGGTTCGAATGCTTTGCGCACGTGGATTGCAATGGGTAATTGAAGTTTTTTAGCCCATTGAACTTGCAACCTGAAAACCTCTTTTTGAGGTTCCAGGAAGGTGTCGTCCCAATAGAGGTCGAGGCCGATTTCGCCAACTGCACAATAGCGTTTGGGCGCAGCGAAAAGCTGCGCCTCGATAGCGGCAAGCTCTTGCTGCCAATTTTCTTTAACATAAGTCGGATGCAAGCCCATCATTGGGATAAATGCGCTATGTTCATCGGCCAATTGTTCGAGGGCGCCGATGCTTTGCACATCAATGTTGGGCAGCAAAATGGCTGCTATGCCTGTCTGATGCGCGCGCGCCAAAACTTCTTTGCGATCAGCATCGAATTCTTCGGCATATAAATGCGAATGCGTATCAATGATCATAAGGTTGCTAAAAATTGTTCCCAGGCCCAAGCATCTCGGATCGCGTCTTCAATGGAAAGGCGTGCTTTCCAGCCAAGTAAATCTTGTCCTTTTTGAACATTGGCATAAATTTCAATGACATCGCCGGCGCGTCGTGGGCCAATTTCAAAAGGCAGCGATTGATTTGTGCTGCGCTCAAAAGCTTCTACAATTTCTAAAACTGACGTGCCACGGCCTGTTCCGATATTCACGGCTTCGAGAAGGCCTTCTTTTTGGTCTGCCAAAAAAGTGAGTGCAGCTACATGTGCCTCGGCCAAATCCACAACATGGATATAGTCTCGAATACACGAACCATCTCTTGTTGGGTAGTCATTGCCAAAGACAGTAAGCTTTGCCTGCTTTCCAATAGCGGTTTGCGTTACAAAAGGCAGCAAATTATTGGGCTTGCCAATAGGGAATTCACCAATACGCGCAGACGGATGCGCTCCAACCGGGTTGAAATAACGCAAATTCATGAGTTTGAGGTGGCTGGCACTTTTGTAAAAGTCAGCTATAATTTGCTCTCCCATCCATTTGGTATATCCATATGGGGACTCAGGCAGTTGCTTGGGCGTTTGCTCACTGACTTCCTTTGCTCCTTTGGGCTCGCCATAAACGGTACACGAAGAAGAAAAAACAAAGTTTGGCACTTGGTATTGTTCAAGTAACGAGAGTACATTGATCAAACAAACCAGGTTATTATGATAATAAGCAAGCGGCTGCTCTACGGACTCACCTACGGCTTTGTAAGCAGCAAAATGGATAACGCCGTCAAAAGCATACTGCTCAAAAAGGGTGCTTAAGGCGATTTTATCACAAACATCTATGCGATGAACGATGGGTTGCTGCCCTAAAATAAATTCCAAACCATCTAAAACAATGGCATTGGCATTGCGAAAATCATCGACAAGTACCGGAACAAAACCTTGTTGATGCAAAGCAACAACCGTATGGGAGCCAATATAGCCAGCACCACCAGTAACAAGAACATATCTATTCATGAAACAAAGTTAGCTGAATCTATTTTAGCTGAACAGCTTTGGACTAAGTTTGTTTACACTGATATGAAACTCCTTTTGATTATTTTCTTTTTATGCTTTTTAGGAAAGACCTATGACCTCGAGGTGCAAGTAAATGGTATTCCAAATACGAAAGGGACGCTCTTTATTGGTCTTTTCAATTCAAGTTCAAGCTTCCCCGAATACGGCAAACAATACAAAGGCGTGGTGGTGGTCCATGAGGGCAAAAGCCATACCTACCGCTTCAAAAACCTGTCGCAAGATACCTACGCACTGGCCATTTACCACGATGAAAACAAAAACGGGAAACTTGATAAGAATCTTTTTGGCGCACCAACTGAAGCTTATGGCTTCTCAAATAATGCCAGAGAAAGATTTTCTGCACCAAGTTTTGGCGCTGCTAAAATTATTTTGGACCGCGATAAAAAGTGTGAGGTGCGGATCAGATGAATTTATTCGAAATGAATTAAGATTGTGCCTTTCTCAACAACATTTCCTTCTTGAACAGCAATAGCAGATACCACGCCGACTCCTTCGGCCTTGAGGACATTTTCCATTTTCATGGCTTCCAAAGACAACAAAGCATCACCCGGTTGAACTTCTTGTCCAATTACAGTATGAATAGCGGTAACCCTGCCAGGCATAGGAGCTTGCATTTCCTTGAGTTTACGTAATTTGGGCTTATCTAGACCCATTGCCGCAATGAGGCCATCTAATGCATGAGCTTTTTTAACCTTGAAGGTTCGGTGATTGATGCGAATAGTAAGCTGACCCGTTTCAGAATGTTCTGCCACTAACTCGCCGTGAAACTTTTTGCCTTCAAATTTGATTTCAAAGAAGCGGTGGTCATGCCATTTTACCGCTGCACCACTAAGTGTTTGGGTCGCTTGATCATCTATAAACCAGTTGTTCATGGTGTCTATTTTGAAAGTTGAATTGCGGTATCGGCTGCAGATTCAATCTCTTCTGTTTTTGTAATTGACAGCGCGCAAAATTGAATATCGGTGGCCAATACTTCTGTACAAATATAGTCTTTATGGGCTGCAATAGCATCTTGAATTGTCGCGGTTGTGTCGATGTGTACCAAAATGCGGTCCGTGACATCAAAAGCACTCTCCTTTCGTAAGTTCTGAATGCGGTTAACCACTTCGCGGGCCAAACCTTCAGCTTTGAGATCAGTAGATATAGTGACATCGAGTGCAACGGTAAGGCCATTTTCATTGGCCACAAGCCAACCCGGGATGTCTTGGGCCTGTATTTCAAAATCTTCTAAGTCGAGTTCAATGGTGTCGCCTTCTATCTGACCTGTCCATCCTTTTTGCTGCTCAATTTGAGCAATCTCTTGGGAAGTGAATTGCTGTACCAAAGCGCTAATGGCTTTCATTTGCTTGCCATACTTTGGCCCAATGGTTTTGAAATTGGGTTTGATGGATTTCACTAAAATGCCTGTATCTGAAAGCAACTCGAGTTCTTTGACATTGACCTCGGCACAAATAAGGTTGCTGACGTGCTTGAAATTGGTAGCTTCTTGTGCATTGAGCACAGGAATCATGATTTTTTGTAAGGGTTGACGGACACGAATATGCTGCTTTTTGCGCAGAGCCAAAACAAGCGAACACGTCCTTTGTGCCAATTCCATTTGGGTCTCGAGATTGGTGTTGATAGAGGACTGATCTACTTTTGGAAAATCAGCTAAATGAACTGAGAGCGTTTGAGTACTGCCTTTTGTTGAATTTAAGTCTGTGTACAGCTGATCCATAAAAAACGGTGCAATAGGCGCCGCCAATAGCGCAACTGTTTCTAGGCAAGTGTAAAGGGTTTGATAAGCAGCCAACTTATCTTGAGCATCGTCGTTTTTCCAGAAACGGCGACGACATAAGCGCACATACCAATTAGAAAGTTGTTCGGTGACAAAATCTTGAATGGCACGACCCGCTTTAGTGGGTTCAAACGTGGAATAAGCTGAGTCGACCTCAGCAATCAATGAGTTGAGTTTGGAGAGAATCCAGCGGTCAATTTCTGGCCTTTGATTTAAAGAGATGGACTCCTCATTAAACGTAAAACCATCGATATTGGCATAAAGCGCAAAGAAAGAATACGTATTGTAAAGCGTCCCGAAGAACTTACGCTGCACTTCGGATATACCTTCAAGATCGAACTTGAGGTTATCCCAGGGTTGGGCGTTGGTGATCATGTACCAACGCGTGGCGTCAGGGCCATACTGATCGAGTGTTGTAAATGGGTCGATGGCGTTTCCTAAACGCTTAGACATTTTCTGACCATTTTTATCGAGAACCAAGCCGTTTGACACTACATTTTTATAGGCTTTGGCACCAAATACCATGGTGGAAATAGCGTGCAAAGTATAAAACCAACCACGTGTTTGATCGACACCCTCTGCAATGAAATCGGCTGGGAAAGCCAAATTGTTGTCGATGAGCTCTCGGTTTTCAAAAGGATAGTGCAATTGCGCATAAGGCATAGCGCCAGAGTCAAACCAAACATCGATGAGGTCCGCTTCTCGTTTCATGGGCTTACCAGAAGTCGAGACTAAAATGATGGGATCTATTTTGTGTTTGTGTAAGTCAATTTGATCGTAGTTGGCCGACGAAAAGTCGGAAGGTGTAAAATGCAAATACGGGTTTTCTGACATAAAGCCAGCTGCAATTGCTTTATCGATTTCATTTTTGAGTGTTTCAATGGAATCGATGCACTTGCGCTCGTCTCCTTCTTCTGTAGACCAAATTGGAATTGGAATTCCCCAATAGCGCGAACGAGAGAGGTTCCAGTCATTGGCATTCTCGAGCCATTTGCCAAAACGGCCGCTGCCTGTTGCCTCTGGCTTCCAATTAATTTCTTTGTTGAGTGCAACCAACTGCTCTTTTTGATCAGTAACCCGAATAAACCAAGAATCAAGTGGATAATACAAAACGGGTTTATCGGTTCGCCAACAATGTGGATAAGCGTGTTCGTATTTTTCTACTTTAAACGCCGTGCCCTCTTCTTTGAGTTGGATGACAATTTGGACGTCTACGGAGCGTTCTGGTGCTTGCCCTTCGTCATAGTATTCATTTTTGACATACATTCCGGCGTAAGGCCCAACCTCTGGTCTGAAACGACCTTGAAGGTCGACAAGCGGAACAAGGGTGCCGCGGTCGTCAGTGACGAGCAGCCCTGGCACCCCGGCTTCGGCGGCCACTCGGGCGTCATCGGCACCAAATGTGGGTGCGGTATGCACAATTCCGGTGCCGTCTTCGGTGGTCACGAAATCGCCGCCAATTACCCTAAAAGCAGCATGTGCATTTTCTGCAGGCTGCGCAAATGGAAGCAGTTGTTTGTAGCGTAAGTCGAGTAAGTCCTTACCTAAACAAGTTTCGACAACAAGGTACGGAATTTGCTTGGCCCCCGCTTCGTAGTTTTTTAATTCGGCGCTATCTTCAACAGCTGTAAATCCTTTAGAAAACTGATAAGACACCAAGTTTTTGGCAAGAACAACTTGAATGGGCTCAAAAGTATATTGATTATAAGTAGCCACAAGTGCGTATTCAATTTGAGGACCAACAGTAAGCGCTGTATTAGATGGGAGCGTCCAAGGGGTGGTAGTCCAGGCAAGTAAATGCGTTTTTGCACTAAAAGCGGATTCGAAAGGCAATTGTTGATCTGCCAATAACTCAAACATAGCCACCACAGTGGTGTCTTTGACATCTTTGTAACAGCCAGGCTGATTGAGCTCATGCGAAGACAAACCCGTTCCGGCTTTCGGAGAGTATGGCTGAATGGTGTAGCCTTTGTAAAGCAATCCTTTGTTGTAGAGCTGGGCCAATAACCACCATACCGTTTCCATGTATTTTGGCGAATAGGTGATGTACGGATCTTGCATATCGACCCAATAACCCATTTTTTCGGTGAGCTGGTTCCAGATATCGGTGTAGCGCATAACCGCTTCTTTACAAGCTTCGTTGTAAGCGTCAATCGAAATTTTATGGCCAATGTCTTCTTTGGTGATACCCAATTCTTTTTCTACCCCAAGCTCTACTGGTAAACCGTGGGTATCCCAACCTGCTTTGCGATAGACTTGTTTGCCTTTCAGTGTTTGGTAACGACAGAAGATGTCTTTGATGGCGCGGCCCATGACGTGATGAATGCCAGGCAAACCGTTGGCTGATGGGGGGCCTTCATAAAAAACAAACGAAGGCGCTCCGTTTCGCTGTTCAACAGATTGCTTGAAAATGGATTCTTTTTGCCATTTTTCAAGAACTGTGGCTGCGATATTAGGGAGGTATAATCCTTTGTATTCAGGATATTTTGCTTTCATGAACGTTTGCTTTGTAAAGACGCGAATTTACGACAAATCGGGCTATTTTTGCAAGTTATGCACCTCAAAACAAGGCTACACAATCATTTATTTACACTTCTCGAAAGTCGAAAATCTACACTTCAAGCTCAAAGAAACCAATTGAGCGTTGAAAGTTCGGAAAGTGGCAAAGGATCTGCTGGTGACAAACATGAGGTAGGAATTGCTATGGCACAACTCGAAGTAGAGAAATTAGATAAGCAGATTGTTCTGCTTCAACAACAAATAGCTGTGCTTCATAAACTAGATCCCAAACACGAAAATATACAAGTGCTGCATGGCGCCTTATTCAAAATCGATGAAAATTGGTATTACTGTAGTATCGCGTTTGGCCAAATTAGCCTTGGCCAAACAAATTATTTTTGTTTGAGTCCGGAAGCACCCCTATTTATAGCCTTGAAAGGAAAAAAAGTAAATGAGCAAGCTACTTTTAACCAAAAGGTTTGGCAAATTCAGCAGATTCTCTGATGAAAAAAGCGCAAGCCATTAAAACTCCGCGTTGAGCGGCGTACGCGGGAATGGTATGACATCCCGGATGTTTGACATCCCGGTTACGAACATCACCATACGCTCAAATCCGAGGCCGAAACCGGCATGAGGCACCGTTCCAAACTTTCGGGTATCAAAATACCACCAGAGTTCTTCAGCGGGAATACCAAACTCTTCGCATTTCTGAAGCAAAACATCGTGCCGTTCTTCGCGCTGAGAACCACCTACAATTTCTCCGATTCCAGGAAATAGTACATCCATGGCGGCAACAGTTTTGCCGTCTTCATTGAGGCGCATGTAGAACGCTTTGATCTTGGCAGGGTAATCGGTAAGAATTACCGGGCAATTGAATTCTTTTTCGACGAGATAGCGTTCGTGTTCACTTTGCAAATCAATTCCCCATTCTACTGGATACTTGAATTTCTTTTTCTTGTAATGGTTAGAATTCAATAATAAATCAATGGCCTCAGTGTAGGTGAGCCTTTTGAATGGATTTTCTATGACGAAACGAAGGCGCTCAATAAGGCCCATTTCATGGCGCTCATTGGCCGGTTTTTGCGCTTGCTCTTGTGCGTCGCGCTCATGTAAGAACTGAACATCTTCTGCGCAATTTTCAAGGACATAAGCACAAATATATTTGAGAAAGTCTTCGGTGAGGTCCATGTTGTCTTGGAGGTCATTGAATGCTACCTCAGGTTCGATCATCCAAAACTCTGCTAAATGCCGCGAGGTGTTGGAGTTTTCTGCCCTGAAGGTTGGTCCAAAAGTATAAACCTGCCCCAATGCTGTTGCCGCTAGCTCTGCTTCTAGTTGCCCTGAAACCGTGAGGTTGACAGCTTTGCCAAAGAAGTCTTGCTTGAAATCGATTTGACCATCTTCGGTAAGGGGTGGGTTTTTTGGATCGAGTGTGCTTACTCGGAACATTTCACCAGCACCCTCGGCATCTGAGCCGGTAATGATCGGCGTATGCAAATAATAAAAGCCGCGTTCATTAAAGAATTGATGAATCGCATAAGCCACCGCGTGGCGTATTCTGAAAACTGCACCAAAAGTATTGGTTCTAAAACGAAGGTGCGCTTGCTCACGCAAAAACTCCAAGCTATGGCGCTTTGGTTGCATTACTGTTTTTTGAACGTCGTCTGGGTGGGCATCACCTAAAATGTCGATGTGATTTACCTGTAATTCAACCGCTTGGCCAGCACCTTGAGAAGCAACTAATTGACCTGTTAAAGACACAGCGGCTGCTGTTGTAATGCGCTTAAGTAAGGCTTCGTCCCATTTTTCAAAATCGATGACAGCCTGTAAATTGGCCATGCAAGAACCGTCGTTAAGCTGAACAAAGCGATTGGAACGAAAGGCCCTTACCCATCCTTTGATCGTGATTTCTTTACCAAGCAACGCTTCAGGGTTGCTCAAAATTTGCGCAATACGAATTCTTTTCATGCTGCAAAGTTAATGAATGTTTAAATTCTTTAACTCGTCTTCACTAACAGTTGGAGGAAAGATCTTGGCTTGTAATTTCGATTTTACGAGCTCTGCTACTTTTTGGGCATCTTCTTGGGTCTGAAAACCCGCCATACCTGGCCTGCCGGGCACAGTAGGTTGATCGAGCAGTAATTTGCCGTTTTGTCTAATTTGATAACCCCAACCATTGGCAGTTTGCATCGTGTTGATTGAATAGCCAGTGCTATTATTCGCGTTCTTTTTAACACTTTGTCTTTTTAAATCTTCGCTACTTTGTTTTTTTACCACAACTTGAGGTGCCTCTTGACAGGCCCCAAAAAGAACGAAAAGAAGCAGGAACCTAACGATTAATTGCATTTCATAAAGGTAGCATGATACGTCGTTTGCGCTACTTCATAGGTCAAGAAATAGGTGCCGGTTGGAAAGGACTTGGTGTGAATTGTCATTTTGGAATTGCGCACGTATCTTTCAAAACTCATTTCAACGCCTTGAGAAGTAAAGATGCGAACAAATGAGCCCTCTTTTATTCCCGCAATCTCAATAAAATCAGTGCTCGGATTTGGCCATACAACTAAATCGTTGGGTAAAGATTCTTCAATGGCGGCTGTTCCGCTATAGGCCCAAAGATCATCGTAAAACACACCATTGTTGTAGCCTGTGCCTATGAACCCCCAACCATCAAGGTAAAAGGCAACCGCATTTTTACGCCCTGGCCCTGGTAAATTAGCGCGTTGTGTCCAATTATTTAGGTAGTAATTGTATTCCCATAAATCGTTATAAAAAGAATGGTTCGCGTCTTCACCAGTGCCTAAGTAGCAAACTGGAAAGGCCGCCCAACCACAAGCGCCTGAACGAGCGGCACCTGGGAAATTGGCTTTTTGGACCCATTGATCATTTTGAGGGTCATACATCCAAAAATCTTTTCTCAACACACCGTCGTCACCAGTGCCAACAAAACCATATGCATCCATTGAAAAGGCCACCGCGCAGCGACGGGCTGTACCAGAAAAGTCACTGATTTGTTCCCAGCTATTGGAGCTCGGGTCATAAGCAAAAAAGTCCTTTTTAAGGCCTGCGGCGCTGCTGCCTGTGCCCACGTATGCGATGTTGTCAACAACAAAGCTGACAGCTTCTCGGCGTGGCGCCCCTGAAAAATTTGCTTTTTGGGTCCAGGCTTCGGTGCTGCGATTGTATTCCCATAAATCATTCATATAAGCATTTGTTTGGGTCTGGCCAAGGCAAACATAACCTTTTGTCTCGCCTGCACTTTCTATGGAAAAAGCGGTAGCGCCTATACGGCCAAGGCCTTCGCCTCCGACGCCTCCAAGAGAAAGTTCGTCATCCCAATCGTCTTGATCGGCCCGATACGAATACATCTTGCGCTTGTATTCGAAGTCGTCAGTGCCTGCAACAACAAAAGCACGATTACCCACAACAAAAGAGCTTGCTGCCGACTTCGGCACACCATTAACGGTGTCTTTTTGTAGCCAATAATCTTGTGAAATCGCTTTGGAAAATACGCAAAAAAACAAAACTAAAATGACCTGACTGCCCCTCATCTTTTCATTATTTTTTTAGTGAATTCAAGGCCGTCAATACCTCTGAACTGTAAGATATAAGCCCCTTGAGGTAAAGTGGTCAAGTCTATTGATTCTACATCATATGCTTGAAAATTGTATTGTTGAATCAATTTGCCCATTGCATTATAAATCGATAATTCATTGATTTGCTTTGACAAACCATCGATATGAACAGTAGACTCCACAGGATTCGGGTAGATTTGGATTTGAGCTTCGAGCTCTTCTAGGGCGGCATAATTAGAAGGTTCGTAAACGTACCAACTGTCTTTTTTGCCTGAAGTCCCTTTACCTGTACCCACATAGGCTTTGTTATCGATTACAAAAGAAATGGCGCCTTTGCGTTCACTGCCTCCGTATGCAGACCTCAGTGTCCAAGAATCCGTTTTTGGATTGTACTCAATTAAATCTGACAACAAGCCGCCATTATTACCCAAACACACAAAGCCGCGCTCCTCTAATGTAAACGTGCTTGCCGCCGCCCGCTCATAAGCCGGGAATGGCGCAATAGGCTGCCAGCTATTGGCGCCGGGATTGTAACAATAGACATCTTTTTTATAGATATTCTGATCAGTACCCATGCCGACATAAGCCTTTGCACCTACCACAAATGAAATCATATGATAGCGCACGCCGCCCGGAAAATTAGCACGCTGTATCCATTGATTGTTGCTTGGCTTATACTCCCAAAGCTGACTGCTGTATAAATTTGGCCCTGTTTTTCCGCCACACATATAACCTTTGCCGGCTAACGAAAAACCAGTTGCAAAATAAATGCCTTGCCCACCCGCTCCTGGAAAATCTGCAATAGCAGACCAAGAATTTGATTGTGGGTTGTAGCGCCAGAAATCTTTTAAAATATTGCCAGTAGGACCAGAAACACTGTCCATGCCCGTTCCTACATAAGCATACTGACCAATTACAAACGCGACCGCGTCTCGGCGAGGTGAGCCAGGTAAATCGGCTTTTTGCGTCCAAGCATCGGCTTGAGGATTATAGGCCCATAGGTCTTTGTGAATGACTTCTGCGGTGTCAATTCCCCCACATAAGTAGCCTACGCTACCGATTGCAAAACCTGTAGCGCGTTCTCGTTTACCCATTCCAACATCATTGAGTTTAGTCCAGGTGTTGTACTGACCCAATACAAAGAATGGAAGTGTGCAAATGAAAAGAAATAAATACCTCATCACTTCATGATTTTTTCTTGATAAAGTATATGACCTTCTTGTTCTATTCGGAGCAAATAAGTCCCCGTTTGTAAATGAGAAAGATCTACATTCTGTTTAAATAAAAGACGTGGTTCTTTCAAGTGAAGTTTGCCATCTAGGCTGTAAATTGTAATGTCCTGATCTACGGTTAAAGTAGGATCCCCCAATACCGTTATAAAGTCGCTAACTGGATTTGGATATACCATTATAGCAGCGCTCGATTCCTCAATTCCTATAGTATTGTCTGTTGGATTAAATTGCCAGAAATCGTTGAAGTTGATGCCATTGGTTCCGGTACCTATATACCCACGATCATGGATAGCAAAAGCGACAGGAAAGCGGCGTTTTGCACCGTCAAATTCGATTTCTTGTTGCCATGTATTTGTTGCGGGATGGAAAGACCATACTTGATCTGTAACTACAGACAAGCCGCCTACATAGCCCGAGGTTACATATCCATGCTGCTCAATGGCAAATCCGGAGCTGCCACCGGTAGATTGACCCGGAAAGCTAGCGCGTTGTAGCCATTGGTCGTGCAGTGGCTTGTATTCCCAAAGTTGTAGGCCTCCTTTTATGTAAGCACTTCCCTCAACAACAAAAGAGCAAGTCCAATTGCCAAAAGTCATAGGTGCGGTAGCACACACAGACCAGCTATTGGTGTTCGGATTGTATTTAGCAAGTTGATTACCTTGGTATACAAAACCACGATTGTTTACGGCAAAGGCTTGGCTATCGCCAGGGTTTGGCAGTATACAATTAGCAATAGGCGTCCAAGTATTCAAAGAAGGATCAAATTTATAAAATTGTGTACTCAATGCTGAACCGCCTCCAACTACAGGACAATTATCTACAACAAATGAAACAGCTCCATGTGTGCTTACAGGGAAGTCCGCGCGTTGTGTCCAGGTGTCTGATGATGGGTCGTACTCCCACCAGTCTTTGTAGGAGATATCTTGGCCTGTGCCGTTCACATGCCCAAGACCCATAAAACCTCGATGAGAGTTGGCACAACCGGTAGCGCGGTGCCTACCAACGCCACCAAAGCTCGCTTTTTGGATCCAAAATTGACCAAAAAGTCCTGTGGCACATATCAGGTAGAAAAAAAGAATCAGTACCCTCATATTTTCTGCCATTTTTGAACTTGACCTGTCTGTGTGTTTTTAAGGAGATACACACCCCCTTCGAGGTCTTTCAAATTAAAAGCAGACCCATCCTGCGTATCAAGTTGTCTGAGCAATTGTCCACTCATATTGAATAATTGGTAAACCCCTGAATTGCCAGTAAGATGCAAAGCGCCATTGCTCGGATTGGGATAAGCCTTAAATGCATCTGGTGAGGCATCGTCTAAGCCAACATAACTGGAGTTGATTTGTATGGTGTAATCACCGCTCAAAGAACCCCAACCCTCAACGATGATGTGTACTGGCCCCAAGCCAGTTGCATCAAAACTAAGCGCTGATTGCGGTGCACATTCAACATGATCGTCGTTATACGCAATTACGTTTCCGTTCATGTCTACAACACTTAAAAACGTATCAAAATTGGCTCCGCATAACGACACATTGACTTGTTCCATTAGCGGATTAGGCTCAAAATAATAGTAAATGTCTGGCGACGGATAAACGTAATTCTGATTGGAGTAACAAATTTCAGTTGATCGGGTGTCTGAGTAAGGTAATGCGGTTACAACAATTGCATCTCCTTGATCATCACCGATATAACCTGTGCAGTCCAGACCATTGGTCAGCGAAATGCCAAAATCAGTGACTGAGCCCCATTGATAAGTAGCACAAGGATTGAGAGGAATACTGCCCCCCTCACGGTGCATGACGCGCAAGCGAGTTACACCATTTACTGCATTTGGCGGCACTGTGAATGTCCAATTTTGAATAGGGGCTGGAGGTGTGCCTGTCCAAGTTCCTAAACTTTCGTATGTATCAAAGTTTCCGTTTTGATCAAAGTCTATCCAAGCTTCTCCTGCACCTGCGTAGTTTCCATTACAGGTGCCAAATTTGACCGAAATGGTGTAAGACGCACCCGCATTGAGTGAAACATTGATACTTTGAGTGAGATCTTGAAGCCCAACAACACCGGGGCAACCAGTATAATTTATGGTGCCAACAACACCGCTTAAAATAACACTTTCTACATTGGAATCGACCGTACTAGATGGTCCTACATTCGTACAATATTGAGCAAATAAAGTGAGTTGGCACAGAAAAAATAGCAGTAAATAACTGTGTTTCATGAAGTAGTAGTTTACTTAAAATTAAGGATAAAATACCACTTAACAAATTCTTAATATGAGGATGCTACTTATTGTTCCAGTTGGTCATTGCCATAGCCAAGCCATCGAAAACAAAACTTTTGATAGCCGCAACCGCAGTAAGTTGGCGTTCGGACAAAGCCAGTTCTTCTTCTTTTTTCCAAGTGCCCAACACATAATCGGACTGGCGGCCTATAGCAAAATCAGCACCAACTCCGAAGCGCAAGCGCGCATACTCCTGGGTTTTGAGCAGTGCTTGAATATCTTTTAGGCCATTATGGCCTCCATCGCTTCCTTTGCCTTTCATGCGCAGTGTACCAAAAGGCAAAGCGATGTCATCGGTAACTACAAGTAAATTTGAAATCGGAATTTTTTCAGTCTGCAACCAATAATTGACCGCTTTTCCTGAGAGATTCATGTAGGTGATGGGTTTTATGAGTACCAATTGACGGCCTTTGAATTTGGCCTCAGCACGAAAAGCAGCTTTATCCAAGGAAAAGCATGTGCCTAAATCTGAGGCGAGCACGTCCAAAACCTTGAAGCCGATATTATGGCGGGTTTCTGCGTATTCCGAACCAGGATTGCCTAAACCAACGATGAGAAATTTCATTTTACCAGTTTGGACAAGAATTACATTTATCTTTTTGCTGCAGGTAAAAGAGAGCGCCCACTACGATATCCCGTTGGCCATATAAAAAAGCTTGCTTGGCGTGTGAATCGTAGTCGTTGGGGCGCGTTTTGACTCGGTATTGACCAATAAAACCACCTTGAAGATTTGCAGCTACGAAAACATGTTTGAAAAACTCAGCGCGCAGTCCAAAGTGTCCAGAAGCACCAATCCCGGAAAGCGAAACTGTCTCCATTGATTTTTCACCAGCAAAAGCGAAGTCATTGTAAGATAAAATTGGGCCAGCGCCGACGCCCATCATGGTGGTTAGCGCAAAGCGCCCTTTTTCGGTCTGATATACTTTAAATACATTAGTGAGCTGGACATTGATGTAGTTCATACCATTGGTGTTTTCATAATGAAAGGTGTTTTCATTGGTCGTAACTGAGTCTCCGCTGTAAGTACCAGACCACCCGTTTCCTAAATCAATGCCTGGACTGAGCGTGCCGCTCAGGTAATAGGTTGGGCCATGTTTCATGACATATTTCATATGTTCGTAGCCCAAGGAAACCGCCCAATTCCGCTTGAAATTGTAGCCGACTCTTACATCAAATTGGGGCACTGTAAATGAATTGAAGTTGACGTATTCATTGATGTCGGTAGAAGGCCTGTCGGTGGCCTCTACTCCTTTAAGTTTAAAATCGTAACCAGGTCCAATAAAACGGATATTACTTGGCGTATACACGCTGCGGTTATAGCCCCAGGAAAAAAAGAGGGCGCCTGGTCCGGTAGATTTTTTTTGATTTAGGTATTGTGCTAGAGAAGATTGAGAAACAAGCGCCATAAAAAGAAAGGTCAGTATGTATTTCATCTGGTAATAATTTTTACCCACTCTTTTTGCGAAAGAATGCGTTCTAAACGGAAATGTAGTGATTTATTACGGTTATACCATGCTACCAAACCGTAGCCTTCAGCATAAACACTTGTTTGCTGCCCTACTCCCTCTTTCTCGGTACGGGTAAACGGATTAAGTGCGGTGCGGCGTATTTTGTCCGAGAAAAACAATGCATTTGCTCGGCGCTTTTTCAGAAATGAAACAACGTCTCTTTTCTTGAATTTTCTAAATACCTCATTCAAAATAACCGTAGAATCCGTTACACCACTGAACTTTGTAGCGAACCACGTCTCTTTTTGAAGGTCAAATGGAAACAATTGATTTTTATAAAGCAGTGCTTTTTCTTTCTGCTGTAAGCGATTAACCACCATGTGGTCTTGAACAACTAAAGAGTCAATGTTATAGTTGATGGCCTCTTGCAAGCGCCCATCACTGGCATAAATTTCCACAATAAGGTGAGGGCCAACAGCGTCTTCTACGGTATAAATGCGGTGAAATTCTTCCTCTAAGCCCCCTGCTACATCGCGGTAGAGGTAAATTTTTGGGACGGTGTCCAGCGGATAGAAAAATGCGGCGTTTGGGTTAGTGCTTTTATAAGTAAAAGTGTTGTCCGTTAGTTGGCTTTTTACAAAAAAAGCAATAATGACAATGGATACGACTATAATTGAGCGCTTAACCCACTTTTTCATTTTGACATTTTTAAAAACGCAACTTCTTGCTCATTGAGATGGCGGTAATAACCGCGCGGTAAATCTTTTTTGGTGAGGCCTGCATACATGACGCGGTCGAGCTTAATCACTTCGTAGCCTAAAGCTTCTAATAACCTTCTTACTACTTGGTTCTTTCCCGATTTGATTTCGATGCCTATTTCATTGCTACTGCCGCCATCAACAAAGCTGGCTTCTTCAGCTCTAAATCGGCCGTCTTCGAGGTCTACTCCACGTGTCATTTTGTCGAGATCTTCTCTTGCAACAGATTTATTGGTTTCAACATGATAAATTTTGCGGGCATGATAGCGAGGGTGAAGTAGTTTTTTCATCATGTCGCCGTCGTTGGTAAATAACATGAGGCCTGTAGTATCGCGCTCCATGCGGCCGACCGGAAAAATTTGTTCTCGACATGCTTTGCTTACAAGTGTCATGACCGTTTTGCGGCCCCTTGGATCATCTAGTGTAGTTATGTAGCCTTTTGGCTTATTGAGCAAGACATAGCGTTTGGTGCCGGTAGTAATGGTTTGGCCATCGTATTGAACAACATCTCCGGGCTTCACTTTGTAGCCCATTTCAGTGACTATCACGCCATTAATTGAAACGACACCTGTATCTATCAAGACGTCCGCCTCTCTGCGAGAGCAAATTCCGGCATTTGATAAAAATTTATTGAGTCGAATGGCATCTTCACGAAAACTCGGCAGCGGATCTCCTTTTTTAACTTTGATTTTGTAATCGATGTATTTGCGTTTGTCACGGGCATTGACCTTTGGTGCATCTTTGGCAGCTGCAGTTTTAGGCTTGATGCCGGTGGCTTTGGGCTTGGTGCCCGTTTTCTTTAGAGTTTTCATTTAGCTACAAAGATACGCAAAAACGATTGGTTTATTGTGGCTCGTCAAGGAGCTGCTGCATATGTAAGAGCAAACGGTCCACCTCTTTTGGATTGGTGCCGTCGTAATATCCTCTGATCCGCAACTGCTTGTCTACGAGGACAAAATTATTGGTGTGAATAAAATCGCTACCTGCATCGCCAAGATTTTGCGCCTCAGCGGGTTTGAGTACAAAAAAGGAGCGGCGCGCCAAACGATACAATTCGGATTTGGCGCCAGTTAAAAAATGCCACTGACCAACTTTAGCCTGATGCGCCGTAGCGTAGCGCTTCATCTGGGCTACCGTATCGATTTCGGGGTCTACAGTAAAACTAAAGATACCAACTTGTGGCTGGTTAGCAAATTTGCGCTGCACGCGTTGCATTTGGGTATTCATGATAGGGCAAATGCTCTTGCAAGACGTAAAAAAATACTCAACCACACTTACTTTTCCCATCATGTCTTTCTGGCTTATCCACTGACTATCTTGGTTCTCAAAGCGAAATGTGCCCACCCGATGTCCTTTGCCAATACGCAGCATTTCTGGGTCAACCATTTCCTCCTGGACATCGACAGGATTTATTACAGGTAAAGGTTGTTCATGACGAGAGGGATTTAAATAGTAATAGCCAATGGGTAAAACCACCAACAGCAAGAGGCCAATAAACAACAAGCGTTTCATGCCGTAAAGTTAGGCATTCGAAAGACTATAAATCTTGATTTTGATCAGTTCTTTTCGATTTTCCAATGTACCTCTCAAAATGGTATAGGGGCGCTCAAATTGCTCAAGTGCTTCAAGATAAAGTTCAAATAACCGCTCGCGGTCGTGCGGGTTCTCTCTGAGCGGATCTGCTTCCCATGGAATATCTGGCGCACATAAAAAATAATGATCAAATTTTTGCTTGGCAAGCAGGTTTTGAATGGTTTGACTAACCGCAGCGTATTTCTCTAAAGACCAAATTTGAAAAACATGCATTTCGGTATCAGCTACAAAACCATTTTTGGGCCAAAGCTCTACCTGTTTTTGGGCCATGACCTCTAAATCTTTTTGGGTGTAACTTGGTTGATGGGCTAAATATATTCTTGCAAATTCATCAATATAGGCTAAAGAAAATTCCTGCGCACACCAAGTGGCTATGGTAGATTTACCACTAGACTCTGGGCCAGTAAAGGCTATGCGAAGAGGGCTTTTTTCCATTTACGCAATCCGTTAATTGCCAAAAGTAAATAAGCTAAATACAATGCGCAAGTATACCACCAGTGCTCATATGCAAACCAGATAGTGCCGACGACATTGACAACAATCCAGATGTGCCAGTTTTCTATAATTTTGCGCGTGGTAAGCCAAGTAGCTGTTAGTGAAAAAACGAAGAATTCTGTGTCTAAAAAAGAACGCCAATTGGGAGAGCTTGTGAATGAAATTAAAAAGATGAGGCCTAATAATATAGCCCCTAAAATCCAAATCCAGATCGATTTTCCTATTGAGCGAATGGGCAAGGATTCTTTTTGATCAGACCATGTAAAAAGCCCATAAAAACCTAAAATGATATATGCAATTTGTTGACTAAATAGTCCCCAAGTTTGCATGCGGTAAAAAAAAACGGCAAAAAAGAACGCACTCACGATGCCAAAAATCCAGCCGCTCGACCGTTGTGTTGCAATTAAAAAAACATAAATGAACCCAAGAATGGAAGCAACTAACTCGAGCAGCGGCGTTAAAAAATCAAAAGCGATCATATCGATAATATCAACGAACAATTAACACCTTAGCGACCTTACGCTCACCACCTTGATAATTGTTTGCTGTCCAGAAAAAATAAACCCCGGTTGGTACTTTCTCTCCGTTTAGGTTGAGTCCGTGCCAAGTGGCGGTACCGCCGTTGGATTGTGTCTTGTAAATGAGGTTGCCTGCAGCATCAGTAACCTTGACATCTGAGTCATAGCGCAAACCCTGAACTGTAATAGGACCAATGAAATCTGGTGTCACAGGATTTGGAAATACATTTAGTGACTCATAAGTTGGGTCCTCGTAAGTTGCATCAATTCGGAATGAAACCAGCCCTTTGTCTGTGACGATGTAGAGCTCTCCGGTTAAATGATTGAGTTCGATATCGTATATGGTGTTGGAAATCAAAGGAGAATTGTCTGTGTTGTATTGCGCAATGATTTCGGTGCCATCAGGCGAAAGCAGGACTAAACCAGCATTTGCGGTTGACATCCATTTACGGTTCCCTCCGTCGACTTCTATATCGGTAATGCTCGCGTCGCCAAGTACCTCTTCAAAGTTCCCTTCAAAAGGAATTTTAATGCGTTGTGCGTCATAATTACCTGGGCTAGCTTCAAATGCAGTATTGGCATTGTAGAGCACTACAAAGCCGGCGTCTGTGCCAATCCAGAGCTCGCCATCGAAATCTGCGGCTAAAGCAGTAATTTTATTAGAAGGCAGGTTGCCGAGGAGTTCTCCTGAGGTGAGCTGGACGCTTCGGTCATCTGAGGCGTCGTCTATGGTGCCTTGGTGTTGATAACCTACTAAGCCATTCGCATAAGTACCCATCCAAATGTTGCCCTGAAAGTCGATTTCCATTTTAGTGGTCATTTTATTCAAAAGAATTGTGTTTCCGGGCATAAATTCTTGCCATGTGCCGTCTGGTTTGAGACATTTAAGCGGTCTTGACGCATAGGCGTTTAGACACCATAAACGTTCTTTGTCGTCGTATTTGAGTGCAGAAACCAAGTGCCAGGTATTGCCGATGCTGGTTTGTTCTAAGGGCGAATTGGTTTTGTTGTAAGCAAGGGTGTCGGTTTCATTCATGACAACTAATGGTAAGCCCGAATAAGTAGCGCCTGCAATTTGTTTAGGATTTTTAGGATTTACAGCCGTAGCAATGAAATCCCAGGTGTTTTGGATGTCAATGGCGGACATTTTGTACATATCGACAAAACGCCATTGACTTTCTTCGAAGATATGAATGCCGTTTCTGGTGAAAGCAGGCGCAATTTCTGCTTCTAAGCGACCAGAGGCAACAGCCAATACGCCTTCTTGGCAATCCATTGCATAAACGAATGGATTGGCAAGGCCTTCTATCGGATAGCGTTTGCATGTGAATGGATTGATGTGTTCTTGCAAGCCCCATGCTTGGTCTGCACTCCAATAAGAGGATCCCAGTTTACAGACCCGAGAAGGGTTGATCCAGCGGTCCAGTAAACTAGCTGAATAAGAAGTGATTTGCTGACCTTGTTGATTGTAAATCAGAAAGCCGCCATCGGTAGAAATACAAAGTTCATTGGCAGCTATTTGTATGCTATTGATTTGGTAGCTAAACGGTTCGTTGATAACGTTGAGCAATGCATTATTAAAAAGTCGAAATACCGAATCTTGACCATACGCTTCGTTGGCCCGCAAAACCCATATTTGACCATTGTACTGAACGAGTTCTTCGTATAGGTTCTCTGTCTGGAAAGGAAAACGAAGATCGCGGTCCCATTGAGAGTAATCAGGCAAAGCCGGATTACTGCGCGAGCCTTTGACCATACCGGAAGGAGCCAAAGCAAAAATGGAGTCTTGTGTAAATGCGACGCCAACAATTGGTGAAATACCGTTGGTAGGATAATAGGTGTCTTTGATTTCTTCTTTGGCAGCGTCAATTAATACGATTGAAAAATCATTGGCGGCGTAGACGTAAGCGCCATTGCGAATAAATTGATTGATGCGTTTGGAGGCATTGACCTGTGCCAACTTGATTGCAGGGATATTGGTGACGGAGCCGGATTTCCATTTATCGATGTTGCCATTTTGGTAACCAATGTAAAGTGCCGCATCTTGCGTGTCGTAGTACAAACAAGAAATTTGAATATCGGATAAGCCATTGAGGGCTGTTTTGAGTACGCCTTCTTCAGTGTATGGGTTGTAAATGTATAGTCCGTTTTCGAGGGCTGTAAAAATACGCTCGCCGTCGGTAGTGATATCGATAGCTTTGGCACTAGCTACATGGAATTTCCATGTGCCCATTGGGATTTGCGCTCCAACCAATGAAGTAATAAACAAGATGATAAAAAAAATAAAATGTTTAAGCATCATTAGCGAGGTCTGATGGTATAGTAAGTGCTTGGATGATATAGGTTGGCCTTTGTTTGCTCTGCACAAAAAGCTTGCCTAAATAGATGCCTACAATCCCGATGAGTATCATTTGAATGCCGCCAATAAACAATACAGACGCGATTAAGGAAGTCCAGCCTGTAATGGCGGCATCGGTAAAGACAGCGATATATATAGCGTAACATCCGTATAAAAACGCAAGCAAAGCAAAAAAGAGGCCTAGGTAAATGGCAAAATACAGCGGTTTTGCGCTTGAGGAAGTAATACCGTTAATGGCAAAATGAAACATTTTGGCCAAAGAGTATTTGGTTTTACCGCTAAACCGTGCTGCTGGTTGGTAATCCAAGGCCACTTGTTTGAAACCAAGCGTAGGAATGAGCCCGCGCAAAAACAAATGGGATTCTTTGAAATTTTTGATGGTGTCGACAACCTTGCGATCAAGTAAGCGAAAATCGGCGGTGCCTTCTTCAATGGGAACTTCTGAAAGCCGATTGGCAAGCCAATAAAATGACTTTGCGCTAAGGTTTTTGAAAAAACCGATTTGCTGTTTGTCTTGGCGACGCGTATAGACAACTTGTGCGCCTTCTCTCCAAAGTTGGATCATGGTGGCAACAAGCGCCGGCGGGTGCTGTAGATCGGCGTCCAAACTTATAACAGCATTTCCTCTTGCGTGATCAAGACCAGCTTTTAGGGCGTACTGATGACCAAAATTACGGCTGAATTGAATGTAATGAATCTGGTTTTGAGTTGTTTGAAGCGCTTGAATGTTTGATAGTGTTTGGTCAGTGCTGCCGTCATCGATGAAAATAATTTCATAGGATGCAACGTTTTGAGCGGCCAATACCTCTTGCAACTGCGCTGCTAAAACCTGCACATTGCCCTCCTCATTATAGGTGGGGATCACAATTGAAATTTCTATTGGCGTCAAACGATTCATGCACAGCGAAATTAGTGAATAATCTGTTCTTTTCCTTAGGGTTTACACCTGAGTTAGGCTTTAATCGCGTCTCTTTTCCCTATATTTGCCTAAATTCTGTGAAATGTCCGCAAATGAACGTATCTCTACAGACAAAGCGCCAAAGCCGGTAGGTCTGTATCCACACGCACGCCGCGTGGGTAACTTGTTGTTTTTATCAGGAGTTGGACCTCGTGTTGCTGGTTCAGATGCCAACGACTCTTCTGTTCCTGGCCTCAAACTAGACCACAATGGCAACTTCATCGAATTCAACTTTGAAGCCCAGTGCAGAAGTGTATTTGACAATGTTAGAAATATCTTAGAGGCCTCAGGCTCATCTTGGGAACAACTCATCGATGTAACTGTTTTTTTGGTCAACATGAAACGTGATTTCCACACCTACAACAAGTTGTACGCCGAGTACTTTAAAGATAATTTACCTTGCAGAACTACCGTTGAGATCTCTTCATTGCCTACCCCTATTGCTATTGAACTCAAATGTATTGCAACTATTGAATCCTAATCTATGACAGCATTTATCATTCGTATCGCCCTAGCGCTCGTTGCTACCTCATTTAATGTCTACTTATTTGTTTCTGGACATTGGGGTTGGGGCATTTTCTTTATTTTCATCACAGCTTTGATCATACTTTCTTTCTTTAGAAATGAAAATATGATTCTCGCGCTCAACCAAATGCGCGTCGGTAACCAGGATAAAGCTAAGGTGTATATCAACAAAATTAGCCACCCACATTTGCTTCCAAGAAAACAACACGCCTATGTGCTTTACTTGAAAGCCGTATTGGGCGCTCAAGAGTTGGGCTTCAATGCCTCAGAACAACTATTGCGCAAAGCATTGGCACTAGGCTTGCGAACCAATGAAGACAACGCGGTCGCCAGAATGCATTTATCTGGCATTTGCGCGCAAACTGGTCGTCGTCAAGAAGCATTGAACCTCTTGGCAGATGCGAAAAAGTACGACAAAAACAGTATGCTCAAAGATCAAATCAAAATGTTGCAGCAGCAGCTACAAATGGCACCATCCAAAAATCAAATGCGGATGGCCCAAATGATGGGCGGGCGTAAGAAAACACCAAAAATGCGTTAAATGTCTTCCCCAAAAACGATTGCCCCTACTTGGCCAGACTACCAATTACTCGATGCAGGAGGCGGCAAAAAACTAGAGCGTTGGGGGGAAATTATAACCATTAGGCCTGATATCCAAGCTTATTTTCATAGCGGTAAGCCCTTTTCCGAGTGGCGCGCATTGGCGCATTGGGAATTTGTAGAAACCCCAGGTAAAAACGGACGTTGGAAAGCCCTTAAAACCGATGCGCCTACCGAATGGCAAATCACTTTCGGACGACTCAAGTTCATTCTTGGCACCTCGACCTTTAAACACGTCGGTCTCTTCCCAGAACAATCCGTTAATTGGACACATATCGATGCCAACCTCAAGCCAGAAAATAAATTTCTGAATTTATTTGCCTATACCGGTGCTGCAAGTTGTATGGCGCGCCTCAAAGGCGCGGATACTTTTCATATCGACTCATCCAAATCTGTCCTGAATTGGGCAAGTCAAAATATGGATGCCAGCCGTTTATTGAATATTCATTGGGTTTTGGAAGACGCCCTTAAATTTGCAGAAAGAGAGGCCAGAAGAGGGCATTTTTATGACTACATCATAATGGATCCGCCTGCTTGGGGGAATGGCCCCAAAGGTGAAAAATGGAAACTCGAGGACAAAATTGACCAACTTTTTGCTGCATGTGCGCAAATTCTGAACCCAACAGGACTGCTCACGCTGAATACATATTCTCCATCTATAGAGCCCTCCTTACTTGCAGAACTCGCAGAAATGTACTTTGAGGGCCGGCCTCATGAACAAAGCGGCTTGTACTTAGAAAGCCAAACCGAAAAATCGCTTTATTGCGGCGAGCTATTGCGCATTGGCCAAAATGAACTACAATAAATCATTAGCTAAATTCGCTAATTCCGAACGCTCCCCTTTTTCTAAACGCACATGTGCAAAAAGCGGCTGCCCTTGCAAACGGTCTATCAGGTACGCTAAACCATTGCTATTCTCGTCAAGATACGGCGTATCAATTTGGTGAACGTCGCCAGTAAAGACAATTTTAGTGTTCTCCCCTGCCCTTGTAATGATTGTTTTGACTTCATGGGGTGTTAGGTTTTGAGCTTCGTCAATGATGAACATAATATTACTCAAGCTACGGCCTCTAATGAACGCAAGTGGCGTAATGACAATGCGCTTGGTCTGCTCCATTTCCAAAATGGCCTTGTACTTCTTTTCATTTTCACCAAACTGCGACTTAATGAACTTGAGGTTATCCCAAAGCGGTTCCATGTAAGGCCCAATTTTATCATCGGCATCGCCAGGCAAAAAACCAATTTCTTTATTGGAAAGCGGAACCAAAGGCCTGGCTAAAATGACTTGATTGAATTTTTTGTTTTGCTCAAGTGCAGAGGCCAAGGCGAGCAGCGTTTTACCGGTGCCGGCAACCCCTTGCATAGCAACTAACTTGACATCTGGATTCAGTAAGGCATGAAAAGCAAACGCTTGTTCGGCATTTTTAGGCTTGATGCCATAGATAAACTCTTTTTCTATGCGTTCTATCTGGTCTGTATGGTGATTATAAAAAGCCAGCGAAGATGTTTTGCCGTTTTTGAGAATATAATAGCCATTGGTCACTTTTTTGTCGCCAAGTAAACCATTTTCTTCAATGCTACCACGGGTAAAAATTTCGCGGATGACTTCCGAATCTATGCCATCTACACCGTATTTGCCAACCGCTTGTATTTCGGAAGAGTCAACCTTACCAGTTTGGTAATCCTCGGCAGTCACGCCCAACGCCTTGGCCTTGATGCGCAAGTTGATATCTTTGGTAACTAAGATGATAATGCGCTTGGGCTCTAGCTCCATTAGGTGCAATGCTGCATTGATTATTTTGTGGTCATTTTTGCCCATGGCATAGACCTTTTCGGCGTTGAGGCCGGAAGGTTGTTCGTCCATGGCCACTTTGAATTTACCCAAACCTTTGCCAAGTGGTATCCATTCTTGTAAAGAGCCGCTTCCGGATAATTTATCAATAAAACGAATGACCTCTCTGGCAGAAAAATTCTTGGTGTCGTTGCCTATTTTGAATTTATCAAGCTCTTCTAATACCGTTATTGGAATGGCAACAAAATGTTCGTCGAAGTTAGTAATGGCATCGAAGTCGTGTAGTAAAACCGAAGTATCGAGCACAAATATTTTTTCCTTTTTTCTCATCCGCTTTTTTGTTTGAATGTACTGATTTTTCTCTTTGAAAAATCACTTGCGGTGAAAGTAAGTAGCTAATATAAAGTGATAGTTAAGCTTACTTAAAGAAGGATTTAAAGGCGCTGTCTAGGCTGGTGTATTTAAATGTGAAGCCGGCTTCTTTGATTTTTAAGTTGCTTGCGCGCAAATCCGTTAACACCAATATGGCGCGTTCTCCGAGCAAGATTTTGAGGATAAATGCGGGTACATTTGGCAAAAACAAAGGGCGCTTGAGCCATTTGGCCAAGCATTTGGTCATGTCAAGATTGGTATCGTTATTGCCAAGAGCATTGAATGTTCCTTCTAATTTTTGATCAAATGCACAAAGCATCAGTTTGCAAAGATCGTCGATGTGAATCCAGGGGCTGTATTGCTGTCCAGTGCTAACTGCAGCGCCTAGGCCAAAATAAACAGGCTGCTTCATGAGGTGTAATGAACCACCGTGGCGCGAGAGCACCATAGAAATGCGGAAAATCGATCCTTTTACTTGCTTGAGAACAAGTTGGTGCGCGGCCTCCCACTCTTTTACTACCAACGCCAAATAATCAGAACCATAAGGTTCGTCCTCGGTAAAAACCTTGCCCGGGATATTTTCATAACAATTGATTCCTGATGCACCGATGTAATATTTGAGGTTTGGCATTTGAGGTATCATGGAAGCCAAAAGTTGGGTGCTTTGCACACGAGATGCCAATATATCTGCTTTGCGTTTAGCTGTCCAACGACTTGATCCGATGTTTTCTCCGGCAAGATTGATCAGCACATCAATTTTGTGCAGCTTAGAGGTACTCATTTCTTGTGCCTGTGGCTTCCAAAAAATATGCCCGTGCTTGCGCGGTTTTCTGGTTAGCTTATAAACGCGAAAGCCGCGGTCTTTGAAATGCCGTGTTAGGTGGCTGCCTATCAGGCCAGAACCGCCTGCAATGAGTACCGTTGGCATGTCGTCTCTTACTGTGGACATGTGTTTTTTAATTCTTGGACAGATTCAGGAGCTGCTTCTTGTAACGCTTTACACAATTTATCCTTTTCGGTTAAAGCTGCTTTTAGTAAAAGTGAATCTTGACGAGAAGCATGCTCATTCCAAATCTTTGCCGCTAAGCGATTGACTTTTTGAGCTTGGTTCAGACAAGCGCATTGTGCGCTATCTGCCTGAGAACAGCCAAAAGTGACGGCGCAAAAGCAAAGCAAATAAATGGTTAATTTTAAATCGTTCATTAGAACAAAAGTAAAACTAATTCGTAGAAAGCCAGATGCGCCTTTTAACTTCTTTTATTTTTCTTTTGACTTTCACCCAAAATGCGCTTGCCCAAGATTGTGTAGACATTTTTGACGCCAAAAAACAACTTGTAGTTACAACAATGTTGTGTCCGAGCGCCATGATTGAGGATCTCACCCAATTACATAAGCATATCTTAGAAACACACCCCGATCCTACGTATTACGGTGAACTCAATGACCTAAGTAACGCCTTTCAAAATGCCAAAGCCAGCATGAGTCAACCACTGAGTGTTTTTGACTTCATGCTCGTCATTAATAAATATCTAAGCGTTTTAAAAGACTCACATTCTGGTATCAATCCAAAACAATTTCTTAATAGTGTCAATCCCAACAGACAAGTTTTACCTTTTTTTGTCGAACAAATTGATGGTCATTTTTTCATAAGTTCAGCCCATGATTCGAATTTCTTAATCGGTGCTGAATTGCTGCAAATTGATGGTTTCAAAGTTGCTCAATTATTTGACTTAGGTAAAGCCTTGAGCCTCAATGAAGGAGATGCAACAGCCGCTCGAGATGAAATTGCCAGTGAGTATATGAGTGTTGCCTATAATTTGCGCTCGATGAGTTTAAAAACCCCACGTATGGCAACAGTTACCTGCGTAGATTTAAAGGGAGACACCATTCAACAGACCATTCCCTTTACAGCTTCGTGGAAATACTTCTTGAGTACTTTATTCGAAGACAAGGAGGATAACGTCAACGTTATTTTTGATGAGCAAAATAATGGTATACTGACAATCAATTCCTTTGAGCCACTTTCTCTCAGTCATTTTAAAAAACAAATAGATGCTTTTTTCAGCGAGGTCAAACAACGTAATTGCCAAAACGTTTATATCGATCTAAGAAACAACTTGGGTGGTTTACTCAGGGCTGAAGAATACTTGTATAGCTATATCAATACAAACAAAACGCCTATTCAAACCAATTATTTATACAAGCGCAGTGATTACGACCGTTTTGCCCTACTTACCCCAATACAGCAAATGCAGTTTGTCAATAGGGCTAAAAACGTTTACCCAAACGGCCTCATTTCCAAAGAATATGATTTCTATAAGTTACCAAAAGGAGCTACACATACCATTCTTTACGATTATATTCCTCAGAACAACCTTGATTATGTATTTAAAGGCGATTGTAAACTCATACTTAATGAAAACTCGATGTCTGCCTCTGTTTTATTTGCCGGTTGGTTTAGACATATCCAACGTGGCGAAATATTAGGCGCTACCTGTATGGGTGGTATGGGCGGCACCTTTGGTAATCCGGCCGTAATTACATTAGCGCATTCGCAGATAGACGTCATGGTCTCTACGCTTAAATTTACGCCCCTACATGTCCAAGAACGCGTTCTAGCACCAATAGAGCCAGATGTGCCATTAAAAGCGACCAGGGAAGACATTTTGGAACGACGCGATCCATTTTTGCGCTATCTGAAAGGTTACCAAAAATAATAGCCCGCCCAAACTAAAATATAGCGTAACAATTTGCCGACGCCCATAAAAGCAAACGTAGGCAACCACGGCGCTCTAAAAAATCCGAGTGCTATTCCAATTAAATCACCTACTACAGGCAACCAACACAGCAGGGCCATTACACTACCATAACGGTGAATTTGTACTTGCCAACTTTGAATAGACTCGGGTTTTGCGCCTAACTTTTGCAACCACTTTGGATTCCCAAGATAACCGATGCCATAATTCAACCACGCGCCCATGGTATTGCCAGTTGTGGCAACCAAAATGCAAGCCCATGGTTCAAAACCATAAACAAGCATGCCGGTCAGGATGAGTTCTGATGCAACAGGCAATATCGTCGCGGCTAAGAAGCTGGCTAAAAACAAGCCTAAATATCCGTATTCAAAAGTCATGGTATAAAAAAAGCCGGTTGCCCGGCTTTTCAAATCTTTGGGTAAAGCTTAACGCTTAACGAATTTTTTAGTGAGTGCATGGCCGTTAGATGTGACACGCACGGTGTAAATACCTGCAGCCCATTGCTCTGAAGCTAAGGTAAGCTCTTGTGCACCTGCTGGCAATTGATTCAGGGTTGTATTTTGCATTACTTTACCCGAAACGTCTGTTACAACGACATTCACGTCTGCTGAATTTTGCAATTCAAAACGCAAAGTTGCAGCTGCAGCTGTAGGGTTAGGCATAACAACAGCCTGTGTGATTTCTGTTTGTTCTGCAACACTCAATATTGGATTGAAGTTCATGCGCACCATTGGTGTATTGGTAGTATAATACCAAGTGTTGTCCGCTAGATCAAGAAAAAACGAAGTTTGTGGTTCAGACTTACCTGCATTTGAAACACGAAGACCTGTAGTGAATGAACCCACAACAGCCAAATAGGTGGTCCCGGCGGTTACATCGATAAATGGCTCTAACTCCATGACAAGGATTGTGTTGAGGTTATTAGAAGCCAATACGAGTGGTGCTGATTCTGACTCAAACATGAAGTCACCTGTTGTAGGGTCTATAGAATAGAGTTTAACAAAAATTTCAGTGCCTACAGTTGCGCCAGAAGCGCCACCTGGCAAACGCACATTAATTGCCTTAAGTGTTGCATCTTGAAAAATATCAAAAAGGTTACCAACTTCAAAGCCATCGGTACCATTAGAGGTGCTTCCGGCAGGCGTGCCGTTATCACGGGCATAGATGAAGTCTGTGATTGCAAAATCGATATTTGCCATTGCGTTGTTTGCTGGAATGTCGTCTGTGGAGTCAGCGGTGACATTGCGAGTAATGGAGATATTTCCTGGTGTTGCAGATGGGGTATAGAAGGTGGTTAACTCGAGAGCAACTGTATCCAATGACGCAATACTTACTGGGGCCGAAGAACCTGTCCAAGCGCCATTATTAGCGTTGATGTTTAATTTTACATTGCTTTGCGTATTGATTCCGCCATTGAAAGCATCGGCAGCAAACTCGATTTCAGTTATTTGCTCATCAGGTATCTGGAAATATGGTAGGCCTAAAGACCCCCAGTATGAAGAGGTTACAGATAGGTCATTGGTTGGATTCGTCATGATTTTAACGTCATCAATGTACCATCCGTAGGTAACCCAAACGTTAGGATTTGTTCCTGAACCAGGAAAATTGGTAGTCCAAGAAAAACGCACCCATATTGGGCTTGGGTTAGCAGTAAGAAAAGTTGCTAAATTGATGATTTTGGTATCTGGGTTGGCATAAGCTGAACCGCCTGCAGCAGACAATACAGGCTTGTCTAAGTTGTTGCCAACTGTTACCCATGTGGTGCCATTTGTTGAAATTTGGATTTCTTGAAGGTCGTTGAAACGGGCGCCGTATTGCTGGAACTGCAATGAAACTTGGTTGCTCCCGCCAAGTGCAGCAATATCGATTGGTTGGGCAGTTGTGAGGGTGTAAGTTACCCCTAGTGCTTGCGTTCCTGGGGTCGCCGTTGGGTCGCCGTTTACGAGTTCCGCATAATTGCCGCCAGAGGTAGAAGTAATTCCATTATTAGACCACCAGCCATCATTGGTCGCATTGATATTCCAACCAAACTCAATACCGCTCTGACCAGAGTTGTCGATGGTCCAGTTGGCAGCATTGGTAAAGTTATCTGACCAAAGTGTAACGCCGAGGATTTTCTCGTCGGCCGGTGCTTTAGTTGTTTCTTTTGGGGCTTTTACAAGCTCCTGGAAAGTTTGAATGCGCGGTGCTTTTTGAGCATAGGCTACCGAAGCAATGGCGCTAACAAAGAGTAATAATTTTTTCATTGTCTAAAATTTAGGCTATAAATATAGTGAAATCTAAGCGTCTTTCAAAAAAGGCAAGCAATTTCTTCCATCTTGTAGGTGCTGATATACTAACTGAACAACGGACAAGCCTTCTTGTTCTGTAGGGGCAAGTAAAGAATTGCCAAACAAATCAATTGCTTGACTATGACCGTTATATACCAGCGCATTGCCATCAGTGCCTACCCGATTACATGCTAATACATAACATTGGTTTTCGATTGCTCTGGCACCAAGTAAAATATCCCAATGCTGAATGCGGGTTTGGGGCCAATTGGCCACATACAAGAGTAAATCATAAGCTGCCCTCCCTTTTTCATCGATGCGATTACGAATTAATTCAGGAAAGCGCACATCATAACAGATCTGTAGGTTAATGCGCCAACCTCTAAGTTCAACAATTGTTTCTGAATTACCAACCGTAAAATATTGATCTTCTCCTCCTAAGCCAAAAGACTTGCGTTTGTCATAGGTGTGAATCCGACCATCCGGACGCACAAAAACCCCTCTATTGAAATATTGGCCATCCTTGACCATCATAGAAGTATAAATAGCTATATCCAACTTACTTGAAAGATCCTGAAGGAACTTTATGCCCTCAGAATTAGACCAATCGTCCGCAATTGATACATCCATACTGAAGCCAGTATGAAACATTTCAGGAAGCAAGAGCAAATCCAGGTCCTTGGCGTCTTTCACAAAAGAATGTACGCGCTCATAGTTGGACGTTTTATCTTGCCAAACTTGATTGAATTGTAAAATGCCAACTTTTAAATCTTGCATAACCTATCGAGCGCTGATTGTAATGTTTCATTGGTTTTTGCATAACAAAAACGAATTAACTTGCGGTCTTCTCCGTTTGCGTTGAAAACTGAAAGCGGTATTGCTGCCACACCATGTTCTTTAGTTAATCTGATGCAAAAATCAGTATCTGGTTCGTCAGAAATTTGGGCATACGAAGCCACTTGAAAATAACTTCCTTGAGCAGCAAATAAATCAAACCTTGAGTTTTGTAAACCAGTTCTAAAGAAATCGCGCTTTTCTTGATAAAATGCGTTTAGTTGATTTACATCTACTGTTTGTAAGTATGCTGCCATGGCGGCTTGCGCGACACTATTTACTGAAAATACAAGGGATTGATGCACCTTATGAATCTCCTTCATCAAAGCAGAATTGCAAACAAGGTAACCAAGTTTCCAACCCGTAACATGAAAAGTTTTTCCAAAAGACGACACGATGATTGCGCGATTGCGCAATGCAGCCCGCTGATGTATGGATTGATGCTTTTCAAAAGCAATAAACTCGTAAACCTCGTCTGACAATAGCAATAATTGTGGATGTGCGGCCATTAATTTTTCCAAAGCGATGAAGTCGGCCTCCTCCCAAATGGTGCCACTCGGATTGTGCGGATTATTGATAATGAGCAACTTCGTTTGTGCATTGACATGCTCGTTGATCAGTTCCCAATTTGGCTTGAATGCCAAATTGAGGGGTAAACGTACAGGTTTAGCATCGCACAACAAGACAGGTGCTTCGTAGCAGTCATAACTTGGATCGAGAATGATGACCTCCTCACCACGATGTACTAATGCCTGAATCGCTGTAAAAATCGCTTGGGTAGCTCCTGCTGTCACTAAAGTTTCTTCGACGCCAATATTTCGTTGGTATTGTCTGTCAATCAGTGCAGCTATTTGTTCTTTTAGAGATACTAGACCTGCCATTGGAGCATACTGATGTGCAGTGCTCTGGACAGCCGCTATGAGCGCTTTTTGAAGCTGCGTATCGATTTCAAAATTGGGGAACCCCTGCGCTAAATTGATGGCGTTATATTCTTGCGCCATTGCAGACATGGTCGTAAAAATCGTAGTGCCTACATGTGGAAGTTTTGAATCCACAGATTGCTTATTGACCGGAAAGTAACTTTTTAGCTTGATCTAAACTAATGCGGTTCTTGTTGTTGAATGCAATCACAAATGCGCCCGGATAACCATTGCTGCGCAATTCGTTTTGTAATTTTACCGCTTCATCAAGTGTGCGCAAACCGGTACCCAAACAGTATTTAAATTGACGTTCGTGCTCGTATTCATAGACGTCTTCACGCTTGAATTTGGCTGTAGCGTTCGGAATCTGGGCTGCAGAAGATTCCACTTGTACACGGAAATGAACGCCTGCCATGTCTGTTGGATCTTCGAGGTCTTTGAGACGGAAATCAGCAGCACCTTCGTTTTTAATGACAAAATTAACATTGCCCCCTTCTGTTTGCGTACCGCCTTTTGGAGCCACTTTTGCAGAACCAGTAGTGATGTTCAATGACTTGATAATAAATTCCGTACGACGATTCAACTGGTTTTCTTCATCAGAACACTTGGAGCGAATGCGACCCTCACATGGGCAATCAACTTTCAGTTGGGTCTCGCCATAGCCTTTAAACGTAATGCGGTCAGGATTAGAAATACGCGCCTTGACGTAATTGGCTGCATTTACTGCACGACGATTGGAGAGATCTTGGTTATAGATTGCCGTGCCACGACAGTCAGTGTGGGAACCAAGTTCTACTTCAATTTTAGCATGCTTATTCATGAAGCGAACCACTTTGTCGAGTTCAATGATGGCATCAGGACGAAGATCAGCTTTGTCGAAGTCGTAGTAAATCGACTTGAGTCCAAGAAGCGCCGTGATTTCTTGTTCCAATGAAAGCGGCTCTAAAGTGAGGTCGATAAGAGAAGAAACCAGTACTCGGTTAGAATCTTTCACTACCAAATCGAAAGCTATTTCTTTAGATACGTACCCTTCTTTATCAAGGAATATCTTTAGTCTCATTTTTGTTTCTAGTGGAATACTATCCAACATTTGTGATAACAAGCCTATTTCATTGGTGTTGCCTGCAAAAAGAACTATTCCGGTAGAATCATCTACAATACGTATTGCAACATCTGAGACAGGCTCCCCAGTTTGTGCATCCGTAACAACGTAATCCAATGGCAGATCAACAAATTTCTCTTTTAAATTAAACGCGTATATATCGTCGGTAGCCCCGGCAGTTCCGCGATTAGAGGTAATGTAGCCATTTTTGTCATCCGTAAAAAAGATCGCGAGGTCGTCGTTGACAGAATTGAACGGAGCGCCTATATTCAATACCTCGAGGTTTTCCATCACAAATAGGTCATAGCCACCCGTTGATTTATGCCCTTGAGAAGTAAAATATAGTTTGTCCTTGTAAACAATTGGGAAAATGTCGTTTTTGTCGGTATTGACAAATCGAACAACTTCTTTCTGACCAAACTTTCCTTTGTCAAAAGTGCATTTGTAAATATCCATTCCACCTGAGCCGCCTGGCATATCTGAAGAAAAATACAACAACTTGTTCTTTTCATCATAAAAAGGATGTGTTACATTGTATTTGTCATTGTTGAATGGAATTGCAACAGGCTTTGACCACTCGTTATTCGCATTTTTTGTCGAATAATAAATAGTTAACTTTTCGTTTTTGTCAGAACCATGATTGTTCGTAAAAAACAATAAGTCTCCTTTTGCATTCGTGCTTATCGGCCCATCATAATAACAAGTATTGATCAACATCAAAGATTTCGTCTCCTCCGCCATAAGCGTTGGGTCTTTTAATTGACAGCCATTCACTTCATATAAATCTGAAAAAGGCTTTTTTGCAAATTCATCCATGTCGATATCCTCACAAGCGTTTTTTGCTGCAGACAAAACATATATTTTGTCGCCTAGTTTTCTTGTGGCAAAATCATCGTATGGCGTATTGAAACATGCAGGGGTAAGTGTAATATCGTATTGATCAAAGGATTTACTTCCTTGAGCAAAAGATACTAGACTTGCACAACATGTGGCAAGAAGAAAAAGAAACTGACGAAATACAGTCATTTAAATCAATTGAAAAAACGTGGACCTTGACAACGACTTGCGCTATTATTGAACTTATAACGCAAAGCAAGCTCATGTGATTGGATTGATACTGTATTCATATTACTTACAGGATAAGTATATGAATAACCAAGGTAAAATTTGCTGTTGAAGTCGTATCCTAAAATTGCACCAACTGCGCTATTCAATTGATAAGAAAGCCCAAAATCAAAACCTACTTTATGAGATAAAATCATGTTCATATCAAGTGTAAGGGGAAGGCCCTCCATATGACGTGCTACTGCATTTGGACGCAGCGTAAGTGCTGGGCCTAATTTGATATTGCCACCCATATAACCCACATAGCCACCTTTGGTGTCCACAAACATATTCATGTTGCGGTCTTTGAAATAAGTTTCGCCAACGCGTGGTTGAGAAAAACCTAAGTAAAAGTTTTTGTGGTACAATAAGAATCCAAAACCAGCATTGAACTGTAAACCTGTTGTCATATTGCTTAACATATCAGGGTCCATTGGAACGTTGGTATTCAAGTCCAACAAGTTTACAATTGTATTTCCAGCAATAGCTCGAAGTCCCATAGATAAACGCCAGTCTTTGTTCAATTTCAAATGGTAGGCACCATTTACAGCAAATTGAGTAGACTTAACGGGTCCTAATTCGTCCTGTAATAGGGTTACACCCAAACCAAAATTCTTGAGGATATTGAAATTACCAGACAAGGTCATGGTTTTCGGCGCGCCACGCAAGCCGGTCCATTGGGTATTTGCCAAAGTGGTGATATCGTTGTAAGAATTGGCTCCTGCCTGCGCTGGATTCAGCATAAGGGCATTGAACTGGTTCTGACGATAATTAGGGTCTTGTGCTTGTGATTGGAAACTCACAAGCACGACACCTAATGATAAGATAATGCTATTGATCTTTTTCATATCTATTTGTCTAAGACTTCTTATTGTTTAACACGGTTGATATAGACATAACCATTGAGTTGCTTACCACCATCAAGGTTGAGTATGTAGTAGTATGTACCATCCGGAACTGGCGTACCAGTGTTGAGAAGTGTACCATCCCAATCGTTATTGTATTGACTGCTATAGTGAACAAGTGTTCCGTAGCGGCTGTAAACTGTCATTTCTTTCGTATTGTACCCTTCTAGACCTGGAATTACCCATGTATCATTGAAGTTGTTTCCATTTGGTGTGAAGGCATCTGGAACAGATGGGCCAGCGTTAGATCCGCCACAAGCATCAGATGCCACTACAAGAACTAATACTTGAGCGCTGGTCTGATTGCCGCTGTTATCAGTAATAGTTACAGACACTAAGTTGTTTCCTACATTCGAGCAATCAAATTCAGATTGGCTAATAACTACTGATGCAATACCACAGTTATCGTATGAGCCATTATCTAAATCTTCAAATCCTACAGCAGAATATCCGTTAGCATCGAGAATTACTGTTGTGTTTGCAAGCAACACAACCGGTGCTGTTTCGTCTATTACAGTTACCGTCTGATCAACTGTTGTAACATTACCAGCTGCATCTGTTATTGTCCAAGTCACTGTTGTTGTGCCTAATGGATAAGTTGCAGGTGCATTGTTGGTGATTGTTAAGTTGTTTGTACAGTTGTCGGTAACGATTGGCGTACCAAGATTTACACCTGTGGCCTCACAGAAGTTATTTGAAGATACCGTAACATTAGCCGGAGTTAATGCCGTTGGAGCAGTTTGGTCAACAACGGTTACCAATTGAGTAGCTGTTGTGACGTTTCCTGATCCATCAGTCACTGTCCAAGTAACGGTTGTTATACCGATTGGGAAGATAGCCGGTGCATCGTTGGTTACTGAAGCTACACTACAGTTGTCTGAAGTAACTGGTGTACCAAGGGTCACACCTATAGCCTCACAGCCTAAGTTTGGTGTTACAGTCACGTTCAATGGGGCAGTAATTACTGGTGCCGTATTGTCACCGATAAATACGTTAACTGGAAGTGAAGTAGCTGAACATCCGTTGAGACCTGTTGCAGTAACTGTGTAAGCACCTGATTGTGTTGCAACAATAAATGGTGTTTGCGGTCCATTACTCCATTGGTAGTTTGCGGCATTCGATGCAAACAATACTACTGAACCACCTGGACATACGCTAGTTGCACCACTTGCAGTAATGGTAGGTGTTACTGGGTTGTTTAAGATGTTGATCTGAGCAACTGTTGAAGCCGTACAACCATTTACCGAAACGGTGTAAGTAATGGTCGTTGTGCCAGCGTTCAAACCAGTAACATTTCCTGCGCCATCGATGGTTGCAATGAAGTTGTTTGTAGATGTCCAAACACCACCAGGTGTAGCTGACGTGAGTGTCATGTTGCCACCTTCACACACTGAATTGGCACCATTGATCGAGGCAACTACAGGTACTGCATTGACAGTAACGTTTACAAGTGAAGATTGTGTTGTACAACCCGCTGCATTTGTTACAGTTACGAAGTAAGAACCAGATTGGTTGACTGTTGTAGAAGCTCCTTGATCACCGTTGCTCCATACATAGTTTGAACCTCCTGTTGCAGTCAAGGTCAATGAACCACCTTGGCAGAATACTGTTGGACCATTCGCCGTAACTGTTACCGCAGGATTCGCATTGAATACAACCGTTTCAGAAGCAGTTGAGGTACAACCTGCGGCACTTGTTACAGTAACTGTATAAGTGTTGGCAGCTGTTACGTTGATGCTTGGTGTAGTTGCGTTGTTACTCCAAGAGTAAGTAGCACCACCATTAGCAGTCAATGTTACTGTAGTACCAAGACAAGAAGTAGATCCAGAAGAAGTAATTGTTGCTACTGGTAGCGCGTTCACTGTCACAGTTATCGCATTACTTGTAGTCGAACAACCATCAACAGTAGTTCCAACTACAGTTACCACATCAGACGTGTTAACCGTAATTGAAGGTGTTGTAGCTCCTGTACTCCATGCGTACGTAGCCGCACCTGAGGCAGTCAAGGTTACTGAACCACCCGCACAGAATGTTGTTGGGCCATTTGCAGCTGCTGTTACAACAGGAAGGGCATTGACTGTTACAGGAATTGCTGCTGAAGTTGCTGTACAACCATTTGCATCTGTTACAGTTAATGAGTAAGAGCCTGTTGTGGAAGCAACATAAGTGTTATTTGATGCGCCAGCAATAGCGTTTGCGCCATTGTTCCATGCGTAGTTATACGTTGAGTTCAATGGTGAAATCAAAGTAACAGAACCACCCGCACAGAATGTAGTTGCACCAACATTTGCAATTGATACAGCTGGCAATGCATTTACTGTAACTGCTACTGGCGCAGAAGTTGCAGAACAACCATTTGCATTTGTAATAGTCACTGCATAGCTACCCGTTGTAGATACAGTTATTGACTGTGTTGATTCGCCTGTTGACCAAGCGTAGGTCATTCCAGCAGGAGCAGTAAGGGTTACAGAACCTCCCGCACAGAACGTTGTAGTACCACTCGCTGTTACGCTTGCAACTGGAAGTGCGTTGACAACCAATGCTTGGTTCACACTTGATGTACAGCCTGAAGCATTTGTGTAAGTGTATGTGATCGTTGCAGATCCTGCAGATACACCAGATACTGTTCCGTTTGCTGCCACAGTGGTAATTGCAACATCAGAAGAAGACCATGTTCCGCCAACCTGGGCATTTGCCAAAGTGGTCGTTGCGCCTTCACAAACTGAGGCTGTACCAGCAATAGGTGTAAGTGCTGTTGCTGTGTTCACATTGATTGTGAAGCTTACCGCATTTGAACAACCATTTGCATTGGTAACTGTGTAAGTAATAGTCGCTGATCCTGCAGAAACACCAGTAACCTGGCCATTTGCAGCAATTGTAGCAACCGCTGTGTTATTTGATGACCAGACACCGCCGATAGTGGTATTGGTAAGAGTTGTTGTCGAACCGGCACAAACAGCATTTGAACCAGCTATTGCTTGTACTGAAGGAATAGCCAATACCGTTATGCTCGTGTTAGCAGAAGTTGCCGTACAGCCATTACCATTCGTAATTGTAACACTGTAAGGTCCATCAACTGATGCGACAATAGTTTGAGTAGTCTCACCTGAGTTCCATAGGTATGAAGCTGCAGCTGGAGCCGAAAGTACTACTGAACCGCCAGCACAGAATGTTGTTGGTCCGTTAGCAGTTACTGTAGCTACTGGAGCAGGATTCATTGTTACAGAGAATGGTGCTGAAGTTGCAGAACAACCGTTAGCGTTTGTAACTGTAACCGTAAGTGTTTGCGAAGACGTTACATTCACTGATTGTGTAATTGCGCCGTTAGACCAAGCGTATGAAGCGCCGGTTGAAGCAACTAGTGTTACAGATCCACCTTGGCAGAATGCATTACCATTGAGCGAAGAGATATTCGCTACTGGAAGTGAATTCACGATTACAGAAGTTATCGCTGAAGTTGCTGCACATCCGTTTGCATTGGTTACAGTTACAGTTACATCTAATGTGTTGTTCACTGTAATTGATTGGGTAGTAGCACCCGTACTCCATAAATATGAAGAACCAGCGTTAGCAGTAAGCGTTACCGAACCGCCTTGACAGAATGTAGTCGGGCCGTTTGCAGTAATAACCGCAGCAGGTAATGCATTAACCGTAAAGTTAGTTGAGACACTATTTGTACAACCGTTTGCATTCGTGAATGTGTAAGTCAATGTAGTTGTTCCTGGATTAATTCCTGTTACTACCCCGGTAACAGCATTAATTGTTGCCACAGTGTTATTGGCTGTTGACCACAAACCACCCGCTTGTGCATTCGCAAGTGTTATTGTACCATTTTCACAAACTGATGTTGCACCTGTATTAGCAGCAAGAACAGGAAGCGGATTAACCGTAACTGTGGTTGCTGCAGAAGTTGCTGGACAGTTACTGTTTGTTGTAATAGTAACAGAGTAGCTTCCTGAAGTAGTTGCAACATAAGAGTTGGCGGTAGCACCTGTAATGGCTGTGCCATTCAAACGCCATTGGTAAGTATATGTCATACCCGCTGGAGCATTTGAAGCGAGCAATGTAACAGAACCACCTTGGCAGAATGTTGTAGCTCCTACGGTTGCAATTGCCGCAGTCGGTAATTGATTCACCGTTACTGTAACACTAGCAGTATTTGTACAACCATTGGCGTTGGTAATCGTGTATGAAACAACTGCTGTTCCTGCACTCACGCCTGTTACAAGTCCATTTGCCGCAACAGTAGCTACTGCAGTATTGGCAGAAGACCATACTGGGTTTGTAGCTGTTGTACTGAGAAGTGTTGTGCCGCCGATACATACTGAAGACGTGCCTGTGATTGCTGCTGTAGTTGGTAGTGGGTTAACCGTAACGACTGTTGGAGCAGAAGTTACTGAACATCCATTTGCATCTGTTACAGTCACGGTGTAAGAACCTGCTGTTGATACAGTTACAGTTTGGTTGTTGGTATTATTCGACCACTGATAAGAGTAACCAGTTCCAGCATTAGCTGTAAGAACTACAGATCCACCTTGACAGAATGTAGTTGAACCTGTGGCAGTAATAGTCGCTGTTGGGTTCGTGAAGACATTCACAGAAGTTGGCAATGATGTAGTCGAGCAACCTGCTGCACTCGTAACGGTTACCGTAATTGTTGCACTTGCCGTTACGTTGATGCTAGATGTAGTAGCGCCATTAGACCACAAGTAAGTGTTTCCTGCTACCACTGGACTTGCACTCAAGGTAACCGAACCTCCCTGACAGAAAGTAAGAGGGCCGTTAGCAAGAATGTTAGCAGTTGGTAGTGGGTTTACAGTTACTGAAGTTGCTGCTGAAGTTGCTGAACAACCAGATGCATTGGTCACTGTAACATAGTAAGATCCACCTGCAGTAACGGTAATTGATTGCGTTTGTGCACCATTTGACCATAGGTAACTGGCACCTGTGCTCGCGGTGAGCGTTACAGAACCACCTTGGCAGAATGTAGTTGCACCACCTGCAGTGATAGTTGCCGTTGCACCTGCGTTTACGTTAACGTCAGCAGATACACTAGTTACACAACCAGCTGCATTTGTTACTGTGTAGGTAACGGTAGCAAGTCCTGCAGAAACACCGGTTACCACACCTGTTGAAGAAACAGTTGCGATTGCTGTGTTTGATGAAGTCCAAACTCCTCCTGTTGTTGCACTTTCAAGTGTAGTTGATGCACCTGTACAAACATTTGTTGGACCAGTGATTGCAGCAACTACCGGAGCCGCATTGATTGTAAGCGTTCCGTTCACGAATGAAGTACCATTCCAGAAACCGCCACCGCCAGCGCTGTAGCCACCGTATTGGTAAGTACAACCATTGAGGCTATAACGGAATGCATAGTAGTAAGTTCCTGCTGGAAGACCAGTGAATGTACCCATGTATTCATCGTTGTTACCTACTTGCGTATTGAATGAAGCATTGAACCAGTTTGTCCAAGTTGCTGGGTTCGTGTTTTGTGTTGAGTAACCGAACTGAGCAGTAATACCCGCACCTTGACCAGCTGGAGGCGTAACTCCTAACTCATATACTTGTCCATATATAGTATAGTTTCCTCCTACACAGATAGCGCCCGAAGGAGGCCATTGTGTATTGGCCCAGTCAAGTTCTGTGAGGTTTACAATTGTTGCCGCAGAGGTAGCCACACATCCACTGCTCGAGGTAACAGTGACTGTGTAGCTGCCAGAACCTGTTGCAATGTATGTGTTTGAAGTGGCTCCTGCGATTGCAGTACCGTTCAAGTTCCATACATAAGTGTAAGTCATTCCTGCTGGTGCGCTAGGGCCCGCAAGTGTAACGCTTCCGCCTTGGCAAATCGTTGTTGAGCCAGAAGCTGCAATCGTTGCTGTTGGTAAGCTGTTCACTGTTACTGTTGTTGTAGCTGTGTTTGTACAACCTCCTACTGTTACTGTGTAAGTAATTGTAGTAGTACCTGCTGTTACACCGGTAACAACACCACCTGTAGAAATTGTAGCTACACCTGTATTTGATGAACTCCAAGTACCACCAGTAGTTGCACTAGACAAGGTAGTCGTTGAACCAACACATACGCCAGTGTTTCCTGTAATAGAAGCTACTGTTGGTAGTGGTGTTACTGTTACTGTCGTAGCAGCTGATGTAGTTGAACAACCGTTCAAGTCTGTTACTGTTACAGTGTAGCTGCCTGAAGTGCTCACGCTGATCGTTTGATCTGCCGAACCGTTGCTCCACTGGTATGTGTAGCCAGTTCCTGCGTTGGCACTCAAGCTTACTGAACCACCTGCACAAATCGTCGTGCTACCTCCTGCTGTTACTGTTGCAGTTGGTAAGGCGTTTACAGTTACTGAGGTAGCTGCTGAGGTAGCTGTACATCCGTTTGCATTGGTTACCGTTACAGTATAGCTGCCTGCAGCTGTAGCTGTGTAAGTAGCTGAAGTAGCACCTGCGATTGCAGTACCGTTCAAGTTCCACTGGTAGGTACTAGCTGAACTTGCAGTCAAGACTACGCTGCTTCCTGAACAGAAAGTAGTTGAACCAGAAGCTGTAATTGTTGGTGTAGGTAACGCGTTCACAGTTACTGTAGCTGTAGCGGTGTTGACACAACCGTTAGCGTTTGTTACTGTGTATGTAATCGTTACCGTTCCTGCATTCACACCTGTTACTACACCTGTAGAGGCGTTAACAGTTGCTGTTGCCGTATTTGAAGAAGACCATGTGCCTCCTGTTGTCGTATTTGCTAATGTTGTTACTGAACCAACACATACTGCTGTCGTGCCAGTAATCGCCTCTACTGTTGGTAGCGGATTCTCTGTTACTACTGTAGCAGCTGATGTTGCTGAACAACCATTGTTATTCGTTACAGTGACTGTGTAGCTGCCAGAACCTGTTGCAATGTATGCGTTTGACGTAGCTCCTGCGATTGCAGTACCGTTCAAGTTCCATACATAAGTGTAAGTCATTCCTGCTGGTGCGCTAGGGCCCAGCAAGGTAACTGAACCACCATCACAGAAGGTAGTAGCACCCGCAGCAGCAATCGTTGCTGTTGGTAAGCTGTTCACTGTTACTGTTGTTGTAGCTGTGTTTGTACAACCTCCTACTGTTACTGTGTAAGTAATTGTAGTAGTACCTGCTGTTACACCGGTAACAACACCACCTGTAGAAATTGTAGCTACACCTGTATTTGATGAACTCCAAGTACCACCAGTAGTTGCACTAGACAAGGTAGTCGTTGAACCAACACATACGCCAGTGTTTCCTGTAATAGAAGCTACTGTTGGTAGTGGTGTTACTGTTACTGTCGTAGCAGCTGATGTAGTTGAACAACCGTTCAAGTCTGTTACTGTTACAGTGTAGCTGCCTGAAGTGCTCACGCTGATCGTTTGATCTGCCGAACCGTTGCTCCACTGGTATGTGTAGCCAGTTCCTGCGTTGGCACTCAAGCTTACTGAACTACCTGCACAAATCGTAGTGCTACCACCTGCTGTAATTGTCGCAGTTGGTAAAGCATTAACGTTGAAGATCATCGTTACGCTGTTGGTACAACCGTTAGAGTTGGTAACAGTATAAGTAATGATACTTGAACCAGCAACCCCTGCAGTTACAACACCTGTAGTTTGATTAATTGTAGCTACGGACAAGTTACTTGAAGACCAAGTTCCACCCGAAGTTGTATTGCTGAGTGTTGTTGAAGAACCAGCACAAATTGCATTCGATCCGCCAATTGCCGAAAGCGCCGGTAAACCGTTGACAGTAAATGAAGCAGTGGTAGAGTTCGTACATCCATTCCCATCTGTTACAGTATATGTAATGGTAGCTGTTCCTGCGCTTACTCCAGTAACAACCCCTGTAGAGGCGTTAACTGTTGCAATTGCAGTATTAGATGTGCTCCATGTTCCGCCTGGTGCAGAAGGATTTAATAAAGTAGAACTTGAACCGATACAAGCAGAAGCCGTACCTAAGATTGTTCCTGCCGATGGAAGCGGATTCTCTGTTACAACTGTTGCAGCTGATGTAGCAGAACAGCCGTTGTTGTTGGTTACGGTTACAGTGTAGCTTCCTGAAGCAGTAGCTGTATTCGTGCTCGAGGTTGCTCCTGTAATTGCAGAGCCATTCAAATTCCAAGCGTAAGTGTATGTCATGCCTGCTGGTGCGCTAGGGCCCATCAAGACAACGCTTCCGCCATCACAGAATGTAGTTGCCCCCGCTGCAGCTATTGTTGCAGTAGGCAAGCTATTCACTGTTACTGTGGTGGTGGTGGTATTCGTACATGAACCAACAGTTACAGTGTAAGTAATTGTGGCTGTTCCTGCTGCAATTCCAGTCACAACCCCAGAAGAAGCGTTCACTGAAGCAACATTTGAGTTTGAAGAACTCCATGTGCCGCCTGTTACAGAGCTGCTCAATGTAGTTGTAGAGTTGATACATACTGAAGTTGAACCAGAGATGGTACCTGCACTTGGAAGCGCAGTAATTGTAAGAACAGCTACATCTGAATTTGTACCACAAGCGTTGGTTGCGTAGAAAATAATGTTGATATTGCCTGTTTCACCTGGCGCAGGGTTGTATGTTACAGTAGGCGTATTGGTAACATTTGGAGTAATTGAACCATTTCCTGATGTTGCCCAGTATCCTGTTTCGGCATCTGCAGTAGTCACAGTGAAACTTGCAGTTCCATTGCTACAAATTGTTTGATCTGCTCCGACATTCACAGTAGGAGCCCCACCTAATACAGTAATAGTTGCCGTAAATGGCGTGCCAGTACATGTAACACCGTTATTGGTAAATTGAGGTGTAATAGAATATTGAATTTGTTGCGAAGTTGATGACGAATTCGCCAACGTCTGAGAAATAATTGCAGCCGGCGTTGAATTTGCTTGAGCTCCACCTATGTTTGCATTATTGGTCAAAATCGTCCAAGTGTATAGCGTACCTGATGGTACGACATTACCAGTTGCACCATTCACAGGAGATATTGAGAAAGCAGAACCCGTACAAATAGTAGCTGCTGAATTCGCAATAGTCATTGTCGGGTTAACTGTGACTGTCATTGTAAATGAGGCACCAGTACATGTTTGCCCTCCGCTTGTATATGACGGAGTAATTGTGTAGACTAATGTTTCAGGTGCATTGGATGGGTTGACCAACGACTGGCCCAACGTAGTAGTAGGCGAAGTAACATTGCTTTCACCAGTTACCACACTATTCGGCGTCACTGTCCAAGTATATTGAGTGCCGGTTGGAATAACATCATTTTGACCAGGCGTTAGGCTAAAGCTAGTTCCTGTACAAATGGTAGTTGTTTTATTCGCAATTGAAGGGGTAGAATTGACAGTAATAACAACGTTAAAAGCAGCTCCTACGCAAGAACCTGCAGTAGGTGTCACAACATATGTGATTACTTGGTTTGAGACACTATTGTTCACTAGGGTTGCACCAATTGAAGTAGCTGCTGAACCAGCTGCTAAACCAGAAGTGATAGAACTATTAGTTGGCGCTGACCACGCATAAGTGGTTCCAGCAGGAATAATATTCCCCGAACCATTTGTTGGTGCATAAGTAAATGAGCTTCCTGAACAAATAGTTTGGGCATTAGCTTGAATTGAAGGCGTTGGATTTACAGAAACAACAATCGTAAATGTATTACCATTACATCCCGGTAATACTGGCGTTACTGTGTAGGTAATTGTTTGAACTGTATTAGTTGTATTAACAAGGTTTTGAGATATATTATTCTGCGCTGTAGACTGATTTGAAGCTCCTGTAATATTTGCATTACTTGAAACAGTCCAAGTATATTGAGTCCCTGCAGGTATAATATTTCCACCTCCATTTGATGGTGAAACAGTAAACGCAGTTCCTGAACAACTTGTTGCTGTTGTATTTTGAATGACCGGAGTTGGATT
>Ga0194118_10000577_pt1 | contig 59821 bp, 40 predicted proteins | sample TA2MahsurfametaG_2_FD_148662 | JGI IMG/M metagenome (GOLD analysis project Ga0194118, IMG submission 148662) | Freshwater microbial communities from Lake Tanganyika, Tanzania - TA2015013 Mahale N5 surface | ecosystem: Environmental > Aquatic > Freshwater > Lake | place: Tanzania: Lake...
AGACGCGACATCGCTGTTGGTATACTTTTCTGTAAATTCCGTGTGTAACTTTTCGAGAATTTTGGTTGCTTTACATACATCCATGTTCCCAGAGGCATCGTATGCTGTAATTTCAGTCTCTCCGTTGCTTTCAAGACGGAATTTAGTAGTTCCACTGGTGCACGTCATCGTTGTCGCTGTCGCTAATAAAAACGATTGTATATTGGGTTATATAATCGTGACAAAAAAGTCGCTGTATCGCTACACTACGTAGCTCCGCTGTCGCTCCGCAACTTCGCTCCGCTCCACTGTGCTAATTTTCGTGAACATTCCACTCAGGTCTTGCTCCGCTCCACTGTGCGATTCTAATAAAAGTGGTGCGCGGCGCTACGCGCTACAGAACCTATAAAACAAGCTCGTCACCGACGTCTTGCTTGACCTGGTTATTTTACAAATCTGCCCGGGTCGTAATCCAATTGCCAGCGCAACCGGGTCATACCGCGAAATACTCGGCATCTGTTTGGTATCCGTAATGTTATACTTCTTCAGCACTTGTTCGTGCTCCGCTTCGTTTAATACCACATGTTCAGGGACATATTGATGCTCAAGTAGATTGAACTGAAGCCGGTCAAGCGAATGAATCACGATGAAAATCCGGTCTTTCTCCCAGATTTCATTGAGAATACCGATGAGGGTATCATTGACTTCCTGTTTCATCACAATGACCAATGTATCTGTTGGTTGAAGAACTTGCTCCAGATAGAAGAGGTCGTCAATCATATGATTGATATTCTCTCGGCGAAGCGTTTTGGCTAAATAATATTTCACGTAAACCTTGCGCGCTGGATGAATGTCTTTCTCTGTCGTAAGAAGCATATCCAGTTGGTTATTCGCATACATTGTCTGGACTTCTGCGACACCATAATCAGTGTAATTGGATACATCCATTCCCTGGCGTGCGAGCAACTGAAGCAAGATATTTCGGGACTTGAATAATGCGGATATGGTTCCACTGCTTACGTGTGCGGTTGCCATAATGAAATGAATGAAATGGAATAATGAATCTACTATATAATAACAACAAATCTTTATTATTCAATTTTGCCAACCGTCAAGGTTGGTAAAATCGGCTACTCTGCCGCAATTGTTGCCAACCGTCAAGGTTGGTAAAATCGGCTACTCTGCCGCAATTGTTGCCAACCGTCAAGGTTGGTAAAATCGGCTACTCTGCCGCAATTGTTGCCAACCGTCAAGGTTGGGAATTTTACATCTTAATCGTAAATGATTTCACCCCTTCCGCATTCGGTGCGGGACTTCCTCCACTGATATTTCCACCACCGCCTTGCTGTATTTGGTTTGTTGCGCCGCCAGCAGTTTGTGTCGTCGCCATTGCTGCAGTAGCTTGTCCTAGCGTCGCCTGTCCACCGCCTCCGCCCATCGGCATCATTCCCGCCATTGGCATTGTGGCTACGACCGGGATATTCATTGTAGGGAAGGCTGCGCTGCCGCCGCCACCTGTCATCACCCCTTGTGCGGACGATGTCGTCGATAATGGTGCCTGCGACGCTGCTGCAGCGCTTCCATATCGTGAACTCAAATAACTCTCCAGAACACCCGTAGGGATTTGCGGGATATAGCGTTCACGGCCGCTAGCGCCGCTGCCGCCACCTCTATGTGCGTTTGCGCCGCCGCCGCCGCCGCTATACATCGAAGTATACTCCGGTGACATTGGCGTGCGTGGCGACGGCGACGGTATACTTTCAGGGTTTTCCGCGAATTTATCAAGCATCTTCGCATTAAATGAAGCAACCGCACCCCTCACGCGGTCAGCATCAGATGCTGCTTCCCCTCCAGGAGATGCCATCGGCGTAGAACTCGTATACTCTGGTGTCTTCGGTTCATATGTCATTCGAATCTCCATCTCTCGGCGTGTAGCATCCAATTTCACGCGTTCGTCCATCAAACGCGTCATTTGAACTTTCAGTCGTTCTTCTTCCGCGACATTTCCCTCCCGTTTGGCGCGGTCAATTTCGCCCGAAACACGCTCTGTCTCTTTCGTATTGGTCTCAATATTACGCAAATTCTCGGCAAATTCAATATTTACTGATTCCAATTGGCTCGTCATTTTATTCTGACCGTGTTTTTCAATAAGTGCAATAATGGAGAGAACCCAGTTCAAGGGTTTACGCGTCTTTCGGAGTTGTTCCACCATATCACTCGGTGAAATCGGGGTATCATCGGGATAGACAAGCATTTCAGAAAGCCAACCATCGGGATATCGTGTCGGATAATCTCCCACCCATTGTCGTCCACTAATGGTCCATCTCTCGGTGGGTTCGCCATTCTTATCCAAAATCACGGATTCCAATACAAGGTCTTCGCCAGTGATATCCTCTGCGCGCAAGGTTCCTGCACCCGCACCCACGCCCGCTTTCCCGCGCATCTGTCGAGCAATATCCGCCTTCAATGCGAATCGCCAACCTAAATTGCGGATACTTGTTCGCGTATCAATATCCAAATCGGTGATGATTTCTTCAGGACGTTCGTCGGGGTCAAATGGACCACGTGCTCCCGCAGGCACAATACCCGCATAAGGTCGCGTATCTTCCGCCTCGCTACGACTCGGTAAATAAACACGGCTTCCAATGGCAGCTTCTTCTTCTTGTTCTTGTTCTTGTTCTTCTCGTTGTTGTTGACCATTGTCAGCGACACCCTTCCGCGCCGTCATATCGCGCGGTTTCAATCCGACCGCCAACCGATTTCTCTCAATGACATCGTCCACACCCATAGCGCCCTTGCCATCTTTCAGCACTTTGTATACATTTTTGGAATAAGACATACTCGGAAGTTGGTCAATGTTGTCTTCGGTGATAATACGCATTTGAACATTCATCACAAGCAATTCTTGCATCAGGAGTTTCAGGCAGTAAGGAATGCGAACGATACTAAACGACCGTCCGAATTTCGTCATATGGATGACACTGGCGCCACCAGAAGCAGAAGAATCGTTTAATCCACCCGAAAACTTGATGGGACCATCCACCATCGGGCTCATAAATAGATTCTGGTTCGGATTGTATATCGCAATCATACCGGATTTATTACAAACCGCCATATAGTATTCATCACCACGCACCATAAGTGATTCATTTAAGAAATGCGCGGCACCGTGCCCTAATATACCATCGCGCTCCATTTCACCTACACGAAGACCTCCGTCATTTGCGCGACCTTGGACGGTTTGGCGCGTAAGTTGGGTCCGCGGTCCCTGTGAACGATAATTGATTTTATCCTTCACCATCTGTTTCAGACGCATATAATACGTCGGTCCAATATAAATGTCGCTCTTGATTTGTTCCCCCGTCATTCCGTTATATAGGACCTCCGTCCCCGAGGAATGAAACCCGTATTCCGTCAAAACCGACCCAAATGATTCGTGTTTGGTTCCATTGTTCGTATACGCGGTGCAATTTCCGAACCCGCCGTGAAGCACACACGCCTTCCCCATCAACGATTCAATGAGTTGGCCAATTGTCATACGTGTCGGAATCGCGTGTGGATTGATAATGATATCCGGACGAATCCCATCTTTCGTAAAAGGCATATCCTTCTCTGGAATAATGAGTCCACACGTACCCTTCTGACCGCAACGCGAACAAAATTTATCACCAATCGCCGGTAAACGTTCTTCGCGAATTCGAACTTTCCCGATACGAAATCCGGTCTCCCCCTCCGTCATAAATGCCTTATCCACAAACCCGAGTTGCCCCTTCTTTGGCATCACTGAAATATCGCGCATTTGACCGCCGTCGTTATGAATACTCACCGACCCCATTCCGATGACGACTTTTTTGTCATCCATTTCGGTGTTTTCGCGAATGAGTCCATTGTCATCGAGATAACTGTAATCATAACCGGGTTTAATACCGATTGCGCCTTCTTTCTGGATGTTTGCGAATCGAGTGTCGCGTTGTGCGCCGCGGACGCTGCTGCTTTCTTCGCGCGCTTCATACATATTGTAGTAGGTGATACGGAACATACCGCGCTTTATCGACGCCTCATTGAAAAGAATAGAGTCTTCCACATTATATCCATTAAATGACATAATTGCGACAACGGCATTGAACCCGCAAGGGTGTTCTTCGTGATTGATGAGGTCAAGATACCGGCTTTTCACGATGGGGACTTCACCATTATTGATGACAACACCCATTTTATCAATACGCACTTGATAGTTGCTGTGGTAGAGTGACGCGGCTTGTTTGGCTTGACCGCAACCAAAGACATTACGCGCAACTGGATTATTTTCAGGGAAACAGATTTGGTTGCCCATCACACCCATCAGTAAGGATGGATGAATTTCAACGTGTGTATATTGTTTGCCGTCGGCAGAGAATACACGGGCGCGTGGGCGACGATAACTCCGGTTCCGACTTAGACCGCGCTTATTCGAAACGGCGCCTGCCTCGCCTACGTCCGTTCCTTCGCTCTCGCTCTCGCTGTCGTCCTTGCCTGCCGCCGCCGTCCCCGCAGCATCCGGTCGCGCGAATTTATGACTCATTGAAATCAAAGTTGACTCCGTCTCCGATGTATCGATATATTCAATAATCGCCTGCGTCGCCTTCAAACGACGAAAATCTTCAATCGTATTCACGCGCGCTGCGTCCTCGCGCACTTGTTGTTTCGCAGTCAACGCCGATGTATCGTTCGCACGCCCATAAAGCTCGTCTATCGTATAATAATTACAGTGTCCTGCCTGAAAGGTCGGGTCCGATTTCGCGGTGAATCCAGTGGTCATTTGCTCCCATGATGCTTTTCCAGCCCGAATCATTTCCAGGATTTCATCCTTATCATAACTTGGTCGCCCCGTATCTTCGTCGATATAGAAAATGGGTCGGCATAAGCGCCCAGCATCCGTGAATATGTGAATCTCGTTCGTCTTGATATCCCAGCGGCAACTTACATAAATCGGAATCAACGCATTCCGGCGATGAAGGCGGATAAGTCGCATCGTTTCATTTGGACGCGTCACTGCGCCTACCCATGTCCCATTGACAAACACTTTCGTCGTATAATGAAGGAACATCCGCGTGCATTCTTCCAGTAAATGCATCTTCGCGACTTCACGCAACCACAGCGTCATTGGGTATGCCGAACATTGGTTCGTCACCCGTGTTCCAAATGCGAGATGTTTATGAAATCCGATATTCGCACCATCTGGAGAATCCACGGGGTCAATCATTCCCCACTGCGACCCGTGAAGCATACGCGGTGCAACAACTTTCGCGCTGCTGTCCATCGGCAAGTTGATTTTTCGCAGATGTGAGAGAAACGAATTATAGGATAACCGATTCAAGTCCTGGATGACCCCTATGCGTTTTGTATGCTCCGTCGCACCCCAATTTCCTTTAAATGCCTTCTTGAATCCGCTCTCTACGATGCGTTCACGAAAGAATTCCTGGTAGTTCATTTGGACAAGACCGATGAAGTTCTTCTCGTATTTCTTGGGGTCTTTGAAATACTCGCGGTCCATTGCGAGACGGATATGCTGCTGTTGAAGTGCGTAGTATTCTTTAAAGAGGTCAAAAATAAGGGACCCACTTAACTCAATTCGCTTGAATTTGAAACTGTCGCGGTCGGTAGGGCGGTCTATTTTCAGGGACACGCGCAATAACTTGTATACCATATGCCCGAGGAAATATGCCTTCTGAATGTAATTTGTTTCTCCGACTTGGGGGAGGAAGTAGTTCATCAGGATATCGTGGACTTGCGGAATGGTCTTGGACTTCGTAAGTGTGGCGATGAATTTAATCGCGCCTTCCTGTGTGAAGATTTTGTTCGCGTCGTGAATTGATGGAATGAAATGGTCGAGGAGTTCTGCGTTTTCATCTAGGTCGAGGAGACAAAATTCGAGAATCTCCCGGTCCGAGAGAACGCCAAGTGCGCGCATTACGATAAATAGGGGGACGGGCGAGCGCACATTGGGGATATTCACCACGATTTGTTTGTTTGTTAAAAGGGTGGTGGGCGCGACGATACGGACAGACAATGTGCGCTCAGGTTTGGATGCGTCTTCACTCACTGTGCGAATATCCGCGGCGTGGGTGTATACATTCTCTTCGTTGTTTTCGCGGATATAAAGCATATTATCGGCAAACTTCTCCTGAGAGATAATCGTCTTCTCCTTGCCGTCAATAATGAAGTAACCACCGTAGTCATTTTTACACTCGCCCATATAAAAACGGGTTTTGGGTTCAAGACCGTGGAGGATACAATGATTGGATTGGACCATAATAGGGAACCTACCGAGGAGAATTCTCTCGAGAGTGGCGGTGGTGATTTCGTATCGCGTGCCTGACTCGCCGCCGCCGCCGCCGCCCGCGCCACCACCCGGAACCGCGATTTTAAACACGACATCCACGTCATAATGTATGGTTGTTCCATAAGTCATATTACGCAACCGGGCTTCATTGGGAAACATATAATGCTCACGGTCGTCATCGTAAATAATCGGTTTTCCGAAATAGACTTTGTCACCATTTTTTCCACCTAAATACAATTCACAACGAAGATTGAACTCCTGCGTGTCTGGGTCTTGTTCTTTTTGAAGGATAATCGGATTTCTCTCGCGAAATATTTTGAAAATGCCCTTACCGAAGAAGTCATTATACGAATCAATGTGATGACGAACCATCATTTGCGGGTCATCTTCGAATAAACGCTGGATAACTTTCCAGGGTAACTCTGGGTCAGAATCCATTGTATGTATATACTGTTACTATTATATACATACAAATTGTATTTATGCTGGGTTCGTAATGAGGATGACCGCGGAATCCTTGCGACTTCAATAACGCATTGAGATAAACCCGTCATTGTTAGGTGCAATTACAATAGGGATACTTGCCTTATTCTGTTCGTTCGTGTTTCGGATTTCGGTTGCGCCAAATAAAAGAATCAACATAAACAAAATAAACGGTAATAACAGGATGAACCACGCCACATTGGTGTAACCGCGCGAGCAGATGAAATTCAGAAGCCACGTCCAGAAGACGAGGAATAGGATTTCAACAATGAAAATTGTGGATGTGTTTGCTACATTACAACTAACATTTCCAAAACAAAATTGGTTTGTGTTTTCAAGGTTGTCAAAAAGCATCCCGAAAAGGGAAAGCACTGAGATAATGAAATACACGAGTGCTGGGGTGCATAAGGATTTAATTTTGTTGACGACGCCGTCCATTGTATACGTGTATGTGTATAATATACGTGTATAATATACGTGTATAATATATATCACTAAAAAGATTATTTATAAATAAGATTATTTATAAATGAATGTATTATCATTCTAATCGTATTGAAAAATATGATTATAAAAATGATTATAAAAATGATTATAAATTACGATAACTGAATTGGTTGACCGATAGGTTGTTGAGTCGGGTCTGACGTGCGGAACGCGGTAGATGCGCCTTGAAGCGTGTTTGCGACACTACCTGGAATTTCGGCACCTCCGCGAAGCGCGCTATTAATCGTCTCTGGCATAAGCGCAGCCATTCCGCCGTGTTGTTCACCGATGAACTTACGGTGACGACGGCTACGGCTACCACGCGAGCAACCACGACCACGACCGCGACTACTGCGCGCGCGTCCACGGCTAGAAGATTTACGTCGTCGTCCACCAAACATACCTTTCTCTACGAGATGATTGCTGCTTTGTGGTGGAGCCATCCCACCGGAGGTGTTCAATGCGTAATGATTGCCATTGATAGACATTGGAACGCCTGACGCACTCGCACTCATACCGCCGCCCGTATTTGCGTGAACATCACTTGGCCCCCACGCCCAACCACCAGTCATACTGCCGCCACCCGACTGACATCCTTTCTGGCGCCACCTACGAGACTTTTTATGTTGACTCCGGGATTTGTATTTCCGAGAAACCATTAATTGTTATTATAATATGATAAAAAAGAATACATTGAATACAATGAATACATTGAATACAGTCATTATAGAATATCCACATGGGTCAACATATGGCGCCGGCAACACATCTTCGTAAGTCCAAGTGTGTCCATCACTTCACCCTCTGGGGTCTTCTCGATATATTCCGCGGTGAGGTAGATGACCTTGTCAACAACGAGGTCGCGAGTAAGCTTGATTTTACGCACTTCGGCTAAATAGTATCGGTATTTGTCGGCAAGAACCTTTCCACATGTGAAGCACTTAACGGGGATAATCATACGGAGCAGACTAATGGAGCAAGTAATTGATATATGATAACATAATGTTTTTATATATCAATTTTTACTGAAACAGCGACATAATCCGGTGGAGTTCTGGGTGCGCGGCTCCGGCGGCGGCTACCGTGTCGCTAGGCTTTCTCGTCTGGCTACTTCGTTTCGCGGTTTTTGAAGGCGATGGAATTCGATACCCGCCGCTTTGTTTCTGTTGTCCGATAATTGGATTCATTCTTGTATACTATCACAATAATATATAATGATTCATTTATTCTACGCGCGAACCGCACCCTTTTTCATACATCCGCGACCACCTACGCATTCGCCTAAATAATAATAGTAAGCAATATCCCGTTCGTTGTTATTCGCGTCTTTCATATCGAAGGGTCGTTTTGCGTTCCCTGCCACGCATTTTCCGGGGATTCTCGCGCCGTCCGACTTACCACTAGGGTCTGCTACATTGGCCTCTGCGGTATTCATCACCACCGTGGGGTCATTATCGCCTTCAAACCCGACGTATTTCGTCCATCCGCAGCAGCACTTTGTTCCGCACATTTGCCGGGTGGTGATGGAATTACACGCGCGTTCCAATTCTTCCGGCGACTTCTGATGCATTACGCAGAACGAATCGCTACATTTGGTGTGGATTTTCTCTAATTCCGCCTCAGTATACGCGGTTCCGAATGCCTCCTTCAGTTCATTCCGCATACTGATGGCAGGCACCGTCCACGGAACATCGGTAGGGAGGGCGCGCGCATTGCCTCCATCGGTATCAGTATGAATACCGGTATTCGGTTCAATATTGACGGTGCGTTGGACGACACCTGTGCTACCGGCGACTCCGCTTCCACCTTCGCTGCTCACCAAATCAATATAGATGATACCCCCCAACAAAATCATCACCACCACCAAAATCGCGCCTATATTCTTGAAAAACGACTCGCCTAAACTAGTTCCTTTAAATGCCGTAACACCGCTCTCCGCGGATGACGAGAAGAACCTGCCGACACTACTCGCACCCGATGCGCCGGCGTCTTTGATTGCGGTGAGTGCGTTTGATACTCGGTCCATTGATTATGATTGATTATGTAAGAATCAGACGTCTATAAGTTACATTATAGATATATTATTCTTTCTTCACTGCCTTCGCCACAATCCGCACACCCTTCCCCGTCTTCACCTTCACGTGTTCCACCCCCGTCGTATGAATCTCTCGGTGACAGTCCTCGCAAACCGCCGCCAAGTTTGCCGGATGGTTCTTATGGATATGCCCGATGAAGTTGTCCGTGTCAGCGCTCTCCTGATGCTGAAGGTGGTGGACTTCCGTCCCCTTTTTCTGCTGGCACAATTCGCATAATCGCCGCAACTTCGCAGCATTATACCGCGACGGCACGGCGTCGTCTAAAATACTCGCCGTCGGTGTTTTCGCGCTAACCCCGCGGTATTTCACGCGAATCGTGTTCGCATTCTCCAAGAAATCATCCGGGAGATGAAGCGACTTACACACTTCCAGTCCATACATACTTTCACCTGCGCCATCCTGGAGTTTCCTGTCGTATACGAGTGTGTCGCGCGTCTTGTCATAAAATACGCGCATATGTGCGAGACGGAGACGCGGGGCCATCTCTCGGATTTCGCTATACCCCGCGATTTCGTGGAGGTGTGTGGCGAAAATGAAGGACGCGCCGGCGCGGTAAAGGTGCTGTAGCCCCGCTACGAAAATACTAATCGCCGAATCCATTTCGGTTCCTGAACATAATTCGTCACCGAGCACAAGCGTGTTCGCATCCGCCATTCGCAAAATGACGCGGAGTTCCGACATTTCCACGACAAATGTTGACAATCCCTTGAATAAATTATCATTGCCGAGAATACGCGTCATTATGGCGTGATAAGGTCGGTATACGAACTTACTGGCCGGGACATAAAAACCGGCTTGTGCCATAATGACGGCGACGCCGATGGCGCGGATGAGACTGGTTTTACCGACGGCGTTGGTTCCGTAGAGGAGCATACCATCGCCTCCGAGAGAAACGTCATTGGTGACATAACATTCGTCTTCATTGATTCTCTCGATGAGACAGTGACGAAGACCAGTTGCGCGGACAAATGACGCCTGCGCCTGCGCTCCTTCGTTCGAAATGACCGGTCTACAATACCGATACTTCCGCGCAATGTAGCACCGATTCTGTATCATATCCATTGCCGACACAAAAACTGTCATATTTTCAAAATCGTGGTAGTATTCGTGTAAGGATGCGATAAACCCTTGATATAATAAAGAAACCATGTCCGATATTTTCACCCGGAGAGACACTACCGCCGCACATAATTCGTAAATTTGTTGACTGTGGATGGTATTGTTACTGCCGGATGCGGCGGGACACGTGATACCGGCTGTGTCAAACATCAAGACGCGGCCGTTGCCGTCATTTAACGGAATCGCTATGACTTTTCCTGCTGCTGGTAATTTCTTAATCCGGTCTTCCAGAATTTTGGTGCGACGTTTGGTGGCTTGGAGAGAAATCCCCATTTTATCGGTTTCGTGGATTTTGACGTAATCGGCACCGACACCGGCACCCACCCCCGCGCCGACCGGTCTCTCGCCTTCTTGTATCAACTCGTTCAATACCCGCTGGACTTCGTCGAGAGATTTCTGTGCTATCCGCGCTTCATCTGTGAGTTTATCTAATTCTGCGGATATACCGCGCCGAATCATATTGGTTTCAAAGAGAGTATCGGTAATATCGCGACATAGTTCAATATCCAACGTTTTCTCGAACATATCAAGTAGCACCGTGGCTTTACCGACGATGTCATTGCGGACATGAATTCTCTCGGAAAGGTAGCGCAGTATATCTGAATCCGAATAACACGCAGTATACAAATCACGAATATGACGAAGATTATGAAACAAACAAAATACGTGATATGGTGTAATCTTTTTTAGAATAATATGGCGGTGAAGTTTCTCGATGTCTTTCATATTGGATAATCTCTCGCGAAGTGTCGTTGTATCCAGGTCCACGCCCGTCCCTGCGCCTGCGCCTGCGCCTGTGTCTCCGAGAGATAAAACGTGCGCCGTTATCGCATAATCTTGCTCCAAGTCCTCCGCGCAAAACGTTGGATGTAGAAGCGTATATTTATACACACGAGACCCCATCGGAGTCACTGTATGATTGAGTAATGAGAGAACAGAACTTAATCGGGTGCTCGCACCACCTCCGCCTCCGCCGCAGCCCCCAGCATTCCCATCATCAAGTATATTCAACTGACGCAAGGAATGATTCGCCAGAATCAATCTCTCGGACATATTTTCAAAAACAGGTTCTTTAATCTTAGAAACGAGATTCGGATTGTGTTCATAGATGAAGTTCAATAAATAAACAAGAGATTGTGTGGCAATAGAATAGTGTAAAAACGAATGTTCGAGAGATTTGGCGTGACCATCTGGATAAAACGTTTCGAGAACCTCCATTTGATAGTTTTGCTTCGTACATCTCTCTGCTTTAGCAGTCGTTGTCGCAGTCGTTGTCGCTGTCGCTGTCATTGTCACACGATGAATTACCTTTGCCTGAATATTGGTATAATGGACAATGTCTTCAACTTCTCTTGCCGAGAGATTGGAGATAAGAATCACCTCCGAAGGTGTATACGACGCGATAAATCTCTCGACTTCATCATATGTTGTTGGATTATGATAATCCTTCGTCTCTGTTTCAAAAATTGTTGTGCGACCTGTATAAATGTCGACATTTGTCATTCCCATAATGAGATTCCGAGAGATTTTATCAATCCAGATACACGCGATGTTATTGGACAATGCAAAAGAACTGCCTGCACCAGCACCAGCACCAGCACCACCCCCCGGCGCAATATCTGTAGAAAAGAACGTTCCAGGTGAATAAATCCCTTGCAATATTCGTGTTGGCGTGTTCTTCATTCCGTCTTGAACATAAACAACCGTTGTATATCCTGCATCCTGTAACTTCTTCAAATACTTATCTAAACCATAATCTCGGAATCCGGCCATCACGATTCCCGGAGCTTTATTTGCTTTCGCAAGTTCGCATATCAAACAGAAGTCATCAATACGACTTCCTGAACATAATACGCTCGGACCTGCGGCGCTCCCTTCTACCGGAGTATTTATTTGACCGTAAACCTCGAAAAATGCGCCAACCTGAAGAAGAACAATGGTATTTGCGCCATATTCTACGGTGTATTTTTCAGTAAGTGTAAAATATTCTTTAATAAGTGCCATACCGGTTAATGGTGTTGAATATAATTATTAAAGAATGAATCGTTTTTCACGATAATACGTTTATTATAATATCGCATAATCCCTTTATTATACATTCATCACACGTGTAATATTTACACGACATAACGGGCATTCATTTTTCGCAAATTTCGAATAACAAGATGAACAACAACATTTATGTTCGCAAGGTGAAAAACACACATTGACGCGATAATTTGCACATAAAATACATTGATTATCATCGTTATCTGTTTCTTCAAGTGGTGAAATATGTGACACAGAAAGGATTTCTATGTTGTTGCCACCGCCAATTATTAACGGAGGAGGAGGAGGAGGTATAACAATAATTCCTGGGTCCATTGTAAGACGAGTGTAAAATCCGAGATATCCTCTTCTTGCATATTCATTATCACAAATTCTCATCCGTGACCTTATTGTGTCGTTTCTTTCAATATAAACACTACTATCATCTGCACGTATAATGTTAAAGACAATATTCGGTGTAATATTTTCGAGGTCTATTGTAACAATTTGATTTGCAAGTATTTGGGTGTCATTTTCGTATACCATTTGATATGTTCCGCGCGATTTATATGATTTTCTGATATGGTGATTACGATCATATAAAAAATCACGATACGCCCATATCTGATACGAACGAGCAGGAACCCAATTTGCTCGTTGACCTTCTTCATCGCGCGTAGTGAAAACATATATATCATTTAAATCAATAATTGGTATAGAATATTCATTATATTCAAGTCTATCGTGAATATCTTGTGATATAGTGACGGTTCCATTGTTTTGAACTGGTAGGTCATTTGTCATTGCAGTCATTAATACATTGTATACGGGAGCAATATATGTTGGCATATATGGGTTATTGTTTGGACGATAAACTATAAAATCACTATTATTAAATGGTATTTCTCTAAAGAGATTTTCTCGTTCCTTATATTGTGTGAATGTATTACGTATTATTGGTGTCAGTATTTGCGAAGATGATGTCCATTCGCGACCACGATAATCATATATTACTATATTCATAGTGTATTGGTATTGTATTATAATAACACAAACTGTTTATGTCATTTTATTATGAACCATTATGAAATGTAAATAGATTTAAAGAATATTAACATAATTTATGTATTGAATAATTATAGTTCATACATAATAATGGAATTATTGGAACGTTATAATATTTCGATGGTTACATTAGACGTTCGTATTTCGTGTGACACATTTTGGAATTATAAATTCAATATTCCCATTCGTGTTGCTGATTATTATGATATCAATTATAGAAATATCAATAATGGAGAGATGAAAGCAAATCAAGATGGTGTCGGAGCAAATATGTGTTCCCACGACATCAACAGAGACCCATTATTTTGTAAACTGGAAGAATACTTAATTGATTATGTTATACGAAACATCTATGATGATTTGATAAAAACAAAACAGTCACAAGATATTCCAATACTATTAAGTAAGTCACGAAAATTTCATATCCACGGATACACTCTTGAAGATATATTGTTCCCTAGAGGAGGTGTGAATCGTAATACAGATACTCACGCAATGCCTGAGAATATTGTATATATTTGTACACATTGCTAGTGTAATGAAATGGAACCGCGTTCACTAATGTAGCGAGTGTAATGAAATGGAACCGCGTTCACTAATGTAGCGAGTGTAATGAAATGGAACCGCGTTCACTAATGTAGCGAGTGTAATGAAATGGAACCGCGTTCACTAATGTAGCGAGTGTAATGAAATGGAACCGCGTTCACTAATGTAGCGAGTGTAATGAAATGGAATCATTCGCTCCTGGCGCGAGCTTACGGAAAAATCCGCGGTGCTTCGTTGAATTACGCATTTAGTTGGTTCTCGATGATCGCGATTATATTAGGGCTAGAATTCTGGTTGGGTTAATGAAATATTTATTTTATAATAATAATATATACAGAAATATTTAGTAAATAAATGAATAAAAAACTAAATAATCGTTACACTACCAAAAAAAGAAAATCTTCAAATAAAAAAAGAACATTACGTAACAAAACAAAACTTGGAAAACAGCAACGAAAACGGCGTGTTGTACAAATAGGAGGAATAAGCGAGAAGGAAATAGTTCATTTAATTAAAACCACATTAGATGATACTGAATTACTTGATAGTGATGGGACAGTTAACGAATCTAAACAAACCCAAAAGGTAAGCGAAATTATTGATATAATAAAACGTCCACCTGAACAGTCAAAGAGTACCGAACCGAGCACCCTCTCCAAATCAGCCGAAAGTGTCCTCCGAGAACCCCTGCTAAAATCACACAACGGAAGTGAGGCCACCCCCCAAATTCACACGGAAGATCAAACGAAACTAAATCCTGCCAAACAGACCGTACTTTATGCTGCTTGTAATTTAAAAATTCCGTCACTAGGTATTGTTCGTGAATTATTGAACCTTGATGAAATCAAGATAAACCCAAATAGTTTTAACCCTGGTGCATGGCCTCAACACGGAGCAGTTTTAGCAGCAATAGATATTTTGAACGATGATACAATTTCGGCTGAAAATAAATATCGTCGCCTATTAGTTATTTTGGACATACTAAAAATGTTGAAAAGTAAAAGTGAAGGAGGTATATTTCAAGGTATATTTCAAGGTATATTTCAACAAAAAAAATACAACAGAGGTGATTATGGTGGTCGTTCTTTGATGGCACAGAGATATGATTTATCTAGGCATAACAGTGTTTATGAACCGAGTGGAGCTACTGCATTAGATGAATTTGACAAAAAGTTAAAACCTCTGATACGTGACAAATTATCAAGATTCAGCGAAGCAGTTGACAGCATCATTCAAGAATTCACAACTGTATTGGATTATTACCCCCGTTATACCAGCCCTCATCCCGAATAAAATGTATGCGATGAAGAGGATTGTGATAAGGATGAAGAACTTCACATTCTGTATAATAAAACAAATAATCATAAAAAGGTTTGTTATAATTGCGAACCTTGTGGTTTTACGACATCCCGCCACCACCCGCTATAAAATTATGTAACAATACACCGTCATTTGTGTTTTTGACATCACCAGTCAAAATTGCGTCTTCATACATACGACGCAAAACATCTGGTGGAGCATTCGACCCAATCTTTAATAAGTGATGGTCATATAAATATTTACGAATCTCGCCAATTGTTTTTTGACGTAACGAGAGATGCTGACTTTGAATATGTCGCTGTGTCTGTTTATTTTTTAATAATACACCAACAACATTATCATGTTTTCCGAGACGATAACTCTTTTTTTTCGTTTTACGGATTTTTACACGCATACCTGTGACAGAATTGGGGTTAACGTCGCTACCACTCACACTACCCGCGTTCGCACTCTCGTCGTAGGGGGTCGGAACCCCTGCCGGAACACCCGGCGTTTCACCTCCTTTAAGTATCTTACCTACCCATTCACGAAACGTAGGTTTTCTTCCACCTTTCAAGCATCCGTGTGGTGGGTCTTCTTTTAAGAAAATAGACGGAAGAAAGTCTTCTGGTTTTGACGGAATATGAAGTGGCGGTTCTATCGGTGTTTCTACATTTGCAGATGTTATTTCATTCGTAGATACAGTGTCTACTGATGCAATTGTATTATTATATAAGTCGGACAGTTCGGTTATTTTCGGTGTAGGATATGTTATGGAAGAGGCATTCGTCGGTGTATCTGTCGTTGGAATCGTAAATGTCATTGGTGCTGTGATTACTGGAATATGCGATTCTACTGTAGTCGTCGTTACCGTAGGTATTTGTGTTGAAAGTGTAGGGACTACAGGTAAACCTAATAACCCAGTATTCGTGATGATTTCACCATTATGTAGTGTTTCACCAACTTCACGTAATATTTGCGCTTCTGGTGTTTTTGCATCAGCCTCATTTTTATGAGGCACTAAAGAAGAAGAGCGACGTTGGGTTGTTCTTCGTTTTAAAGCAAGTTCGCGAAGAAAGTTCATAGACTGCGTGAAATTATCATTCTTACCGGTTAGACTGTCGCTAGTATTCGCGTCACTGCCACTGCCACTGCCACTGGTGATTACATCCGTATTTTCTCTCGAGCGTTCACGAATTCTCTGATGTTGTTTTATTCTCTCAAGCAATGTTTTTTTAAGTGTGCTGGGTTGGACGATTGAACTCGGTCGTATCTTTCGTTCTCCAGTTCGTCGTGATTTTCGTTTTGACCCACTCGTGCTTCCACCTCCAAGCAGCGATTGTGAATCAATAACGATACTCTTTTTTAATTCACTCATTGTGGCTACTTTTACTTACTTACGCGACGCGAGTCCGCTCCGCTACGTATATTATAATTATGTATAAGATACTTAGGTTTTTTACAAATATAACGTCTTCATATATGCGCCACCACCTACACGTTCTTTTCTTTCTTTCACTTCCGGGTTTTCAATAAATAGTTTATATCCATTCTCTAAATCATCCATCGTGATAATCTTTTTTTCAGAAACTGGAAGACAGAAAACGCGGCGACTATGTGCGATTTTCGTTTTTGTAAATAACGTTTCCATATCACGTCCGTATGTTGTAAAATAATCCATTCGTGCTGCAAACCACGATTCTGGAAGTGTGGATGTGTTTGTAGTCGTCCATCCATAATCCCGCACTTGTTTTTCATAAATAGATTTCAACTCATCGGGTTTATATGCGTCCAGTTTGAATCGCCACGTAAATCGCGAATTCAATCCTTCATTGAGGTTAAAAAAACAATTATTGAGTTCTTTCTCATAACCAGCAATAATCACCATCCAATTATGTTTATGTTCACTCAATGCTTCGCATAATGTATCCACGCATTCTTTGGCAAAACTGTCACGCTTTTCCGAATTTCCAAGAGAATATGCTTCATCAATAAAAAGAACACCGCCTAGAGAAGCCTTAATCATATCCTTCGTTTTAATTGCGGTTTGTCCTAAATATCCAGCAATTAGGTCATTTCTACTTACCTTTTTAAAGGTTTTCTTGGTTAATATACCAAGGTTGCTGAAAATACGACCAATGATTTTGGCAACTTCAGTCTTGCCAGACCCAGGCGGACCGTATATAACCGTGTGCATAAAATCACCTTTTGTCGGAGACGCGAAATCATCACCACCGCTACCTCCATTTGCCCAAGGAGGTGGAATTTTAATGTTCATTGGTTTGAATTCAAAGTTGCCAGAGACAGAGGCTGATGCAGAGGCACTCGACGAATTCGCAAATGGGTTTGGAAATGTAAATGGTGTCGCAAATGGATTCAATGTGTTCGTAGTGGACCCTTCTTCACGATGGTCGTTTTCTTTTTTCTCCTGATTCTTTTTTTCAGGTATATGAAGGTCTTGTAAATAATACAAGATTTGGTCTACAATCGTGCGCTTGATTGTATCCATTCCAATCATATTTGATAAATCTGTCAATGGTTCGCGAATGGCGTGTATTGCCGTCATATTGATGTTATATTTCTTGGTTTCTGATAATGGATACTTATCACAAAGAGCAATCAAGTCGTCAATGTGTTGGATATTTTCACGGATGTCAATAGATTCGAGTTTCGGGATTGGTTGTTGCGCAGCAATGGGTGGCGCCAGCGCAGGAGTTTGTGATGACGTTGTCAATTGAATCGGAATAATAGTTGCCCATACATTTGGAAATGCTTTTTCTGAAAACAATGAAGGAGTAAATGGTGTATAGGTTAGATTCATAAATGGATTAGTAGCTGCGGGAGGAGGAGGAGCTGCGGCGGCGGGAGGAGGAGCGGCGGCAGGCGTATATTTATAAACACCCGTCTCGTCCAAATAAGAATATGGCGTATTTGTATTCTGAAAATACTCGTGTAATCTTCGTTCGATTTTTTTAACATTCTCTTCATTTTCGGCCTTTTCTTTTTCACGCCGTTTTACAATATCTTGATGAGAAACATTTGTAATGGGAGGAGTGACAGGAGGTTCATTATTCGGAGGGTTAGGTGATTTATAATACCAGCGACGTTTTTTACGGGGCGGTTCACCGTTTGGGTTCGGAGGTTTCTGTGACATAATGAAATGAAATGAAATGAAATGAAATGACGGTCTCGCACGAGATGTCTCAGGGTAATAGAATACAAGAATATATGTTTATATCGTATTGTATTGTAAGACCATTCAACAAAAACGAATCAGTGCTGAATCACGAAAGTGACATAAAAATAAATTGAAGTTGTTATATAGTTTACTCTGATATACACCAATCAGAGTCAATTCGTATGCCAAAACTTGTCAGGAAAACGAAAGTATCCACCGAAACACCACTACCCGCACACGCAGCCATCGTCAACCCAGACAATGCTACGTTGCTTGAAGAGAATAACAATGAAACACCAACCTACGAAATGTTAAATCCGCGCTATGCGGCGGTGGTGGCAGAATCGGGGTCTGTTGATAATGACTACGAAGACAAACTCGGTGTCGGAACATATATCGAAGAACCGTGGACCATTATCGGTTCTTATTTTGAAGGAAAACATCTCGACCAGCTCGTCCGGCATCAAATTGAATCCTATAACTATATGGTGAATGTTCAACTGAAGAGAACCGTGGATATGTTTAATCCAGTCCGTATCGCTTCTGAGCAGGATTACAACCGGACGACACACAATTACCGTCTGGAAGTAGAAATCACATTTGATAACTTGTATTTGTCACGTCCGCAAATTCACGAAAATACCGGGGCCACCAAAGTCTTATTTCCCCAAGAAGCCCGACTTCGCAATTTCACCTATGCGTCAATGATGACAGTTGATATGTCGGTGAAGTATATCGTTCGAGGCAACGGCAATGGCAATGGCAACGGCAACGGCGAGTCAGCAGCATCATCCGGTGATGTAACCATCCATCACAAGGTATTCAATCAAATCCAAATCGGCAAACTGCCAATTATGCTGAAGTCGTGTATTTGTGTCTTGACACAAAATAAACACCTTGACCACAATGTCACGGGCGAATGCCCCTATGACGCAGGCGGGTATTTCATCATCAATGGAAGTGAAAAAACCGTTTTGGGGCAAGAACGTGCGGCCGAAAACAAGGTTCTCTGTTATAATGTCGCGAAAAACAATACGAAGTATCTGTATTCGGCAGAAATCAAATCTATCCCTGATTCGAAATGTATTTCACCCAAACAAATCAATATGATGGTCACTGCGAAACAGAACGGGTTCGGACATCCGCTCGTCATTCAAATTCCACGAATGAAACAACCGATTCCATTGTTTATTGTGTTTCGTGCGCTGGGGGTTATCTCTGACCGTGATATTTGTGAATACATTGTCTACAATATTCATTCTCCGTCCTCGCCGCCGACCAGTGAAAATGACGACGGTGCAAGCATTGTCACAGAAAAACTCCTCAGTGCGCTTCAAGCATCCATTATTGACGCGAACGGCATTATGACCCAAGAAGACGCGATGAAGTATTTCACATCCCAAGTCATCTTCACGCCCATCAATATGGATAAAGAGACCGGCGCAATCCGAAAGCGCGACTTCGCGCGTGAGGTTCTTCACAATGACCTGTTCCCGCATTGTAACACTGACCAACAAAGGATATTCTTCCTTGGATATATGGCACATAAACTTCTTTGCGCGTTCTTTGAAATCAACAAACAGGATGACCGCGATTCGTATCTCAACAAGCGAGTTGACCTCACTGGCGCACTTCTGAACAACCTGTTTCGCAATTATTTCAACAAACTCGTGAAGGATATGTCAAAGCAGGTTATCCGCGAAATCAATACCGGTTCGTGGCGGTCAACGGAGGATTACTTGAACATTATCAATTCTACAAATATGTATAAAATCATTAAATCGGCTACCATCGAAAATGGACTGAAACGTGCGCTATCTACCGGCGATTTCGGAATCAAAAGTATGACAAGCACCAAAGTGGGTGTCGCGCAAGTGCTGAACCGTCTGACGTATTCATCCAGTTTGAGTCATCTTCGCCGTATCAACACACCGATTGACAAGAGCGGAAAACTTGTTCCACCGCGTAAACTACACAACACCTCGTGGGGGTTCATTTGCCCCGCAGAAACACCAGAAGGAGGGAGTATTGGTGTCGTGAAGAATATCAGTTATTTGAGTCACGTGACGATTCATAGCAACCCCGCATCACTTCATACCTATATTGACGAATATATTGAGCGTCTGGAAACACTGACTCCGCGCGACACCTATCGCCAGGTGAAGGTATTCGTCAATGGAATCTGGGTGGGGATTACACGTGACCCGATGCACTTGTATCGTGAATTCAAGTTGAAGAAATGGCGCGGGATTATTAACATTTACACGTCGGTCGTCTTTGATTACCCCAATGCGGAGATTCGGATTTGTAATGATGCGGGGCGGATGATGCGACCACTCCTGCTCGTGAATCAAGAGACGAACAAACTCTTCATCACGAAGCAAATCATAGACCGAGTTGCGGCGAAGGAGATAGGTTGGGATGACCTCCTGACGCATATTGTGGGGGAGCACGGCGATGACCGTGGCGAGCACGGTGAGCACGCTGTCATCGAATACATTGACCCCGACGAGCAAGCATTTAGTATGATTGCGATGCGCCCGAAGCATTTGTCGCGTAATGAAACACAAGTGGCGACGTCTCCCTATATTTACAAGTATTCGCATTGTGAAATCCACCCGAGCACGATTTTCGGGATTTTGGCGTCGTGTATTCCATTCCCAGAGCACAATCAGGCGCCTAGGAATACGTATCAGTGTTTGGATATTAACGAGACCGTGCTGATGAGTGATGGCCGTCGTATCGAAATCAAAGACGTGAAAGTAGGCGATGAAGTAATGACGTATCACCCGACAACCTTTGAAGTAAGCAAGACCCGTGTCGTGAATCATTTCATCCAAGAAAACACGCAACCGGTATACAAGATTACCACGATATCTGGGCGCGAAATCATTGCGACGGAAGACCACAAGTTCTCAACAAATGCTGGATGGAAAACGGTCAAGGAGCTGAAGAGTGACCCGGTATTACGTATCGGTATATTTGATACGACGTTTTACGATTGGAAAATCAATTTCGTCCCAATCCACAGCATCGTTCCAGTATCCAATCGTCTCGTCTCCGATATTGAAGTCGCCAGTGAGAACCACTCGTTTATTGCGGGCGACGGGTTCGCGAGTTCAAACTGCGCGATGGGTAAGCAAGCCATCGGCATCTACGTGACGAATTACCAGCGCCGTATGGACAAGACCGCGTATGTCCTCACCTACCCTCACCGTCCCCTTGTAGACACTCGCCTGATGCAAATGATTCAACTCGCGGAAATCCCCTCCGGCGCCCCCCTCATCGTCGCGATTATGTCATATACCGGGTATAATCAAGAAGACTCCGTCCTCGTGAATCAAGGCGCTATCGACCGCGGGATGTTCTCCGCCACAATCTATCACACAGAGAAAGACGAGGACAAGAAAATCAATGGCGACGAAGAAATCCGATGCCACCCCGACGCATCCAAGACGAAGGGAATGAAGTTCGGGAACTACGACAAACTGAACCAACGCGGCGTAATGCCAGCGAATACATTTATCGAAAACCGCGACATCATTATGGGGAAGGTGATTCCCATCAAGGACAACCGTAACGACCCCACCAAAATCGTGAAATATGAAGACATCAGTCGCGTGTATCATACATCAGAAGAATGTTACGTGGATAAGAGTTATATCGACAGCAACGGCGAAGGATACTGCTTCTGTAAAGTCCGTGTCCGCGCATTTCGCAAACCAGTCATTGGTGATAAGGTATCCAGTAGAATGGGGCAGAAGGGCACCATTGGCAACATCATTCCAGAGCGCGATATGCCATTTACGAAAGACGGTATTCGCCCCGATATTATTATCAATCCACACGCCATTCCGTCTCGTATGACGATTGGACAATTGAAAGAGACGCTCCTCGGGAAAGTCCTTGTGAACCTTGGACTCTTCGGGGATGGGACTTCCTTCGGCGAATACGATATTAAAGACATTAGCAAGGAACTCCTGAAGGTCGGGTTTGAAATGAACGGGAACGAACTGTTATACAATGGTCTCACGGGTGAACAAATCAAATCAGATATCTTCATCGGTCCAGTGTTTTATCAGCGTCTGAAACATATGGTGAACGACAAGCAGCATAGTCGGTCGATTGGACCAATGGTGAACTTCACGCATCAGCCAGCGGAAGGTCGTAGTCGCGATGGTGGTTTACGATTCGGAGAGATGGAGCGTGATGCCACAGTAGGTCACGGTGCCTCACGTTTCACAAGGGGGCGAATGTATGACTGTTCGGATAAGTATGAAGTCCACGTATGCCGGAAATGTGGTATGATTGCGTCATATAATGACGACCGAAGTATTCACTTGTGTAAGATATGCGAGAATCGGTCGGACTTTGCGCTGGTTCAGATACCGTATGCGTGTAAGTTACTGTTTCAAGAACTCACGACGATGAATGTGGCGCCGAGGATTGTCACACAGTAATAATGGATTCATATTATGAAATGAATAATGAATAATGAATAATGAATAATGAATAATGAATAATAAATAATAAATAATAACCTATATAATATAACAATAACTATGGATTTTTCATCTCCGTCCGTTACACCGTCCATTACACCGTCCGTTACACCGTCCGTTACCCCGTGTGTCACATTCTCCAATGCTCCCGACGCAAAACTCGCCCCGATTGTCGTGGCGGGTGCTGCGTATGTTGGCAAGGCTGTCGCCGGAGGCGTCATTGGCGGCGCAACTTCGTGGGCAGTGAACCGTGTTCTTGACAATCGCTTTCCGGAAAGGAAAAAGTAAGTTTAGCACATTATTATTTTATTTATGGTAATATATAATATCTTAATATTACAATAAGCAGAAGCACAATGAATTTCACTTTAGGAGGTGATGTCAAGGGAATCTCTCCTCACCCTATTTCAAATGGAACAATGAAAGGCAGTTCAGAATTAGAATCGATGCGTTTCGTTTTGCGTAAGGCGTGGAATGGTTCGGCAGCAAGCAAGAAATATGGCGGTCGCGCCCCCGCCGCGACTCCTTTCCGCGTGGTGAACAATGCCGGCGACTACCTTTCTCGTGAGTATTACACATCCGGCGGTTCCAACCAAGTCACTAGTGCGCGTCAAAGTATTACTTCCGGCTGGCGCGGTTTAGCAGGTGGCGTCCATGCAATGTCCGATGGCACGGGTGTTCCTTCTGCCACGTGTAACACCAAATTTGTATACGATGGTTCGGATTATACCCGTTTCCGTAAGCAAATGGCCGTAAACCGCAATTATAATGATGCCGGATTTGGTGGTGCCAACAATGCTGCGCAGTCGGCAATTCGCGCAATTCGCAGACGTTAGTTAGTTAGGAGGTACTAGCGCTTGCTGATTGCTGACGGCGCTTGCTCACATTATTTTATCATAATATACAAACGAATCTATTCCATTCTTCATTCGTATATTATGTCTACGCCTACGCCTACGCAACGCACCATCAATATGCCTGAACAATTCGGTCCTTCTGCTGCCGACACCTTATTCGCAATGAATCGCGCATCTTATTTACGCACTGCTGGCGCGGTCGGTGCGGATGATGTCAAATACAACGCTCTTCTCCATAAAAAGACGAAAACATTTACATCTACGGATTCATCGTCATATATTCAATCTCGCCGTATTCAATCCATCGGATATAGTTCTACCCGCGCACCTTTAGGCGATACATTGACATTTAAAAGTCCCGTTCTTCAAGTTCAAAAAGAAGCACTTCGTCGTTGCCGTTCAGGTGGTTGTGTGGCTCCCGCCAAAAAGGGTGCAAACCATTCTTTTCATTCTGGGCGTTGATTGAGTCGTTCACCGAGAACAATCTGTTTAGGATAATCTTTTTTTATTAAATTATTGTATAACACGCGTATTTCGTAATGTTAAACAAGTATTTGGTCGAGTTCCTTGGAACTGTCTTTATTCTTTATGTCATTATTGCCACTGGCAATGCCATCGCCATTGGTGCGGCTTTAGCCATCGCAATTATGCTCGGAGGTCACATCTCAGGTGGTCACTTCAACTCTGCCGTCACTGTGATGATGGCTGCTGCTGGAAAGATTCCAATGTCGGATGCCGTTCCTTACATCCTCGCCCAGGTTGCTGGTGGTCTCGTGGCGCTTGAACTTCACAAGCGCATCAAGTTCTGAATGAAAAGTAGAAACTAATGAATAAATATAAAATTGCTATATTATAATAGTATAGCAATTATGCCGAGTATTTCTCAAATCACCAAGCAATATGCAAAACATCAATCCGCGCAAAAAGGTGGTGGTGTATTTGACTTTTTAGGAATAGGTAAATCAGAACCAGAAAAGAACCCAAATTCGAGACCCGAACAAATTGAATCGTCTACAGAAATTGACAGTTCAGTAGATGTGAATAATAAAGAACCATCTATGATAGATAAGGCATTAAATGTGGTTGGTTTAGGTAAAACCGCGCCTGAATCTGCGCCTACGCCTGAATCTGCGCCTGAATCTGCGACTGCGCCTGCGCCTGAATCTGCGACTGCGCCTGCGCCTGAATCTGCGCCTACGCCTGCTCCTGAATCTGCGCCTGCTCCTGAATCTGCGCCTGCGCCTGCTCCTGCTCCTGAATCTGCGCCTGCGCCTGCTCCTGAAGATGAATCAGGTCCCAGTATGATGGATAAATTAAAAGGTGCGCTTGGAATGAATGATTCATCTTCCGGTAGTAAAAATAACGCAAACGAAACTCAAGAAGCAAGTAGTGCGAGTGAAGGTGACAGCGACAGCGACAGCGACAGCGACAACGACAACGACAACGACAGCGACAACGAAGATGAAGAAAACGGTCTTGATTTTGATAAATTCGCAGAGGAAATACAAACCCTTCGTAAAAAGTATGAAGATTTGAAGCGTGAAAATAAGAAACTAAAAAATAAAAAAAAAGAAGACAAGTCTTTCGCAAAAGATACTAGTGAAATGTCGAAAATGATTGCAGCCTTTTTTGCAATTAAAGGTTCAGTTGCTCAATTGCAGATTGCATTAAAAAAGCATGCAGACCAGAACGGTTTTCCAGTGGATGGATTAGGTTTGGATGATGTTGAAGAAAAAACCAGTGAACCGTTCGAAGCACCTATTTCAGAATCATCAGACTCAGAGTCCGATTCAGAACCATCTGTTGAGGAGACACCTACACCTCCAGAGGAAGCACCTTCAGAGGAAGCACCTTCAGAGGAAGCACCTCCACAGGAAGCACCTCCACAGGAAGCACCTCCACAGGAAGCACCTTCAGAGGAAGCACCTTCAGAGGAAGCACCTCCACAGGAAGCACCTTCAGAGGAAGCACCTCCACAGGAAGCACAAGCACAAACACCTGCGCCGGCCATTCCAAGTATACCTAACGAACAAGACAAATCCAATTCACTATTTAGTGGTGGCAAAAACCATTTCATTCAAACGATGAAAAAGAATAAGACACATCGTCATCACAAACGTCGCAATCGCCATCAAACTCTCCGTAAATAATTGATTGTTCTTCATTATGAAACCACCATTCTCGTGATGTTTTCATATTCAACTACTTAAAATTCATCTTGTATAGCATACGATATAACAAATACAGTAAAACTGCCATCAGCCCATAATAATAGACTTGAGATAGAGGGTCATTACGAAGGCTTGATAAATCAATATTACCAACACTTGCATCAGTATCTGTCGTATTATCAGCATCATCGCTTTGTAAACCAAGTATTTGTGACAAACGATAAATCATTTCATCGTATACGGAAGATTCTTCACTCGCCGCCGTTACCGTTATCACTTCCGTCATCGGGGAATTATAAAATGTCCCAACATTTTTATTATGACGGTCAATTATTTCTCTAGCGTTTAAATGACTGAGTTCATTTTCATTCTCTGCCGGACCCATTGTATTCTTCCCTCGTTGACGTGTAAACGTATCATAGGACAACTCACTGTGCGTAGGTGTATAACTCATCGGACTACGGTGCGACATTTGATACGCAATACCGGACGAACCGGCTAAATTACCCATTCCTTCTACACGACTTTGACAAATTTTTCCAGATGCCGGATTAAACCTCACAGGAAAATGACACGGATTCATTTCCACCATTTCTACAAGTGCTATGTGACGCGTTTCATTTCTACGAACGTTATCATTATCTACCGTTTGTAATGTCACTTTCGCACAATCCGGGTATGTCCCTGCTGTAAATCCGTTGAAAAGTTGTACGGGATTTAGCGCACCTAAATTACCAAGCGCACCAGGAATAAGACCGCGAAGGTCATCAAATGTCCGCCCATCAGCACCACTCGCAATAAATGGAATCGACCCATCCGGTATATTATTCACGTAAATCCACCGGTCCACTTGGCGTTTCTCTCCGTTGCGTTTTTCGTCACGTGTTTTTTTTTGTTCATTGAGTGCATTCTTCAGTTTTGTTGCTTGGTCTTCTGTAATTTCTTTTGCACCTAATTTATTATCTACATCATTATATGCACGCTCCCAGGCAGCATCTTCATCACGTTCTTTCTTCCACTTTTCAGTAGTAGTTTCACTACATTTGCCGGTTGTTCGTAAGAAGAATTTATTGCCAAGTGGTTTACCTGTTACACTTGCGTTTCCTGTTCCAGAAATAAGAACTTCAACATAAGATAGAAGTCCGTCTACATTTGTCGCAAGTGCATCGAGTGAAAACCCTGGATACATACCCATTTCGGATGGTTGTTTGATGCTTTTCCAGTAATCATAAGAGGGTCCTAATAATGATGACATTGTTCGTATACTACCTATTTAATCATTAGATTAAATAATAATGACTTGTAAATATGATGATAATTGTAAAATAAAAGTTATCCATCTGTTACTTTCACTTTGCCTCCAGGTGACAACGATTTGTTCAAGTTTTCAACTTGTTTTCCTAATGACTGTAATTTGCTTTGTGTTAGTTTGATTTGCTCGGTCTGGTCTTTCACTGCAGTAACGTATTTAGATAATTCTTTTATTTTACTCTGTAGTTCAATATATTGTCCACAGTCTGTCCCACACGGTGTCTTTTTTATTTTTTCGGGTGCGTCCGTGTCAGCATTTACAAATTTTCCATCTTTTGTTGTTATTTTACCATCTTTCATTGTGGTTGTTGTTTTCTGGGTCATACCTTCAATTGCTTGACGAAAAATGGATGCATTTGACATACCTCCATTATCGTAGTCGTAGTCGTAGTCGTAGTCGTAGTCGTAGTCGTAGTCATTTTTAACAATTAATGGACTAACAAACCAATGTTTCCAATATGAGTGTCCGAAAATTCTCTCACCATTGAATAATAACAATATCAACAATCCTGAAACAATAAGTATGAATGCAACTATAAATGCTTGGTATTTAAGTATAGGATGTGTTTTATTATCATTTATAAACTGAACCACATTTGACCTAAATATTGAATCGGTATCTGCGTGTATAAATTCGTTAAATATCATATTTATGCCCTTACATTTCATTCGTATTATATTACTTTGATTTTTCCACCAACTTTTGAACATTCCTCTGCATTATTTCAATATGCTGATGTTGCATTTTAATATAAACCGAATTTGTTTCTATGTCTTTCTGTAATTTAGCAGCGTTTTCAATCAAACCAGTGAGTTTTGTTTTCATTTCTTCAACAGCATTACAATCTTTTGGGCAACTATCCTTACCACCGTCTCCATTGCCATCGCCATCGCCATTGCCATTGCCATCGCCATCACCTGCGCCTCCACTCTTTTTATTTTCCATTCCTTCACGACTCGCGCTGTAAGTATTGCCATTGCCACCGCCGTGGTGTATTCGCATATTCTCTCGCACATTCTTATAAACCCCCGTAACTACATTCCGAAATGTTATATCGAGTATTGCAATGACCATGCCAATCAAAAGCAATATTGTAAAGTTTGAGAGATTTTTTGTATAAAACTTAATATATTCTAACATTGAATATTGATATTATTTATGTTATAACTCTTATAGTTCTATACGATAATATTTTGTTCGTGTTATGTATACGGATTCCATTTCATTCCATTCCATATGAGTAAACCATTTGTTTCTTGGCCTCTTAATTTTAGAACACTTCGTGTGTCAATTCGGTCCACCAAAGAAAGCACAACAAGAAGCGTATTCCCTGGATATACTCGACCTGCCGAAAATGGACCTTCCACCGAAGGCAACCCACTCAACGATTTCGGTCGTGATACAAAATGTTGTGAGTTCCCCCAAACCAAAAATGTAATCAAGCGCTCCAGCTTTAAACCACGCCCCATCAAGCATTGGCGCAAGAGTCTGATGCCGTCCTCAACAAATAAATCTCGCCCTACTATCGGATTCATCGATCGTCCAGGTGGTATCGTCTTTAGAGGAACATCGTGTGGTTGTGATACTCGCGTCGCCTCTAAACAAAATTACATTGTGGAAGATATTCGGCATCCATTCCTCCGTGAATGTATGCCAGATGAAATCATACAGAATCCAGGTTATAAGCAAGTGGGCGTTCCAGGGGTCCCAGGGTCGTATCAAATCAATACGGGCATCTATGAGTCCAAGAATCTCTCATTTAACCCGAAGAAGAAGATTATTCGCAGCGGAAATACGAATGTGAGTCGCGCATATCATACCAGCAGCGCGTCTTATCTACAAGCGAGGTGTCGGACGTATCAGCAACAACAGACGTTCTCGAAAATGTCGGGCACCGCGAACCAGTATGTTCACCCAAATGGCACACCGGTGAATCCGAGTGATTCCAAGACTGGGTCTCAAGTCTACTATTCTACGAATTGCGGGAACGCCGAGAGAATATATTCAGATGCGGCCGACCGCGCCAAATGCCGGACAACGGTCATCCACAAACCAAATAATGCGAAATACGGTGTCCAAGGTGCAGTCACGGCGGGAACACGTCTTGAGAGATTGAAACTGGAGACCATCACGAAAAATGGCGCATCGTTCAAGTCGGCATATGGTGTTGCTGCTGGGAATGCTGGGCAGTATCACGGAGATTCAATGGGTGCGCCTTATTTCATTAAGAGCAAGATATTCAAACCAGACTGTAATTTGTATAATCGGGCGGTGAAGAGACCGCATTTGAAATGCTAATAAATATCAATACGAATAATAAGAATAATAATATCACGATTATATAACCGTTATATATATTCGTGACACACAGGTATTCTAATCAATGACAGAATACACACGAAAAAAGAAACATCCGCGCACGCACCGTCACCATACACGAAAATCAAGGTCCCACGACACGAATTACCTCCGCACCAATAACTTCTTCTTATGGGCCAATCAGAAATGGTTGAACGAAGTCCCAAAGACCTTACCGAGAGAATTAAAGTATATCCGCCCTTTAGACAATTTCAAACTCATTCAAGATGAAATGTATCAAAATGTGCTTACGATGGTGCGCGAGTTGGCGCGTCCTGGCAGTGGAATCACAGCCACCCTCCGTCGTCAAATCAAATGCGTGGCTTCATCGTTTCGCCATTTACACCCCGAACCCATTCTTCGTCATATTTCCGAGTTCTGTAAATTATACAGCGACCTTGTTCAAGAAAATAATCTCTATAAGTTTCTTGGTCTTCTCAATCAAAATGAAATGATTCGTTGGGCACTTCCGGTCTCTTGGAATGTCGCGCCTGACGAATATATCCCCGGTAAATTATCAGCACATTTAAATGGTCCCTCACTTTCATTATATGACTACAGGTTTTATTTAAATGACGCAATCATTGAAAAACAAATGCGAGGTGTGCGTTTAAATGTCAGTGCTAGCACAGTTGTCCGCGAAGACCCGGCACTCGCAACGACGGTGCAACAAGGTGGGCGCGCCAAAAGCGACAGCGACGACGCTCCCGAAACACGAACCGTCGAGTATATCAAATACAAGAAACGTATTACGTCCGCATTCCTGCGCTTTATTGACGATGTCTTTACGAAATGTCTTGGCAAAGACTATGAAACCGCGCACAGTGTCAAAGCGCAAGATGTGTATGATATCGAGTGTCTTATGTTAGAACATATGAATAAAAATGACGACCGATTTGATGAAGATTATGCTGATATCTATAAAACCGCAAACCATCGAGATAAACCACCGAATCTCTCACACTTTCGTAATAATATCCGTGGAGCAACGAGAATCCTTTCTTCCGACGCGATGGAGTATACCGATATTGATTGGCGAGAGATGGCGAAATGGATAGGATATCGCGCCGGTGAAACGCCACCATATTTTATTGTGTATCAGGTTGGTTATCTGAAATCCATAATGACAACCTTGAAAAAAGAGTGGGCATCGGACAAGTGGAAGAGTTACTGGTATTTCATTTATATGCGGCAAATCATCTGTTTCCACGACAAGTGGCGAGAGATTTATCTGGATTTTAATGATACGCTCATCCGTGGGAAAGAAACACACTTTCCGAGAGAATACGTTCCGATTCTTGGACTCGCGTATATATTCCCAAAGACAATGACAGAAGAGTTCACGCGGCGTTTCAAAAATGAAGAAATGGTCGCGAAAGTGCGAGAGATTGGGAATACAATGTTGGAATGTTATAAAACACGTATCCAAAACAACGCGTGGATGTCGCCCATCACCAAGAAGGGTGCGCTTAAAAAACTGAACACGCTTACGATAAATGTCGGCGAAGCCAATCTCTCGGCGCCAGACCCGGGTGACCTAGATTATGACCCGAGAGATGCGTGGGGAAATCTCTTGAAGAGGAGCGTCCAGCGGACGGAATATCTTGCGCGACATCACGGGACGACCTCGGCCCCGGCCTCCGCCTCCGCCTTGTCTTCCAACGACCTCGATATAATGAACTGGGGGACAATGAAACTCGTCGGGTATCAATCGTTCGTCGTGAACGCATATTATACCCCGAATTCGAACAGTATTTATATTCCGACCGCATATATGCACAGTATGAACGTCCAATTCGGGCGCGGGTATGAATACGACCTCGCCTCCGTAGGTTTCACATTTGGTCACGAAATCTCTCACGCACTTCACGTATCTTCGCGTGTATACAATCATCGCGGCATCATCAAAAATTGGTGGACGCGTAATGACGTCGCGACCTATGAACGTAAAATCGCCGCAATCCGGCGCCAGTATGAAGAAATCTCTCGGAAGGATGGATTTGTCATCGACGGTAATCTATCTCTCCCCGAAAATTTGGCGGATGTGACGGGTCTCGCTGTATGCGAAGATGCACTCAACCGTTTCTTAGACGCAAACGCGACTGCGGACCCAGGCGCATCCGATACTGCCAACGAACATATTCGCGCAATGGCGTTTTATAATTTCTATACGTATTACGCAATCCAGAATCGGCAGTATGCGAACCGACGTGAAATCCTTGTCCAGGTTCTAACGAACCCCCACTTGAACCTGAAAATACGAACAAATGTTCCATTGATGCGGAGCAAGACCTTTCGTGATGTCATTGAAATCAAGAAAGGTGATAAAATGTATAGTGACGAGTTTGACGCAGTGTTTTAGAAAAAATGATGATACACAGAAATCTATCATCATCTGAAAAATTGAAATGATAAAATACAATTCATATACATACAGCGAACCAATAAGACACAATCAGAAGATGTTTAGAGCAGCAGTTAGAGAACAACTAAGAGAAGAAGATTTAGACAGAGAACTCAAGTTGGAATGTCAAAGAGCGCGTATTCACGCGGAATATACAATGATGCAAAAGATGAAACAAAGAGAAGGGCGTCAATTGACGTATCCCAATCAAAAAGAAGCAGCGCAAAAGGTTATTCAGGCCTTTCAATCCGGTAAGTATCTCACAATATTGGTTGCACAACCCGGTGCTGGTAAGACTGGAGTTATGTTGGAGGTATGTACTCAACTCGCGACACACGCTGACGACAACTTGTGTGTTCTCACTGAAGACACGTATATTCTTTCTGGAATGAGCGATGTGCAGTGGAGAAATGACATGCAACGAAGTATGATTCCTGCATTCAAAGAAAATATTCGTCACCGCGGTGAAATCTCAAAAATAGAAGAAAAAATCGCCGTTCTTAAGAATGGATTGATTGTCAATGACGAATGCCACATTGCGGCTGGAAAGGATATGAAAATGTCGAAGATGTTTCAAAGCACAGGAGTTATCCACGTTGAATATGCGATCCAAAACTCTATTCGTGTCCTTGAAGTATCCGCCACGCCTGATGCAATTTTGTGGGACAGCACTGCGTGGGGAACGAAGAAAGAAATCATCAAATTGGAGCCCAGTCCATCCTACAAAGGATTTCGTGTTATGTTGAATGAACGGCGTATTCGTAAAGCACCTGTGTTTACTACGAAAGAAAGTGTTCAGCAGTTTATTGCATCCTGGCAGACTCGTTACACCGAATGCCCCACCAAGAAATACTTCCCAATTCGGTTGTTGACAAAATCAACCGAACTTATGGGTTGGATGAAAAACGCGGCTTCTCGTATGGGATGGAATTGGTTTGATTACAACTCAGACGAACGCATCGTTGACATTGATGTCAGAATGAAAAATGCCCCTGATGCACATACGATTATCTTCATCAAAGGATTTTGGAGAGCATCAAAGCGAATTGAACGAACGCACGTTGGTGGTTCTTTTGAAGAACCTCCTCGCGGACAAAATGTAACAAGTGCTGCTCAGGGTCTCATTGCTCGTTTCTGCAATACATACGATTATGACGCAGAAGAACTGGCGCATCCAGAGTGGCGTCCTGTGCATTACGGCGACCTTGATGCAATTGAATTGTATTTGAAATGGTTTGAAGGAGGTTGTGACTATAAAAATTCGGATTATTCGTCAACAACACTGAAAAGCAAGGGCGGACGAGTTACATCAAAACCAACAATGGTGCATCATTCAATGATTTCCGGATTGGACCGTCAAGACATTGTCATTGCAGAAGCGGATAACATTCTCAAAAAATGGGACCATTCTCCATTTCAAACATCTCCAAATGCTGCCAAACAATGGGCGAAAGAACATCTCAATGAGGATAAAACGAAAAGAATTCCTATAACAGGAGAATGCAACTCCGACTATACGGAGAACAAGGAACACCGTGGAACACTTATGCATGTAAGAGGTAACTTTGTGGCTATTCCATCCGAGGATTCAATTCGCGCCAAACGTGATTTGGCACAGTGTGGCGGGGGTGTTCGTGTAATTCCAGTTAAAATGGGTGAAGCAGCACCAAACCAATATGTTGTAACATATATGTATAACTGGATGAAACTAGAATCACTACGGACATTCCACCCAGAACAAGCCGCAGTATTTCAAGCACAGCAACAAGCACAGCAACAAGCACCGTAATAAAAAACAAACGCGCACTACAAAAAACAAAAAACAAAAAACAAAAACACTTTTTTATTGTAAAAACAAATTAAGGTATAAATCTATCCATATTGTAATATAAATAATCTTCTAATTACACAAATGGGAACTACTATTTCAATGGATGTAAGTGCAAATCTACAAGACGCAACCACCGATACTGAAACAACGACTTCAATGACACAGCAAACGATGACTTTTGAAGACAAGTTGCGCCAAGAGTCAATCCTAATCCCTGAAGACCTCGCAGATATTCATATCGAAGCACCGTATATACATACTGATGACCACGACACCCACGACACCCACGACACCCACGACACCCACGACACCCACGACACCCACAACACCCACGACACCCCCCATAACGTCAAAGGGGGGCGCAACCTCCGGCGCAACCCCAGAAAAAATAAACAAAGTGCTGCCAGCGCCATTACCGTCCCATTTCAGACCGAGCGCACAATAGAACAACGTCGCGCTCAGATTCGTCCGATTATGGATAAATTGACCGAACTTCAAATGAATGTATCTTATCCTGCTATACGCGAGTTATATAAACAACTTCAAACATTCGTTAAAACTGGCGAAGACGTTAAAATCAAAATCCCGTTTCCAGAATTCTCTCGTAGAATCAAGGGCGAACTCACAAACGCAACATACAAACCGTGTTGGGTGAAGTTGGAGATGGATTAGTATGCGCCTTGCTGACGCAATTATTAAAACACGATATTGTCATCAATCCATTTCTTGATGCGAAGATTTACCGGCTCCATAATTTTATTCAGACCTTCTATGTAGTGTAAATAATACTGCGGATCATTTTGAATTTTCAAGAGTGTTTGGTAAATAATTGTGTAATCTTCTTGAGAATATAAATCTGTTATTTTCACGAATATCAAATCCACATTAGTGTCTACAATACTATCGTTTGGAACCGTTAACGCACCCGCACCCGCACCCGCGCTTACCGATACAATTGTATTCATTGGACGCAACGGTGGTGAAGACGTCGGACTTTTCACTCTTGAAGGAAATTGTAATTCGTCTTCAGTCGTCGTTACTGACGTTCCAGTAGAGGAGTCATCTCCCCGATTCGCAAGTCGTCTCGCCAACTCTGGATTATCCAACATACCCTTATACATTTGAAGTGTATGAAGAATATGAATTTTATCGGTTTGATTATAAGTCCGCGTGAGATTATTGATTCCTGACTTTGCAAGTTCGTGAAGAAGAGTAAATAATGCTTGATTGTAATCCGCACTAAGCACCGTCTTATAAAACTTATTGAACCGAGAAAATACATTGTATAAGTAGAATACATCCTCCTTTTTGTCATTATTATACCAGCGCCGGACATTTTGCGTATATCCCGGTGCTTGAACAGTAAGAATATTATTGTGAATTGCTAATTTCGTTCCAATAGGATAAAATGTAAGAAACCCGATTTGAAGCAGTGCTTGCAGAGGTTCCAATATCGTCTCAAATCGTTCTCTCGGTTTCTTGAGTTGACATGCAATGAATTGAAGTGTGCTTTGCATCTTAACTATACTACCATACATTTTGATATATATTTAGACTGTTTTACTACGTGGTTGTTGCTGCTGCAAGTTGTGAATTTCCTGACACAGTTTGTCCATTTTGTGTATTCATTGCGGTGCGGTGAAGAAATATATTTGTAGACTGTATACTCTGATGATGAATATTGTATGGGATGTCATAATATTCACACCACGCAATACATTTGTTTATATTGGTTTTTTTAAACTGGTCTAACTTTTCCGCATTTCGATAGTTTGTTATAATCGATAATGTGGAGGTGATGTTTTCAATTTGTTGAAAACTTACCATAGCATTCATTTCTTCTATCTTGTTCAAAAAAAAGAGGTCATGTTCTTCCGGTAAAATAGACACAATTTCATTGTGTTCATCTGTATCACATTCATTACCTTGATTATTATAACTTCCTTCTCGTGTCTTACACGCCAATGTTAGTTGTGGCATTAAACTAATAATCTGTTCTATGATTTCACTAGAATCAAACATTTTAAACCCTTGACATACTACATATTTTTCAGAGTTGGCAATTCGACTTGTATGTGGTTTTATAATTGATACATTGCTGTAATAGTAACACAATATATATAATATATCTATAGTCGGTTTATGAAATACGTCAAAGATTTTGAGTATAAATGTCCCTCCCTGTTTTTGAAGTGCAAGAGCATAAAACACTTCACATAAAATAAGTTGCGCAGCCATATTTTCTTGATTATTGAAGTCCACTGAAAAATCAAACCCGCCATCTGCAGTTATTAGATCCATTTTATTCTGGTATTTGAAGGCGCACTCCTTGAAATTTTCCGTAGATATAAGATTTCCGGTTTTATCTGCGCCTGTTTCTATAATGACGTTCGGATGTTGTTCAAGAAATGTTCGTGTTTTTTTCCACCCAGGACATATTGGGTCGTCATTAACAAGTGTCATTCCATAATAACGGTCATTACCATATATTGGTGACACAGAAGGCATTGTAAAAGTCATTTCTTTTTGATTCTCAAATATACGACGTGATAATTTTAATTGCTCCAAGTCTTTCATTACCTCATTGTGAAGTTCAGTATTACGTTTCAGAATCTGAACTTGCGTAGTTCCAGATATACTTGATACATTTGACGTAGTAGTGATGGTTGTTCCTATTGTATTTTGATACTCCATACCACGCAAATATGCTATGGCTTCAATAAATCCACCAGGACCTTCTGCCAAATGGAATGTACGCATACCCATTCGAACATCAGGTCGGTCACAAATGGTGTCACTATACTGCGAGAGAATATTATAATTTTTTATGATTTCAATCATTTTATAAAATGACCGTGATAAAGGGCGAAGTTTACTTATATTTGTTTTATTACCAACTATATTTGTATGAATATACTCATAAGGATTCGTGAACTTCTTAGTATTATCCCAAGATTCTTGGTATTTTGCGATTTGATGTTTAATATTGCACAAATGTGAATACACCGAGGATGAAACAATAACACGGTCACGGTGACAGTCACTGTCACGGTTCATCGTTTCGATATGAATAGGAATAGGTGTAATTTTACCAGTTTCATTGTTTATATTTATACCAACTTGTGGTAATAAAAAATGATTATAATATGAAAGTCCATTACAAAATTTATTATGAGATTCATTAGTGACAGTGTCTATCGTCTCTAATGATTTGAAACAATTCTTTGTAGATTTAAACATTCAATTATATGTAATACGAAATTCTCTATAAGTCTGTTTTTTTCTTTGTTTTTCGAGCAGGAGCAGGAGCAGGAGTGGGAGCACCTATTGCTGTTGGTTCATCTGTTGTAGTGACTGCAACCTTCTTTGTTTTTTTTTTTATATTCTTTTCAATTTGTGCAATTGGTGCTGATGGCGCTTCTTGTTCTTGAGGAGCCACCATTATGGCAGTGTCCACTGTTGCGACTGCCTTTGCCGTTTTCACACGAAGTTTTTTGGGTTTATTTTTGATTGTCGCGCTAGGTTTTCCGCTTTCACTTGCGGATATTGCCACTGGCGGCAGTGATGCTGCTTCTATAGTTTTTTCAATAATATGCGCAGCAACCGCAGGCTTCGTAGCCACATCAATCGGATGTGACGCTCTTGCAATCTTTTCAAGAGCAAGTTTTTCAGCAACCAATTCATCTTCACCTTTATTCTCTCTAGATGAGGCTTCTACACCTGCTATAACGCGGTCTTGTTCTTCTTGTAATCCTGCGTAACTCAAGAAACTATTTTTCAAATGTTTCGCATTGATATTTCTATTCTTACGAAAGATGAAATACCGATTATAAAATGATACTTGTTTTTCTTGTTCACTCATAAACATTGCTGAACCATATTCTCCTGTTCTACTTTCACTGCACTCCGCATCCATATGATGAAACATTGTTTCAAATGTTGCTGTTCCATCTGGCATTGGAAATGTAAGAGTAGTCTCGGCTTCCTCTGGAGTAACAAGGTCAAATCCATAATTCTCAAGAACTTGTGTTAAGTAGTCGAAATTCACTAGGTATTCCTTAGTCACTTTATTGATAGTGTCTTGGTAAACCTCTATTTCATACCCAATACTGCTAGTATCTGGTTCAAAATGTGTCTGATAATACTTTTTACGCACTGACCACATTTTTTCGGGGTCGTTGCCATTTGCACCACTGCCACGAAGAACCGTGAGTTCGCTTCCACTCTCTAAACGCGCTAACGCTTGGAATATTCTCAAACCATCAAAGCACGTTCCAATGAAATACCCGCCTAATTTGGTGCACTCTGCCACGTTTTGAAGAAAAGTATGAAGTTTCACAATATTCTCAAAGAAGTAGTGAATCGCGAACTGTACCGAGCAAATATCAAATCCGTCAGCACCGCGACCATAATGTGGATAAACACCGCGACCAAGAATACTCGCGTCTTTTGCACCTTCACCAAATATTGCGCGTGTAATAAGTCTATATCTCTCGCTTATTGCGACTTGACCCGTGCGAATCTCTTTACTACTGTCTCCGTGAATAAATATTGCGTCAGGTATATTTTGTTTGTTACGTTTCACGTCAAGATACCTAGCGCACACACCATCAAATTTATGCTCCAGATTGTCTTTGGAATAGTCAATCCCGAAAACAAATCCGAGTTTGGAAGCAATCCATTTTGGTAAATCACCACCTTTTCCTACAGCAAGGTCTATCAATGTATAGCCTGGTCGTGCAACGCTCATAATCAGTTTGCGTTTCACGAAAAGGTTATGAAAATCACGCATACATTTGGCAAGAGTTCGACTGCTGCCACCGCCACCACGCCCACTCAAATACGACGTAGACGATATTTCTGTGTGATTGTAATATATGTCATTGCTTACAAGTTCATCGGGAATACCATTACCGGTCATTATCATTTCAGGTGTAATCGCATTATGGATGGAATGCCAGTTACTGTTTGCTACGTGGTATGCGTTTCCATAGTTCTTTCCACCACTACGATATTCAGCTGTCTTATCGTGACGAACACGAAGCGGTTGCCATCGCCAATTAACTGGTTTGGATGAGTCATAACTGAACTCTACGATGGTTTCATCCTGGAATACATCATTTTCTAACGTCATCATTTGATTGACACCGGCTTCATCGGGGCGCAACATAATATGACAAATGTGTGCTTGGTCGTCATATGGATATGTCGGGTAAAATGGTGCAGGTTTGTATGCGTCGCCGGTCCCGACCCCGGTCCCGGTGTCGCCTCCGCCGCCCTCAATTATCGTAACACACGGATTCAGATGCCCGTGTTTTTTTTCGTCGTATCCAACACGAAGAATAAGTGTTTTATGTTGCTGAATCTGTATACACCTTGACATATCTACTCCCGACTTGAATATATTCGTAACAAGGTCTTCTGAATCTTCACCCTTCTTTGTAGTGACGAGAAAATCAATGGTGTTCATATGTGCTGGTTTCCACTTAAACGAATACTCCCATGTTGTTTTGTAAAGTGGACCAGCAACCGTATTATCATTTCGAATAGTGCTTCCAACCCCGAAATCAATCGGTGTAAATATAAGACCATCCGTGTGATACTCGAACTGATGTTCGTTGCATTTACGCAAAATTACTGCACAACAATCAAAGATTGACCGCGACGACGACGACGACGACGACGCGATTTCAAACTTCTTAGTTTCAATACGAATTGGCGGTAATGAATCCACTCCACCAGATACACACTTCAGTTGAAGATTTTTCACGAGACTTTCCATTAAAGGAAGACGAAAATTCGTGAGAACTTCGTCTTCATTTACGGAGACTGGAAAGAAGAGTCGTGACCGAATATCTGCTTTATGGACGAAATAGACGTCAAATACAAGGAACAAGTTGATGAATTGCCCGCTCTTATTATGAAGAATGTGTTCACCATCGAGGATCGAGTTATAAAGTTTTGCGTTCAATGAAACTGCGCCAGTGAATTGAAAATTCATATTCATATCGATGAGGTATATGTGACCGGTCTTTGGTGTAACGAAGAGGAGTTTCCGTTGTCCATCCGCTTTTTCTGTAACAGAATAATTCATACGAATATTGGGAACACGTGAGTCAGAATCAAGTGGGCGAATATTTTCCATTTGAAGTGTATATGACGCAGGTCCAATGAAATGTTTACCACGTAAAATTACGGGGGGTGCGTCACGGTCGTCGCTGCTGCTGCTGCTGCCTTGGTCGTCACCATCACCGTCACCGTCACCGTCACCGTCTTCGTCTTCGTCACCATGACGTCCGCCACGTCCTTCTTCTGGATAAAGAAGTTCATAATAACGACGTTGGACACTGCGCATTTCAGATAATGAAACTGGATAGTTTGTGCCTTGAAACCCCGACATCACAATTTTAATAACTTTGCGAAGATTATCAAGTAGATGCTTATGATGATTAAATGCAGTCCCTGGGCCAACGAGGTCATTGATGACTTCAATCTCAATCTCATACCGAATTGGACTGTCGAGCACTCGTGCTGCTTCAAATGTTGACGCAGAAATATAACCCGTCTGGTCTTTCTGCGACTCTTTGACAACACTCATATCAATCTGAAAGGGAAAGTCGGGATGTTTCAATGTGCTGCGGTTGATATAGCGGAATGTCTTCTTATTGTCGTTCCATGTCTTCAAAATCGACCGCGCAAGTGTGCTTGTATTCGCGATACGCTTTTCACGTTGATAACTCACCTTGAAATTGAAATTGTGGAAGATAACCGGATGGATAGTATCACCTGCTGCACCTGTCGCCATTCCTGGCGCCTTCGCATACATTTTCTGTGTGAAGAGCACATACTTCTCATCCGGCATATTCGTCTTACAATAATTTTGAACGTCATTGATGCCGTGGATTTCTGCGCGAATCAACGAAAGTTTGGTTTGTCCCGTTTTCTGGTCGATGAATTCGTTTTGAATTTTTAGAGAATACGCATTCTTCTTCATAAACGTGAATCCTGACGACAATAATTTTTGAAGAACACCGTCAAAATTTTCTCTCGTTGTTGGCGCATTACCACGTGTTCCAAACCGTATTTCTAATTCAGGTATTCCATCTGTTTTATCAAGTAAGCCTTCTAAATATTGAGAGACGACACGTGTGAATTCTGACGACAAGTCAGACGACGCGCCTGACGACGACGACAACCCGCGTCCTCTTTTAATCGGCATTGTATATATATGAATAGGATATTATTTATACATTATTTCATAGATATACTTTCAATTTTATTGCTTCGTATAACTCGGGTTTCGTTTTTCGTTTTTCAGTTCCCATTGACCCAAACTTACCCGGAATAATGTTTACAATTGGTAATCCCAGTCGTGTTGAAATATCGACAAGGTCTGGCAGTTTATACGCAGATATGGGGCGAATGGGCGCAGAGATGCTTTCCATCTGCCAATAATTCGATGTTATAAAATTCAAATACTTTTCCCGAAGGTCCCCTGGTGCCAAATACAATACGTATTTTCCGTTGATTTTTTCAATTATGAAAGCACCGCAGGAGCCGGCACCATTGCCATTATCGCATCGAAAATATTTTCGTTGATGGACATAACAAACTGATATTCCTTTACATAGAGCAATCGCGCGTAAGGTTTCAAGGTGAATGAACGGTTTATGAACCAATGTTTCTTCGTGTTCATTGAGTTTGATTTTATTGGCTTTTAAGATAGGTTTATATGTTCGTAGTAATTCAATACATTCAAACTTGAAACGATTTGATTCAGTATAATGATTATCAACAGTTTCGTATTTTTCTATGCCATATATCATCACATATAACAACCAAAGAAGCGTGTCTGTTGCGCCTGTGTGTGTAATTGTGTATGCGTAACGCACCATGATATCTGGGTGGAAAGCGTGCGTACCATCCGACGACAACTCCGTGTCTGATTCTGATTCTGATTCTGATTCTGATTCTGATTCTGATTCTGGAATTAATCTATGTGATAATACATGTCTCATATCTGGGTCAGAACGCTTTCGTTGATAACATTCATAGTATACAATTGCATCATTATGAGGTTTAAATGAAAAAGAGTTATATAAACACGGAATGATGACATCGTTGTGATTTCGCGCCATTGTCAGGTATATAATATACACTAATTATCTTTATGCGTCTTATTATCAAAATATTCCTTCGTAAGAAACTCTTTTTGCGTCTCAACTTCACTCAATTGTTTTTCCTGTTGAATTACATACTTCATATAATCCTCTAACTCTTGTAATATAGCATCATTTAACTTGGAAATATTAACAAAGACACCATTTTTATTTTCATTGAGTTGCGTCTTCTTTTTATGAAGGATACGTAAAATTTCAATTTGATGAACCTGAGGCATAGTTTCAATCCCATCTTTCAACATCATTAAGTAATTTGTTTTTGCTTCCACTTTTTGCGCAATGTGTTGAAGTTCGTTCATTGTTGTAAGACTCGCGATTACTGCATCTTGAGATGGAAAAGGAACAACAACCATTGCAGTATCATAAACCGATGTCATTTTACATAGTATTCACAGATTAAACTTTATGCCCTTTACCATTAGACCGACGACTCCGACGACTTTGCTGAAATCACATCAACTAACATCGCAATTACTGTAACGTGTGTATCGTGCAATACAAAACGCCGTCCGACCACTTCCACCATCAAGATATCATTTTCTTCAATCCGAGAGAATAATTCACCTTGCTTGTTATTCATATCACGTGATAGAAAGACTTCAATTGGAGATAAACATCCATCCGTCAGTTCCGTAGCTCCAGCGCGTATACCGGCTTGTGTAATCGTCTTGACTACGCATTTTATCACACTCTGTTCGTCTGGAAAGCAGATAAGACAATCTGCGACAATATCGAAAGCAATATTTGCGCCACTAAGTCGTCCAGACGAATGATTTTGAATAACTATTGATTTTGGACAAATATATCCTTCCACCGAACAATGTCCTTCAATTCTCTTCGCAAGTTCTATTGTCAATAACTCTCTTAAGTTGATTCCAAATTTGATATTGTAAAATGGAATGGTGATTGTGCGTTTTATAGAACGTTTTGTAAATAGTGACGGGTCACAGTAAGGTGCTGGTGCTGGTGCTGGTGCTGGTGATGGTGCTGGTGCTGGTGCTGGTGCTGGTGCTGGTGATGGTGCTGGTGATGGTTGAACAATATCGTTGGGTGTGTCTATTTGTATCTTTGTCATATTCTTTTTTGGACGAATAACACGTTTCGCTGGTGATTTGTCGGTCACATAAACCTCAACGGCTACAGCAACATTGGCGTCCATTGACAATGATAGGCTATATCTATTCAATAAATACGTTTATATTATTATCAATTTTATTCATATGTAGTCACATATAACAAGCATAAAATTGCCGTTGGGTGTATCCATCCCTGAAGCAGACAAATCAACAATCTGAAGCGGACCAGTGCAACCATAAATCATTCCTGATTGTAACAATGCTTCACATTCTTCTTTTGTGGAGTGAGGTGGAATAGGCTCAAGGGTTGACTTGAATACACCGTGACGTAATATTCGGCAGTTGAAATCCTTGTATGCAATAACAAATGGTTCGTGACAATGAAGGCACGTAAATGTATAGTCCATTATAATATTATACTAACTCTATATTATTATACATTCGTTTCTATTCAATTCTATTCGTGACCATTAGACCAATTCACCAATCACCGAAATTGCTTCATCTCCTATTTCAAAACGTTGCCCGATAACACGCACCCGTATCTCTTCTTCTTCTTGTAAAAGTGTAAAACCAACACGGTCATAATGATGGTCCCGCGCAATAAATACGACAACAGGCGTCTTGGGTTCATTGAGTGTTGCGCGAATACCTGCCAAACTAATATTCTTAATCACGCACGAAAATACGAGACCTTCGACGAGAGAACACGAAAGACATTCGTAGACAACATCATATATAACATACTTTCCGTCGATGACTCCATTTGAATACGTGAGAATTTTCACACTACTTGGACGTATGAAACCCTCCGCCATACACTTTCCTTCTACGAGTTTTGAGAGAATATGTTCAAGTGTATCTTTCACGTTTCGCCCAATAATACGAAAGGGGACTTGCAATTTTTTTGTTAATAATATGGTTGTGTAAATACCTAGTTTTGGTTTGGATTGAACGACGCCTTCAATAACAGGTTGTTTTATTACACTCATAACGTTTCTGTTTCGTTCCGTATATTACTATACACGTATACTTTATTTTTCTATATACAGTTTTTCAATATTACACAATATTGTTTCTCCAGGTGTAAAGAACCATTTGTATCCATTTACACGTTTAAGGTTAAATATGCGCAAAATAAATTCTTCAAATACGCATAATTCTTTTTGTGTCTTGAATTTGGTGTTTTCAATCGTCAGTTTATACTCATCACGAGATGTGGGTGGATAAAGAGATAGAAGGGTATTTATTGTTGTAATGGCTTCGGTTTTACCAGACTGGTCGCATCGTGCACCTTTATCACGTTTCTTTGTCATCGTCTTTACTTTAAATATCAAATATTCATTCTTAAAAAATGATATGAACCCAATAATCGTATTCATATTTTGGATGTGTCTATTTTTGAGATTGCCTAAAATAAGTTCATAATCACGGAGATCTTCAGGTTCGGCTGGTCTCCATTCATTTGTTTCGTGTCGCAATACAATAAGTGCGAATTGTGGGTCTTTCTTTTCGTGAAAAAGAAGAATGGCTTGGTCGTGAGGAACATTCAAAGCATTCGCGCCACCAGATACACTCAGAACTCGTTTTCCTACCAAAGGACGAATAATCACTTGTTGCGCGTAGTAATTCAGAAGTATTCTCTCAAATGGGGTAAGTAACTGAATCCGACCCTCACCACTAGCTGATGACATTGAATAGTTATTCTTCTTATACAAATGTTGAATCAACATTAAACTGTCGTTGTATAACAAATGTTCCAATAGATTTGCGACAACAAGTTCCAATAGTTGTTCTTTTGTAATTTGGAATTCTTCAGTTTGAGAGATTTGGTTCAGGATTTTACCACAATAATAATACCACTCTTCTTGGTCTTTCGTTGGTTTTTCATACACAGTCTGGCAAGTTTCGAACCTATTTGTAAGATTCATAAGAAGTATATCGATATCGTCTTCTTTTTCTTCAACGTCTTCTTTGTTTTCTATCTCTGTTGCCTCTGTTGCCGCTGTTGCCGCTGTTGCCTCTGTTGCCGCTGTTGCTGATTCAGGTGGATGTGCAGTTATGGCCGTTGTTTTTTGTGCTACAACCGCAGCAGCAACTTTCTTGTTTGGAACAACTGGCGTTGACGCAGCCATATCCGGACGAATATTCAGGTAATCTTCTGTTATTTCTCCTGGAAGAGGATATTCTACTGCAACGTGTTTATACGGAATTGGCGTGCTTCGTTCGTGGATACTTATGCGTTTGTTGTTGAGTTCAATCGGTTGAAATAGATAATAATCACCGATATTGATGATGCGCCCAAGACGTCCATAACGGTCATTTACGTATTCATTAGGGTCGGAAACCATTTGTGACAACGCTAGATTGATTTGCGCCACTGGATAATGACGAATATTGTTTACGTTTGTAATAATACCGTTTGCTCCAGTCTTTTTATAAAAGAATTTTTCTTTGAATAGTTCACGGATTTTATAGATGATTTTATCGAGATTCATCGACATAAACTTTTCATTAAATGTATCCAGACGAACATCACCTTTACGTCCAGAGCGACCCTTTTCGCTTTCTTCGCTTTCTTCGCTGTCGCTGTCGCTGTCGCTGTCGCTGTTTCCAAGACCATACAACTCCTCTTGTTCTTGTATCGGTTTACCATTTGAAAATGTTGGACTACATGTATACTCACACCGTTCCATATAATCACACAACGAAGAATAAGGGCGCGCACCAACTTGATAGTCTATTTGTTTTCGCGACGAGAGATTCTGTTTAACGACCTGATTCAACTGCGCAGCAGTTTGTGTATTATGCTGAACGTTTAACAAACAATCCACTGAAGATGCGCGAAGAACGCGAGAGACTATGCCAATTTTAACTGCTTTGAATTCCGATAGACGGTATAAATATAGGTCTATCGCCTCTATATCGGGGTTTGTGAGTTTACTCCCGTATAAATACAATTCAACATTTCGGTGCGAAAATGGGAGACGTTTATGACTACAGTTGCGGATGGCACGCCCAATGATTTGCTCGAGGAGGTTCATATTATACCATGGTTCAAGGATATGAACTTGACGGATATTCTTGAAATCCAGACCTTCACTTCCCGCAACTGAAATAATAACCACTTTTACATTTTCACCGTGTGTATTGTCTTCACTCGTAAGTGCTTTCAATTCAAAGAGATTGTCGGGGGAGATTGTGGGGTCACCTGTAATTATCGAATAACGCGCAGGACGGAACGGTTGGTCTGGGAATTCCATCTGATGCTGTCGTTGAGGAAGCATTGTAATTGCATCAATACTTGGAACCGGTTTGCTACGAAATAAGGAAGAGTTCGCACCGGCTACACTATATCGTGTAAATCCAATTTCTTCTAACGCAAGAGCAATCGGAACGACACCACCGTCAATATATTGACTGTAAGCAAGTATTATGCCTTCACTTGTTAGAACGCTTTCGCAAATATTCTTTATTTTTGCTGAATAACGTCCAATATTGTCGGGTGCGAAGATTCGGGATGACGCCTTTGTTGTTGTTTCGCCATTTGGCAACTTGAAGTTTCTAGTAAATTCTGGACGGTATTCAAAATTTTGGCGCATTGGAGGGTTACCTACTTCTTCATAAGACATAATATGCCGTAGACCTTCTTTACCAATACACGCGGCAATATCAAACTCGTCGTCAGGATTATTTATATACTCAATGAGAGATGGATGTGGGTATACCATATTCAATGCTTCAAGAGGTCGTTGAACAGCAGCATAACCAATCGTGTCCATATTTTCAAAAGATGGGAAATCCACCGATTCAATGATGGTGGTTTCGTTGATGGCGACGGGGGTCTCTGCTGCTATTACGGCTTTTTTGCCTTTGCCTTTGCCTTTGCCTTCTGCTCCTGGTTCCACTGCTGCTACCGCCGCTGCCGCTGCCGCCTTTTTACGCTTCACCATTGCCGTTTTTTTGTAAATATACATTGCTTTCATATCACTTATAATAAAACGATATGCCGCCTCCTGAATATCACCCGCCTGAGTCATATATACATCAATATGCTCAATTGGTTGGTCGATATGACGTCCGTTTAATTGTGTTCGCGGGTATCCTTCACCTGCCGAGGTGAACGCAAGCAATGAATGTTCTGGTGAATGTTCTCTCGGAAATATTCGATATGGAAACGTATACGGGTTTTCGCCACGCACAAATGAAACATACCCAGTCGCCTTACGAATGAGTAATTCTTTTCCAATCTCTCGACCATCGGGATCCAAACGAAAATTTCCACGGTCATCAAATACATCCGCAATTTCAATCGTCGCACGCCGGTCGTTCAAATTCATTAAGTTTATCAACCAAACGATTTCCTTATAACTATTATACATTGGTGTTCCCGAGAGAAGCAACAAGCGCACATTGTTTACCTTCTGAACAATTTGAAACAAAATCTTCGCCACACGTTTATCACGGTTATCATCGGTGATACGGATATTATGAACCTCGTCAATGATAATGAGTGTATTCGCGAATAATTTACGCAACTTCGCCACGGATAAAGTTTCAATCGCGAGTGTCTCTGTTTCAGCAGCTTTGGTAATTTCTGCAGCAGATTTACGACCTTTACGAGGCACTTTCGTCGCAACCACTGATGCTGCTACCCCTTTACGCTTTACTTCATGTATTACAGCGTCATCCTGTGAAATTCCAATACTGGATGCGTGCGTCCTCGCATAATTCGCGAATTCATTATAACCGAAAAAAGTGTAATGAGATGAAATAAGACGTCGTATCTGTTTAATCACTTTATCACGCGTCAACCCCTTCATATTCATCGGGTTTATTTCTTTGATGAATTTATTCCCAGTGCACGCGCGAATATTCCATACCCCCGGCTCAATCTCTCGGAGTTCACGTTCATCAAAGAGTTGAAGACGGAAATTTTCTTGAACGTTCGGCGATGCTATGACAATAATTTGTTGAGTTATCCCCATTTGATTCATATAATCGCGCATTTCTTCGGCAACACTAATTGCCGAACACGTCTTTCCAGTGCCGAGGCCGTGATATAACAATAAACTATTATACGGTGTCTCTACGGAGAGAAAATTACGTACGAATTGCTGATTTGGTGCGAGTTCAATTTGCGCGTTACACAGAATTTCCGCCTCTTCTTCCACGTTTTTGGTATGGTCTACATCCATTTTTGTGTCAAAGAACTCTTTACGAAGGGCGATTTTAGTATTGAAGTTGGGGTCATTTAGAGTGGGGTATAATCCTGCAGTTGCTGATGCGCCCGCCTCGTCTGCGTCGCTATCACTATCACCGTCGCCTCCGAGTATCCCAATATCGTGTAATGTCATCTCTCGTTCAAGCAGTTCTTTTTTCAGTAATAAAGTGTTGAACTCCTTACTAAATGGATTATTGAGTTCTTCGGGTTTGAGGCGTTTACGCCCTTCTTCTAAGTCACGTTTCATTTTTTCTATCGATGATTCTCTAGAAGGAATGTTAACTGACACCACCCCACCCTTGGCAGTGGATGTTTTCGGTTTTTTCAATCCTTTTTTAAATTTGGTCGTTTTACCGGTTTCGGATTCAGAATCTGGAATTACTGCTAATGCGACTGTCGCAACAGATGCAACAGAAGGAGGTTCTTCCGCAGTCGCACCAGACGCCGATGTGGCAAGTGTCAATTCTATAGGTATATTTTCATCTTCTTCAATAGGCGCCGCCTTCTGTAAGGGCAATCGTGGTTTCGGTTGAACAAATGAACGTTCCTTTAATCCTGATAAATGTGTTGGAACGAATATTGAACCATTTCCTTTATTACCTTCATTGATATCCTGATTTTCCATTTTATGTTAGAATCAGTAATCCTTTATATAACTATACGAAATAAAAAGGAAATACAAGCAAATAATACTACACATCAAAATATTCTGTAGCGGGATAATATGTTATTGATTTTACGAACAATCCCGATTTTTTCTAAATTGTAGGGTCGTATTGTGCGAATACACTCATCAAACGACATCCATTTCATCAAACCCACCTCCATAATGTCGTGTGCTTTCTTCGGTTTCTTATCTAAATCTACCATTGCTAAGAAATACTTTTGTTTATAACACTTCATATCTGAACCCATAAAGATTTCTTCAAATGGGGCGATGTTTTGGATAACATTCTCCGCAGTAATGTCATATCCGGTCTCTTCCAAGCATTCTCTCAACGCGCACGGCAAGTCTTTCTCATTATAATTCCTGCGCCCTTTCGGAAATCCCCATTCCGTCTCGGTCCAACGTGTAGTCGAATCATCGATGAAATGTTGGAGGTTTTTGATACGTCCGTCTTTTGTCCGAATCCCGCCAAGAACTTGGCGATATTTTTCAAAAGAGACATTTTCTTCGTTTTTATACTGACTGCCGCGCGTATAATCACCCCATAATAACCGCCATAACTGGTCAAATGTAAGACGCGTCAAATTTGCCTTTTCAGACATTGTCATTTCATCGATGATGCGCTGGATGTAATCTTCGTCGTTGAGAGAATACTTGCCGCGAATAAAGTCCACGAACCCGAATGAATCGCGCCGGCGTATCATCAGAAATTCAGGGCCAGTTTCACCACACCTAAATGCGATGACGCCAATGCTTGTAATTGGTGCGCGGCAGTTGTTGTAAACGTGATTATTCCGATTACAATTGTTACAAAAGTATTTGTTTCGGTCTCCACCGTTTCCACGGGTTACCGATGCGGGCGATGGTTGTTTTTGTTGTTGTCGCATTTGACTAATTTCAAGATAAGACATTGCTGATTTAGGATTGTTTACTTTTTCATCGTTTTCTGATTCCATTCTCGCGTTGCGTTTCACCAGGTATTAACGTTATTCTCTCGTTGTTTTTATGTCGTTTGATTATAAGCGAAGCGACGAAGCAGACGAAGCAATGCTTAAACTCGACGCAAAAGTATGGGGGCCACATTATTGGTTCGTATTGATGACTGCCGCGGTCAATTATCCCGACCATATCAATGATGTCATCCGTAAAAAATACTACGATTTCATCCAGAATTTTCCAATGCTAATTCCCGACCCTGAAATGTCATCCGAATTCGCGCGAATGTTGGATAAATACCCAGTGACACCCTATTTAGATAGCCGTGATTCGTTTATTAAGTGGGTTCATTTCATCCATAATCGGTATAATATCCTTCTTATGAAGGACGAGATGTCTTTACACGACGCTCTCGAGAGATATTATTTACACTATCGCCCGAAGTCGGTCCAAATATTGGATGAACTGAAATACCGAGAGAAACTCGTGTATTTACTGGTTGTCGTGGGGCTGGGATATGCGGCGTATTATTACCATAATCGTTGACGGCGAAGACGATTATGCCGACGATATTATTCGCTTCTATATATAACCACACAGACTCATAAAATGGTAAAAGCCGAATATATCGTATTTCTTGTTGCAGCATTCCTTATTGTAAACACCTACTATGATGGTAAGTTGACAAAAATATTCCAGACGAATCAAAAGTGGATAAAAATGGCGACATTTGCGTTCGTCGGTCTCTCGCTCTTCTTGTTTTTGCGTCGTAATCCGGATAACTCTAGGCAGTTGATGTTTCACGCCAATGATATCATTAAGTATATGCCGATAAGCAAGGGGACCGCGGATATGATAACACCATTTTTTGATATGACGGGGGTTCCGACCCCCCACGACGGCGGTGCGATGGGCCGCGCGATGGGCGGTCAAACGAGCGGAGTGAGTGGCAGTGCGATTGGCCGCGCGATGAGTAGCGCAATGGGGGTAAGAACCACGCCAAATATAGCACAGCCGTCGTTGGGGGGCGGAACCCCCGGCGGAACCCCGGCCGAGCGCCGTATCTTGAACTCTGGCAAGAATTCTAGCAAGCGCAGCGTCAGTGAAACCAAAAAGAAGTATGTCGCAGCACAACAGGGTTGGAAATGTGGGGACTGTCAGCGTCAATTACCCGCGTGGTTTGAAGTGGACCACGTCATCGCTTTAGAACACGGCGGTTCCAATCACGTAGATAATTTAGTCGCTTTGTGTCGGGATTGCCACGGAAAAAAGACGGCGATGTCGTTCCTCTAGAAACGCGATGCGAAGGCCGCATTAATATATATTATAATTATAACTGGGTGTCATTATAATTATAGTATTTCAAAAATTATGAATCCAGCGTCGGTACCAGCGAGTCCGACTGCACCAATAGAACAATCATTACACATAAAAAAATTATTGAACTACCTACCTATCATCATATTGGTGGTTATTTTGCTAATAGGGTTCATATCATGGGACCTTATGGAAAATAATTGGGCGGTGTTTACAACGCTACTCATCGTATGTTTATTTGCCGGTTTCGTCAATTTTCTGAACCCATTCCGATTTCTTCAAGCAAAAGAGAATAATAAATTACTGATTCCACAAGGAGCGTCAGGAATGACAATGGATGTATGGAAGTGGGTTTTTACGAGTGTCGCAATTATTCTCGGCGTTATTTTAGGTTTCACTAGTTTGGCTGCTTATCGCGAAAAGGATGCCGACCCGTCAAAAGCTTTAATGGGTATTGGTGGAACTATACTCATTCTTATGTTGATACCAATGTTCGCGGCAATTGTAAAAGGTTTTGGTGATGGTACTTGGTTTCAAAATGTATTTCCACGTCTATATAACTTGTTCAATGATAATTTCACAACAACGCGCATTATTGGGGGAATCATTGCTTGTATCGTGTTTGGCGTGCCACTTGTAGTTCGTGGAAAGCAAATTGAGGATAAAATGAAGGATAATACAATCACAAAAGAAGACAAAACGCAACTATCAAATGACCTCGCATTGAGTAGCGCAAATACATTGTTAAGCATCGGCCTCATTTTACAAATCGTTGGATTCGCGATTGTCGCATATTGGATTTGGCAAAATAATACTGTGGAACCCCGCCTTTCAAAAGGATTATCCGGTTTTTTTATGGTGGTGCTTTTAATAATTGGTCCTATTCTTATCACCGGAAGTCAGAAAAAATCGAATATATATTTCAATAAGGCCGAAACTGAACAAGGTTCATTTGAAAACAAACCACTTCTCGCCCACGGGATTATTTATCTTATTCTTGGTCTCGTATTTTCAATATTGTTACTAGGTTCATTTTCATTAACACAAATTACCTTCTATAAAGGAGGGTTATTTACATTACTTCTCGCGTTTATCGTATTCATTAATGTATCCATCGGTTATGTTATTGATGAAACAAGTGAAAAAAATAAACCAGTAGACCGTAGTAGCCCATATTACGAACAACTGAAAGCAGAAGTAATAAAAGACCTTAATAAAAATAACCCAGCGGGTCCTGGCGCGGATATTACAAGCGAACAGATAGATGCAAAAATGCAAGAACGGCTCAACGAAAAAATCAAAACACCAAACCACGCTGTAATGGGTGTATTTTACACATTGTCAATCATAATCACAGTATTTATTTTGATGTTCTACAATATCCGCTTGAAATTAGCGCATTGCGGTAAAATACCCGTTTCATTTGGTGTATGGGATGCGTTTTCATATGTGTTTAGAGCTCCACCCGATTGCACGGTAGCTACCGGTACCGAATTGTCTACTTTGAACCAGACTTATCCTGAAAAGGTGAAACAAGACAAAATGTTATCAAGTGACTGGGACACCATTTTATCCAATAAGAACGCGACCAATAATTTCAGTCAAATGTTTGTCCGTTTCGCCAAATTGTTCTCACTAATACCCTTTCTATCCGTGATTTTGATTATTATGTGGGTCTCTATTCTTTTTACAAATATTACAACATCTCCCAGAACAAGTGATTGGATTGCCAATACATTCACCGGAGATATGTTCCCTCGTGTAAAAGAACTCATTGACACCTTTTTCATTGTTTTGATTGTTGGTCTCTTACTATGCGCCATTTTATTGCTTCCAATTGTGAAAGAACTTAATGTTGGCGGTCTTGATTCCATCTTAAAGTTTGCCGAGTCTATTCAGGTGTGGCAATATAATGATAATAGTGCGGCCAATCCGGATAAAAAATGGAACTGGGTCTTTGCCATCGTTGGATTCTGTGCGATATTCTTTATTGTATTGTCCCCGTGGTGGAAATATTTGACGCAAGACCGCGCGACTGATAATAAATTACCAGTGATCCCCGAAAATTGGGGGTGGTTTATCGGATTTGTTGTTCTTTGGGCAACTTCGTCTCTTCCTGCGTGGTTTCATAGTCTACCCAAAGTAGGGTCACCCACTGACCCGAATTTCGAAAAAGAGTCTATTTTCACACGCGGTGTTCGTCTTCTTTTGACCACAGTGTATTTGATTCCTTGGCTCATTGTAACAATATTCAAGGTTATTCTTTACGGCATCGGGTCATTGACTGGCGTGGAAGCCATCAAGGAAAAATACAATGAAGAGTTTGATAAACTTGATTTTACGAAATGGACTTCTAAAACAGACCTTCGTATGTTCCCGTTGGATGACAAACTCATCAGTCCAGCAAGTGTAACATCCATAGCAGCAGTGGCACCGGCACCGGCACCGGCCCCTGGAACAGCTCCCCCCGCGACATCCGAACCTGTCGGCATCGACGAAACCAAAGTCAGCGCCATCGGTAAACTCATCAAGGTTATCCTACTAACAGTTTCATTCGTTATATTGATTCTCTCGGTCATTTATTATGTATACAAGATTGACGCAACCAATCGCGCAGGCGGCGTGGAGCAAGATGTGGCCGACGGCGGGTTCGTCGCGCAGATGAACTCTCCCACCGCACACACCATTTACGTCATTATGGCCATCGTCGCCATTGCCGGGTTCGTCGCCCACCTCCGAGAGAAATTCAAGAGCGCAAATGCGGAGAAGTCCCCCGAAGACTACCTTTTCAATGATATGAAACCCGAAGATGCGAATAGTCCGATGCGTCAACTCACCTTTGCGCTGACCCACATTATTTACATCGTGCTGATGATTATTGTCTGGGTATATGACCGTGATGTCGACGACAAGAACCGAATGTCGGTAACTGGTATGACCGTATTGGGTATCGCGATTCTCTTTTTTCATTATGGTTTAGAATTCATCGATAATCGCCTGCCGAGAGAACCGGGGGCGGGTGCCAGCGCACCTCCAAAGATGGCGCCATTGCGAAACCTCCTTTCCAATGTCCGATTCATTATGAATACGGTGTTCTTCATCGTGTTATGTGCCCTCGCATATTACAAGCAACACGGTGTAATGGTAGCACTCATCGTGTTTATGTTTCTGTTCCATCTCACGAAATCCATCCTCGGTCTGAAGTTATTGAAATTCTTATGGGCGTGTATTCTCTATATTCCTTGTTTGTTCCTCGACTTCCTTCAGAGTTTGCAATCCGCGGTGGGAGATACAACACGCCCCATCTGGATTATCGTCGCCATTGAACTCCTGCTTATCGCCATCTTATATGGCGGACCTTATCTCCTGAACTACATTGGAGCTTCCGCATCGCAAATGGTGGGCGCACCTGTTCCACTCAATCCGCAATACGATACCAACTTGACGACGCAGAGTCCGAAAGTATTCATTTTCCATAATACCGGAATCGACCGAACACCGGAAGACAAGGCAGCAAACTGCCCTGTTGAAGAGAAGAAACGGTATCACTACGCCATTTCAGGTTGGTTCCTCTTGAATAATTCGGTAACTACCAAGAACCGGGATTTAGAGATATTCAACTTTGGAGATACTCCCAAAATGACATATAATCCATATACCAATGAACTGAAGTTAACAAGTGCGACTGTGAATATAACAACCGGAAATTCTGAAGTCACTGAAGTGTATAACTCACGCAAACAATACAATGCGCTTACGAAGGCATCATCTGCGGCGGATGGGTCGGCGCAACGAAAGACGAAATTCCAGATGCTGACCGAAGACGATGAACTCGACGCGGATATTCCTCTTCAACGATGGAACTATTTCGTCGTGAATTATGATGGCAAGACGATGGACCTCTTCTTGAATAATAAACTTATCAATCGTAGTGATTTTTTAATGCCGGATATTCAACTGAAACCGATTACTGTCGGTACCAAAGATGGTCTTAATGGCAGTATGTGTAACTTCTCATTTCATAAATATCCGCTGACCAAGGAACAGATTCGGTGGACGTATACAATGCTGAAGTCACAGGACCCGCCAATGATTGGAACGAAGACGATACAAGATGAAATGAAGGAGGCTGGAACGACTACAATATATACCCGATAAGCGCGGAGCAGAGCCAACGGAGTCGGCGATAATTATATCCATATTATGTATACAAAAATAATATACTACATTAATATACTACATTATTAACAAATGAACTCCAAACTTGTTCTCGCGGTGATTATCATTCTTTTATTGTTGTATGTCATTTTTAAGGCACTTACGACATCCTACACCAGTTTAGGAATGATGCAAAAATGGGGCAACCAAACTACACTCACCGGTTCAAACTTGCCGAACAGTTTTAAGGCGAACAGTGCGATTTCGATGTGGTTCTATATTAAAAACTGGAGGTCGGGTACGAAAATCATTCAATTCAAGGGTTCAGCAGATACATTAAAGGGTTCAGCAGATACATTATTCCAGGTCCAATTCAAGAACGCAAACGAGAATACGATACAGATTTTCCCCAGGTCGGGCACGTCGGTAAGCGGCGAGGACTGCGAAGTCTCTGAATTTCCGCTTCAGAAATGGGTGAATCTCATTGTCAGTTTCAATGGTTCCGCAATGGATGTTTATGTCGACGGAAAGTTGGTGAAATCGTGCGTTGTAAACCAAGGTTCCAGACTCAATGGAACGGATATGATTATTTTAGGCGACGAAGCAACGAAAGACAACGATGTTGGTTTTATCACCAATGTCAAACTGAAGGCAGCACCGATTGCGCCACAAGAAGCGTGGGATATCTACTCGCAAGGATTTGGCGGAAGCCCCTGGAGCGACCTTCTCAACAAATACAAGGTGAAGTTGAGTTTCATTGTGGATAATCAGGAACAAGCAAGTGTCAGCACATAATCGCAGCAAATAGCGACAGCGACAGCGACAGCGAACGATATACGACTTTCAGGAGTAACAATATATGACTTTATGGAGTAACAATATACGACTTTCAGGCGTATATTGTTTTTTTATTTGATATATATAATCATACCAAATTACAATTGATAAAAAATGAGTGACAGCGGTAACGGAGGCGGAGGCGGTATTTTTAGTGGATTTTCAAAACCATCTGACGCAGGTCTTTCTTCTTCGGGAATGTCTGGTAGTAGTGGTGGTGGATTCGGTTTACGCGAATTTATGGAATCCAACAGTCTCGTCGCAAAGTTCGCCTTTATTCTGATGGTATTTATTGTGTTAACAACCGCAATCAAACTCTCCATTATTGGACTCTCGTATTTGATGCTTCCATCTATGTCACCCTATGTCCTGGATGGAACCGCAAATACGGAAGACCTCGCAATCAATGTCTCACAGGACCCGGCACAAAAGGATTCCGTATTTATTGCCAGGTCAATGAATGAGGACGGTGGTTTAGAATATACGTGGTCGGCGTGGTTTTATATCAATCAAGTCCCGATTGATTTGGGAAAATACTCTCGAATCTTTAGCAAGGGTGGCGAAGGAACAAAGTCGAGCGAAGACGGAATTTACTACCCCAATAACGCACCAGGTATGTATATCAAATTTTCTGATGATGTAACTGCGACAAACCCGGATAGGACAGATAAAGGTCGTAATGTGTCTTTATTGGCAGTCGTGGATGTAAGCGGTAAAAGTGACAAAACGGGTCGCGAAAATCTACACGAGAAACTCATTGCGACCGATATTCCTATCAAGAACTGGGTAAACGCGGTCATCCGTGTCACCAATAACGTGATTGATTTGTATATCAATGGTCGTTTAGCACAGCGCCGCAAGACCGCAGGCATCCCGCTTCAGAATTACGGCAAGGTGAATATCGGTGAAGACAAGGCGAAGAACCGTTTTAGTGGTTATATATCCACCATCCAGTATTTTAATTATTCGATTGGTTCAACGAAAATCAAGAGCATTGTTGACGAAGGACCCAAATTAAAGATGATAACAACATCAGGTGCCGGTTCAGAAGCCACGAAGAATGTCGGTTCATACCTCTCTAATAATTGGTATATGCGATAATATTTTTTTACACTGAGATATCAGCGATACGGCGTTACAGCAACCATCGATATATATATACATACGTGTAAAAAAATATAAATGTTAATACCGGGAGCAATAAACCCGACTTGGATACCAGATTTACAGCAAGATAATCCAAATGACCCTGACAACCCAGGCGACGTCTATTTTGAGATTGAAGGAGAAGGCCTAGAGGCAACACGTTTCAATGTTTATTCATTGACATACGGAACTACATTTACGTTGATAGATGGGACATTTACAATACCAGTTAACGGTAGTCCGCCGCGTAATACCGATGTTCCAACCGAACTACTGAACCTACGTAGCACTCTTATCGGTGTCATTCCACTGGTAGACATTCAATCCAATCACACCCGCACTCCTATAACGATTTCATTTCCAGCAAACAACGCATCGATTTCCATTGTTTCATTCAGTACATATTATAATATTATTCCGCAACCGTCATCTGACCCATTTAACCAAGTGGGGGTCTACACGCGACCTGGAGCAACCGAAATTCGTATTCCTTATCGTCACGCGCTCGTGATTAACGGTATTTATGATTCATCTGGCGTTTTCACATACGGCCAAACCAGCGCACTTTTTCGGATGGAAATAAAACAGGCGGCGTATCAGGCATCTGGTATTGATGGTGACACGATTTCATACAATGAGAAAAAAATCCTACTTCCAATTACGTTATTAAAAGCAAGTTCTTCATTGACATTAAAACCATTCTCTGGTGAAGGAAAATACACTATACCAAACGCGGACAGTAATGGCATCATCACACGTGAATATCTGGATGGTTTTATTGAGCTCAATATCACGGATTTTGCGACAACCACGCGTAAAAAAATTATTGACGGAACCTTGGATTACGAAAACATTATTTATTATATCTCACGTGGTGCGGGTGACCGTGATTTCGTATTCAGCAACGACAACATCACCATAGTTGAAAATCTTATTACATTCAAAAAAGTGACGCTCTTGGCGGATGGGACAATTGCACCAATACGTATTCTTTTTCTTCAGGAAGAGACACCTGTCTACAATCGTTCGACCCAGCGAATTGGCGAGTCGTCTGGATTTACCACTACAATTCGCTTGAATATTATTAAATCCTTGCCAACATTTGTCGGACAAATACCGGCAGTGAATACAGGACTCGCTTCTACTGTATATCGTCTCGCAGATATGAATAAAATGACGACAGAGGGGTCATTTGTTCTTACACCTCCTGCGTCAAACAATACCGACGCGGAAGCCGCATTTACATTTTCATCTTCCAATGAGAGTCTGGTGAAAATACGTGTTACCGGCGCAGGTGCGAGCACGGTGTATACCGCATTTATCTATGGGTCTGGAACCGCCACCATTACAGTGACACAACCTGCGACGACGAACTTCAACGCAAAAACCGCCATATTTGATGTCAATGTCTTTGAAATCACCCCCGCGGTCATCAACTGTAATACAAACCTCTTTTATACCAACCCATACAATCGCGAATTCTGGACGCGGTTCAAACCCGAATGTCGTCCGTCAAATCTAGTAGACGCGGCAACCGGTCGCGCGTTGACAGCAACCGAAATCGATGAGATACACGATATGCGCCGCAAGGCTGAGATTCTCAAATATAACAAAAATGTTGGTGGGTTTACGAAAAATCAAAAATATGCGAAAGCATCGCGCGGGGAATTAATGCGAAAAATCGGGAATGAAAATAACTATTTGTCTCAATCAACGGGTGGTCTTGGGGGTGTGTTTACATTGACGTGTCCAACAACGCCGGCCAATCGCGCTATTCTTTGTGGCCTTACAAGCGCGTGTGGTGTTCCTGGAAAAGAGCGTTTATTGTGCCTTGACCCATCTGTGAATCTCTACAATTATCGGCGAACATACGAATATAAGGCGGGTCTTCAAGTCACATTGAATATACCAACAACAGTTCTTACAGAACCCACGAATTTACGCATTACGGAATACGATAACAGCAATAATCGGATTACGCTTGTATGGGATGCGCCGGATTCCAATGGCGGGTTTCCCATTACTGGATATGTCATCACTTACTCCGTTGATAATAAGACATGGGCGCCGTATAAAAGCGTCTTCCCATATAAACCCCCCGCAGGTGTCGTTGCCGAATTTAATAAAATATCCGGAGAAATCAACGGAAATTCGGTAGTATTTGAGCGCATACCGGGGTCGGTTGAAATCCGCGCGAATACGGTATACTATATATCGGTGTTTTCAGGGAACGTGCGTGGATTA
>Ga0194118_10000589_pt1 | contig 59077 bp, 64 predicted proteins | sample TA2MahsurfametaG_2_FD_148662 | JGI IMG/M metagenome (GOLD analysis project Ga0194118, IMG submission 148662) | Freshwater microbial communities from Lake Tanganyika, Tanzania - TA2015013 Mahale N5 surface | ecosystem: Environmental > Aquatic > Freshwater > Lake | place: Tanzania: Lake...
AGCTGTCTCTGGATCCCGAGAGGGCCCGCGAGTATCACGACGAAACGCTGCCCGCTGACATCTACAAGCAGGCCGAGTTCTGCTCGATGTGCGGACCCAAGCACTGCCCGATGCAGACCAAGATCACCGATGCAGATCTGGAAGGCCTCGAGAAGGTATTGGCGGATCAGAAAGCTGGCGAAACGGTTGCTGTCTGAATTCGATCCAAAACGCCAGGTTGCGTGATCGATAGCCCGGGCAAAACCCGGGCTTTTTTGTTGGTTGGCGGATGGCGATTGTGATGGAGCGTTCCCAACTGGGTTGCCATTAAAAAAGCCCCGCCATTGGGCGGGGCTGGTGGTGGAGGGTGACCCCGAAGGGTCGTTGGGATCAGCCCAGAGCCTTGGCCTTGGCCACCACGTTGTCCACGGTGAAGCCGAACTTCTCCATCAGCAGCGGGCCAGGGGCGGATGCACCGAAGCGATCGATCGACACGGTGTCGCCTTCGAAGCCGGTGTACTTGTGCCAGCCGAAGCTGCTGGAGGCTTCCACCACCAGGCGCTTGCGGCAGGCGGCGGGCAGCACGCTCTCGCGGTAGGCGGCATCCTGCTCTTCGAACAGCTCCACGCAGGGCATCGACACCACGCGCACGTTCTTGCCTTCAGCGCGCAGCTGGGCTGCCGCTTTCACGCAAAGGTCGAGCTCGGTGCCGGTGCCGATCAGGATCAGGTCGGGAGCACCATTGCTGTCTTCGAGGATGTAAGCGCCCTTGGCCACATGGTCGGCGTTGGAGTTGGCCTGGTTGGCCATCGCCTGGCGGCTGAGGAACATCACGGTGGGGCGGTGGCGGTTAGCCACGGCCACCTTGTAGGCACCGCTGGTTTCGTTGCCGTCGCCGGGGCGGATCACCAGCATGTTGGGGATCGAGCGCAGGCTGGCCAGGGTTTCGATCGGCTGGTGGGTGGGGCCGTCTTCACCCAGACCGATGGAGTCATGCGTGAGCACATAGATCACACCCAGCTCGCTGAGGGCCGAGAGGCGCATGGCGCCCACCATGTAGCCGGCGAACACACAGAAGGTGCCGCCGTAGGGCACCAGGCCACTGCCGTGATAGGCCAGGCCGTTCAGGATCGAGGCCATGGCGTGCTCGCGCACACCGAAGTGCAGGTAGCGGTTGCCTTCAGCGCCCTTTTGGAAACCACCCTCACCCTTGATGTCGGTGAGGTTGGAGTGGGTGAGGTCGGCGGAACCGCCGATCAGCTCGGGCAGGTTGGGGCCGATGGCGTTGAGGCAGTTGTAGGAGTGCTGGCGGGTGGCCAGGCCTTTGTCGTCGGCGCCGTAGCTGGGGAGATTGGCATCCCAGCCCTGGGGCAGCTCACCGCGCAGCTGACGCTCGAACTGAGCTGCTTCGGTGGGGTACTTGGCGCGGTAGTCAGCCAGGGTGGCGTTCCAGGCGGCTTCCGCAGCAGCACCGCGCTCGATGGCCTGGCGCCACTGGTCGTACGACTTCTGGGGTACTTCGAATTCGCCGTACTCCCAGCCCAGGTTCTTGCGGGTGAGAGCAGCTTCATCGGCGCCGAGGGCGGCACCGTGCACACCGGCGGTGTTGGCCTTGTTGGGGGAGCCATAACCGATGGTGGTGGTCACCTTGATCATCGAGGGACGATCGGTGACGGCCTTCGCCTCTTCAATCGCCTTGGCGATGCCGGCCAGATCGGTGTTGCCGTCGGCGACGTGGATGGTGTGCCAGCCGTAGGCCTCGTAGCGCTTCAGCACATCCTCGGTGAAGGAAACGTTGGTGTTTCCGTCGATGGTGATGTGGTTGTCGTCGTAGAGGGCGATCAGCTTGCCCAGGCCCAGGTGGCCGGCCAGGGAGGCGGCTTCGCTGCTCACACCTTCCTGGTGGCAGCCGTCGCCCATGATCACGTAAGTGGTGTGATCAACGAGCTTGCAGTCGGGCTTGTTGAACTTGGCGGCCAGGTGCGCTTCGGCCATGGCCAGGCCTACGGCGTTGGCGATGCCCTGACCGAGAGGACCGGTGGTCACTTCCACACCGGCGGTTTCAAAGGTCTCGGGGTGGCCGGGGGTCTTGGAGCCCCACTGGCGGAACTGCTTGATGTCCTCGATGGTCACCGAGTCGTAGCCGGTGAGGTGCAGCAGCGCGTAGAGCAGCATGCAGCCGTGGCCAGCCGACAGCACGAAGCGGTCGCGGTTGAACCACTTGGGGTTCTTGGGGTTGTGCTTGAGGAACTTGTCCCAAAGGGTGTAAGCCATGGGCGCGCAACCCATCGGCAGACCCGGGTGGCCCGAGTTGCTCTTGTTGATCGCGTCGACCGCCAGGAAGCGGATGCTGTTGACGCAGAGGGTGTCAACCGTTTGCTGACCAGAAGCGGCGGGGGCGACGACCATGGGAGTTACGGGTAAGGGATGGGTGTGAGGGGCGGGAGACCGCTGAGAGCGCTGGAGTCAGCTAGCTCATCCGGCGGAACGCCAGACAGACGTTGTGGCCACCGAACCCAAAGGAGTTGGACAGCACGACGTTGAGTTTTTGTTCCCTGGCCTGATTGGGAACAACATCCAGATCACAGGCCGGATCCGGATTTTGGTAATTGATCGTAGGCGGTACAAGGTTGTGGCCAATGGCCAGAACGGCGGCAACCGCCTCGATTCCACCGCTGCCACCCAGGAGGTGGCCTGTCATGGATTTAGTGGAGCTGACGGGGATCTGACGGGCCCGATCTCCAAGCGAAGCCTTGATGGCTGACGTTTCGTTGGAGTCGTTCGCCGGCGTGCTGGTGCCGTGGGCATTGACGTAATCCACGGCTTCCGCGTCGAGCCGCGCATCGCGCAAAGCCAGGCGCATCGCCTCGGCGCCACCGACGCCACCGGGCGTGGGGGAGGTGATGTGGTGGGCATCGCAAGTCATGCCATAGCCCACAACTTCAGCGAGGATTGCGGCGCCGCGGGCCTGAGCATGCTCGAGGCTTTCGAGCACAAGAACCCCTGCTCCTTCCCCGATCACAAAGCCATCACGCTCCGCATCAAAGGGGCGACTGGCGGTTGCCGGGTCATCGTTCCGGAATGACAGGGCCTTGGCGCTGGCGAAGCCGGCCACCCCAAGGGGGGTGATGGCCGATTCGGCACCACCGCAGACCATCGCATCAGCGAGCCCCAGCTGAATCAGGCGGAAGGCATCACCGATCGCGTTGGAGCCCGCGGCACAGGCGGTGGCCACGGCGGTGCTGGGGCCTTTGGCGCCGATGGCGATCGCCGTCAGGCCGGTGGCCATGTTCGGGATCATCATCGGCACCGTGAACGGGCTGACGCGGGAAGGCCCCTTGTCTGCCAGCACATGGGCCTGGGTTTCCATCATCAGAAGCCCGCCCACCCCGGAGCCGATCGCCGTGCCGATGCGGTGTGCATTGCTGTCATCGATGCTCAGACCGGCTTGGGCCACCGCCTGCTTGGCAGCGACCACACCGAACTGGCAGAAGCGATCCCAGCGCTTGCTTTCCTTGGGCTCGATATAGGCGGAGGGATCGAAGTCCTTCACCTCAGCGGCAAAACGGCACGCATGAGCCGAGGCGTCAAACAGGGTGATCGGTGCAACCCCATTGCGCCCGGTGCTCAGTCCCTCCCAGTAGGAGGTGACGTCGTTGCCGATTGGTGTGACCGCGCCGAGTCCAGTGACGACGACGCGGCGGAGACCCTCCACCATCGATTCAGTTCCTCAGGCCTGCTTGTCCTGGATGTACTTGACGGCGTCGCCCACGGTGGCGATGCCCTCAGCGGCTTCGTCGGGAATTTCGATGTCGAAGGCCTCTTCCAGGGCCATCACCAGTTCAACGGTGTCCAGGGAGTCGGCACCCAGATCGTTTTGGAAGTTGGATTCCGGCTTGACCTCGCCGGCATCAACGCTCAGTTGCTCGACAACGATCGAGCGGACTTTCTCGAAGATCGCTTCCTGGGACATGGCCGGTGTGGCGGACGCCGCATCCTACGGGGCAGGGCAATCGCTGCCGATCGCCTGCGTATGAACAAGGGTGACGGGCTGCCGGGCCGCATGGATTCAGGCGGTTCGGACTGAGTACCTTGAGCGTCGCGTCCAGATGCGACATGTCCCACGCCGTCAAGATCTACGACACCTGCATCGGCTGCACCCAGTGCGTGCGTGCATGCCCTCTCGATGTTCTCGAGATGGTGCCGTGGGATGGCTGCAAAGCTGGTCAGATCGCCTCTTCCCCTCGCACTGAAGATTGCGTCGGCTGCAAGCGTTGTGAGACCGCTTGCCCCACCGACTTCCTCTCCATTCGCGTCTATCTGGGTGATGAGACCACCCGCTCCATGGGCCTGGCCTACTGAGTTCCGGCTCTCATAAGCTCAAGCCCGGCCCAGCCGGGCTTTTTTTATTGGTTTCAAGCGGTATGTGCGGCATCGTTGCGGTGATCGGTTCGCGCGAAGCGGCTCCTCTTCTCTTGGAAGGGCTTCGCCAACTGGAATACAGGGGGTATGACTCCGCCGGCATCGCCACCGTTCAGACCGACTCTTCGCTGACGTGTTTGCGGGCGGAGGGCAAGCTCGCCAACCTGACGGCCCGTTTTGAGGCCTCTGGCGCTCCGGGGCTATGCGGCATCGGCCACACCCGCTGGGCCACCCATGGCAAGCCGGAGGAACGCAACGCGCACCCGCACCTCGATGGCCCGGGCCGGGTGGCTGTGGTGCAGAACGGGATCATCGAGAACTACCGCACCCTGCGGGAGGAGCTGCAGGCGGAAGGGGTGATGTTCCGCTCCGAGACCGATACGGAGGTGATTCCGCACCTGCTCGGCCGCGAGCTGGCTCGGATGCAGCAGGAGGGTCATGAACCCAGCGCGCAACTGCTGTTGCAGGGGGTACAGGCGGTGCTGCCCCGCCTTCATGGTGCTTATGCCGTGGCCGTGGTCTGGGCGGAGCTCCCTGGCGCCCTGGTGGTGGCCCGCAAGGCCGCCCCTCTGTTGATCGGGCTGGGCGAAGGGGAGTTTCTCTGTGCCAGTGATACCCCTGCCCTGGCTGGCTTCACGCGCACGATTCTTCCCATGGAAGACGGGGAGGTGGCGCTGCTGACGCCCCTCGGCATCGAGCTCTACGACGAAGCGGGCGCCCGGGTGCAGCGCACCCCCACGCTGCTCAGCGGTACAGACCACGTGGCGGATAAGCGCAGCTTCCGTCACTTCATGCTCAAGGAAATTCACGAGCAGCCCGAAACTGCCGCCCTCTGGGTGGCTCGCCACCTGCCTGAGAGCGGTGGCCGTCTGGCTCTGCCCCTCGATGAGAGCGTGTTTGAGGGGGTGGAGCGCATTCAGATCCTGGCCTGCGGCACCAGCCGTCACGCGGCCCTGGTGGGGGCCTACCTGCTGGAGCAGCTCGCCGGGATCCCCACCACCGTGTTCTATGCCAGCGAATTCCGCTACGCACCGCCCCCGCTGACGGCTCACACCCTCACCATCGGGGTCACGCAATCCGGTGAAACGGCCGACACCCTCGCTGCCTTGGCGATGGAGCAGGAGCGGCGCCGCGCCGTGGCTGATCCCGCCTTTGCTCCCAGGCTGCTGGGCATCACCAATCGACCGGAGAGCTCCCTGGGGCGGTTGGTGGATCAGATCCTTGATATTGGCGCCGGCATCGAGGTGGGTGTCGCCGCTACCAAGACCTTCCTGGGTCAGCTGCTGGCCTTCTACGCGCTGGCGATCGCCTTTGCTGAACGCCGCTCCGGCGTTGTGGGGGTGCTGGGGGCAGAGCAGCTGCAAGCCCTGATCACTGGGTTGCGTCAGTTACCCGAGCAACTGAGGGCGCTTGTGGATGACCACGACAGCCGCTGCGAGCAGCTGGCCCATCTGTTTGCTGACACCCAGGATGTGATCTTCCTGGGCCGGGGCATCAACTACCCGATCGCCCTGGAAGGGGCCCTCAAGCTCAAGGAGATCAGCTACATCCATGCCGAGGGTTATCCGGCCGGTGAGATGAAGCACGGCCCGATTGCCCTGCTTGACGCACGGGTGCCGGTGGTCTCGATTGCCGTGCCTGGCACGGTGTTCGACAAGGTGCTCAGCAATGCTCAGGAGGCCAAGGCCCGCGATGCCCAACTCCTGGGCGTGGCGCCGGAAGGACCCGATGCGGAGCTGTTCGACACCCTGCTGCCGGTTCCGGTGGTGGATGAGCTGCTGAGCCCACTGCTCACGGTGATCCCGATGCAGCTGCTCAGCTATCACATCGCTGCCCACCGCGGCCTGGATGTGGATCAGCCGCGCAACCTGGCGAAGAGCGTCACTGTGGAGTAGGCGCGAGATCGCTGCGGCCGTAGCGATCTTCGAAGCGCACGATGTCGTCTTCCCCGAGGTAGGGGCCGCTTTGGACCTCGATCATCTCCACCGGGATCTTGCCCCGGTTGGAGAGGCGGTGCTTGCAGCCCAGGGGGATGTAGGTGCTCTGGTTCTCGCCCACCAGTTCCTCGACACCATCCTTTTCCACCACGGCGGTGCCCTGAACCACGATCCAGTGCTCCGCCCGGTGGTGGTGCATCTGCAGCGATAGGGAGGCACCGGGGTTCACGCTGATGCGTTTGACCTGCCAGCGGTCGCCTTCGGTGATGCCGTCGTAGGCGCCCCAGGGCCGATAAATCTTGCGGTGCGCCTTACTTTCGCGCGCGCCCTCCTGCTCCAGGAGCCCAACGATGCTCTTCACGTCCTGGGCCTTGTTGCGGTGGGCCACCAGCACCACATCGTTGGTTTCCACGACCACCAGGTTCTCCACACCGAGGCCCACCACCAGCCGGTGCTCACTGCGCAGATAGCAGTTGCTGCTGTTTTCGCTGATCACTCGGCCCCGCAGCACATTGCCGTTGCTGTCTTGATCGGCGGTTTCCCAGAGGGCGCTCCAGCTGCCCACATCGCTCCAGCCCGCCTGTAACGGCAGAACGGCCCCGCGATCGGTGCGCTCCATCACCGCCACATCGATGGCGACGTTCGGGCAGCGGGCGAAGGCTTCACGCTCCAGGCGGATGAAGTCGAGATCGACGCTGTCTTGCTCCAGGGCCGAGCGGCAGGCGCTCACCACCTCTGGGGCGAGGCGTTCCAGTTCCGACAGGATCGCGCTGGCCTTAAACAGGAACATGCCGCTGTTCCAGGTGAAGCGGCCAGTGGCGAGGAAGCCTTCCGCCGTCGCCCGATCCGGCTTTTCCACGAATCGGGCAATGGGCACCGGCGCGGTGGTGTTCCCCAGGGGGTGAGCCGCTTCGATGTAGCCATAGCCCGTCTCCGGGGCCGTCGGCACGATCCCGAAGGTCACCAGCTGTCCCCCTTCTGCGGCGGCCATACCGGCTTGCACGGTCTGGCGGAAGGCGGCCCCATCGCGGATCACGTGGTCGGCCGCCAGTACGAGCAGCAATGGGTCGTCGCCCTGGGCCGCGGCCTGAAGGGCTGCGATCGCCACGGCGGGGGCTGTGTTGCGCCCCATGGGCTCCAGCAGGATCGCTGCGGGCTCAACGCCAATCTGTCGCATCTGTTCCGCGACGATGAAGCGATGGTCTTCGTTGCAGATCAGCAGTGGGGGCTGGAGGTCGGGAATGCTCTCCAGGCGTTGCTGGGTCTGTTGCAGCAGGGTCTCCTCGCCGCTGCCCGCCAGTGCCCAGTACTGCTTGGGATAGCTCGCTCTTGAGAGGGGCCACAGACGCGTGCCGGTGCCGCCGCAGAGGATCACGGGAACGAGCGCGGTCATGGGCGGGCGTGCTGCGGCGTGCGTTGGGCGTGCTGCTATTCCAACCCAAGGCCGGGATGGTGCAAAGGTCCCAAACAGCTCTCTGCTATTTCCGTACAGTTTGTACAGCAACAGTAGAGAGGCTTGCTGCGGTCTCTACTCCCGCTCGTTGGTGTCCGCACTGCCCAGTTCCAGGAGCCCGGGTGGTGGTGTGATGCCGATCCAACCTTCGCGCAACTCCACCCGAGGCACGATCTGCTCCACAAAGGGGATCCAGAGAGGTTGTGGTTGCCCCTCCAGCGCCACTTCCAGTAAGTCGTTGCCGGCATGAATCAGGTCTTGCACGGTGCCAACCACTGCTCCGCTCTCGAGCAGGCGCACCTCGAGGCCGATCAGGTCGAGTAGGTGGAATTCCCCCTGGGCCAGCTTCGGCCTGTCGTCACTGCGCACCAGCAGCGATTGCCCCACGCAGGCTTCGGCGGAGTTGCGGTCGTTGATGCCCTCGAGGCGAATCACGAACAGCTCTTTGCCAGGGAGTTGCCGCCCGGAGAGCAAGTTCACCTTCTGGGGAGGGTTCTGACGCAGCTGGATCCAGCGCAGGCCGGGCTTGGTGAAACGTTCCGGAAAATCGCTGAGGGGATTGACGCGTAACTCGCCCCGCAGGCCCTGGGCGGCCACGATCTTGCCCACCGCCAGCAACTCCTGCTCTTCGGCCATGGCCCCGGGACGCAGCTCAGCCTCGATAATGGACTGGCGACTGGGCCCTTTCATGGCTGACTCCCTGCCGATCCTGCCCGGCTCCACCGTGGTGGTGCGCGACAGCCGCTCGATCTACAACGGCTACCAGGGCTTTGTTCAACGCATCAGCGGATCGAGTGCCGCGGTGCTGTTTGAGGGCGGGAACTGGGACAAGTTGGTGACCATGCCCCTCAAGACCCTGGAGCAGGTTTGATCTGATCGAGGGCGCTGCGGGCGGCTTCCTGCTCGGCCTGACGCCGGGATCCGCCCCAGCCTTCGCCCAGGCTTGATCCCTCGAGGCTCACACGGCAGAAAAAGCGCTTGGGGTCCCCATGCCGCTGGCTGCGCTCTTCGGTGGCATAGCTGGGGAGACCGCGTTGCAGCCCCTGGCTCCATTCCTGCAGCGCTGATTTCCAGTTATTCAGGTGGGGGTCCTGCTCGAAGGCTTTTGCGGTCACCTGCCAATGGGGGCTGAGCCACTGCAGCACCGGCGCGAGCGTTCCCCAGATCCGGTAGAGGGCACCGATGCAAGCCTCACAGGCTTCGGCCCTGAGGGTGGCGCGCCCGGTGGCGTCTCCGGCGGCCACTGGGCCTATCCGCAGCACCTGGTCGATGCCAATGCGTTCCCCCAGTTCGGCCAGCCAGCGGTCGCTCACCAGTTGAGCCCGCAGGGCGGAGCACTGGCCAACGGCCAGGCCGGGCGCATGGGACTCCAGAAATTCCGAGGCCGCCAGCCGCAGCACCGCATCCCCGAGGAATTCCAGCTTCTCGTGGTTGATGGGCAGCCCCGCTGAGGTGTGGGTGAAGGCCGCATCCAGTGGCTCCAGGGCCGACATGGGCCAGCGGGGGTCTGGAGTCAGACCTTGCGACGCCAGGAACTGCAGCAGCTGGGCGTGGCGTTCAGCGTTCATGGGGTGAAAGCAGGACGTAAGCCGGGTTCTGTTCTCCCTTCCAGAGGAAGGGGAGTGATCATCTATCTGGGACCGCCGTTACCGACGGCCTCGAGCGGCGCAAAAGAAGCGGAACGGGTGTCATGGCCAACCGTTGTTCCTAGGCCTTGCTCCCAGCCGGGGTTTACCGAGCCAGCACCTCTCGATGCTGCTGGTGCGCTCTTACCGCACCTTTGCACCCTTGCCTGTGCCCAGAGGGCCATCGGCGGTGTGTTTCTGTGGCACTCTCCTCACGGTCACCCGCACTGGGCGTTACCCAGCAAGCCTGGCCATTGGGGAGCCCGGACTTTCCTCAACCGGTCCGTTCCTCCAGCCCGAGGGCCTGGGCGTCTCCCGATTGCGATCACCTCGCCTGCTTTCAACCCCCATAATGAACGGCTAGGGGGCTGTAGCTCAGCCGGATAGAGCGACGGTTTCCTAAACCGTAGGTCGTGGGTTCGAGTCCCGCCAGCCCCGTTGGCTGTTGGAGTTTCTCGCAGGGGTAGCGACCACTACCGGTAGTGGCGTGACGTTTGTTGCCACTGCAGCTAGCGTGTGACCAATCGCCACACCGTCATGGCACAGCTGCATGATCTCAGGCTGCGGCTGCTGGTGCAACAGGAGAGTGAGCGCATTGTCGACAGCCTTCCTGACGGCCTCGACCTCTCGGTGATCCAGGCCCGTTGCCTCTGCTGGTTGGCCCTTCTGGCCGAGGCCCATGAGGACAGCGCTAACGACGCCGTCGCCGAGGGTGACACCGATCAGGCCATGGCCTGGTTTGCCGATTCGATGCGCCTGCGGGATGTGATTCAGGTGGTGAGTTCGATCGAAATCCCCATTCCCGGCGCCAGTGATGATCCCGCCGGAGAAGAGGATTCTCTTGCGGCTTGACCCCCCTGAGCGCAATTCAGCTCAGTGCAGGTGTCATGATGGGAATCGTCATGTCAAGGGACTGCGGTGCCGGAAGAGCCCTGCCAATGCCCTGATTGCCAGCGGTTCTACCGGGAACACGACCGTTTGATTCGTGAGAACCCCACGCTGCGGCAGCAACAGGAGTTGAGCTGGGCCGCGCTGCAGTCGTTCCGCACCCTGGCGGGGCGGGTGCTCGAGGAGCTCCAGAAAACACAGAGTGATCACGAGTCACCCCAGGCGGCTGCGGCTGCTGCGGGTGGTTCCGCGGCCACCGAAAGCTCCGATCCAGATGCTGTGCAGCAGGCACTCAGCGACCTGGAAAACATCAATGCCCATCTGTTCTCGATTGAGGCGCTGATGGAGCGCATCTTCGATGTGCGGGTGCCGGAACCAGTGGAGCAGAAGTTCCGGGAACTGGCAGGCGAGCTGGCTCCTGATCCGCTCAATGCCGATCGCCTGCGCTTGAACCGCCTGCTGCATCAGACCCCGGATCTGCCGGATCGCTGAACCGCTCCCGCTGGATCAGCCGGGCGATCATCCGTTCTTCATCCGCCGCCACTTGCAGCCAGTGTGGCTGGCCTATCCACGCCAGCTCCTCTTGCAGTTGCTCGAGCAGCTCCTGATCGCGGGCGCCGATCCCGCCACTGAGGGCGATCAGATCCACGCCCCCCAGGCTTGCGGCCATGGCGGCGATGCCTGCCTTGAGGCGATGGATGAACACGGCCAGCGCCAGTTGGGCGCCGCCATGCCCCCTGGCCGCGGCTTGCCGCAGTTCGCGCCAATCGCTGCTCAAGCCTGAGAGGCCCAGCAGGCCGCTGGCATGGTTCAGCACCTGCTCCAGTTCTGCCGCGCTGAGGCCTTGGCGCAGTTGGTGCAGCAGCAGTCCGGGATCCACGGAGCCGCTGCGGCTGGCCATCACCAGCCCGTCCAGCGGTGTGAAGCCCATGGTGGTGTCGATGCTGCGGCCCCCAGAGATCGCCGCCAGGGAGCAGCCCGCCCCGAGGTGGCAGCTGATCAACCTCGGAGCGGTCGTGTGTCCTTGAGCGTGCCAGCTCTCAGTGGCCTGCTCAGCCACGTGCTGGTGGTTGATGCCATGGAAGCCGAAACGCCGCAGACCCTGCTGCCGCCAGGCTTCGGGCAGCGCATAGCTGTAGGCCTCGGGGGGGAGGCTGGCGTGGAAGGCGGTGTCGAAGCAGGCCCACTGGGTCAGCTGCGGGTGCTTGCCCAGAAACCAGTCGATGGCAGCCAGGGCCGGGGGATTGTGCAGCGGGGCCAGCTCGCCGAGGGCCTTGAGCTCGCCTAGGACCTCTGCAGTCAGAAGGGTGGGAGCCCTGAAGCGTTCGCCCCCATGCACTACCCGGTGCCCCACCTGCTCGATGCGGGGCCACCAGGGCTCCAGCTGGGGTCCCAGCCAGCTCTGCAGCAGGGCGGTGGGTCCGTCTGATCCGCAGCTTGCGCTGCCGCTCCAAAGGCTCCGGAGGCTGCTGGGCTCAAACAGGGCAGCCTTGAGGCTGGAGCTGCCCAGGTTGAGCACCAGGATGGCCATGGCTCATCAACTGTCGAGGTTGCAGCTGATGCTCACCGGGAAGGAATCGGCCTTCCAAATGCGGCTGGCGTAGTCGCGGATCGAGCGATCGGAGGAGAAGAAGCCGGTGCGGGCGCTATTGAGCAGTGACATCCGGTTCCAGGTCTTGCGATCGCCCCAGACGGCGCTCACCTGTTGCTGCACGCGCAAGTAGTCGTTGAAATCCGCCAACACGCAGAAGGGATCCCGGCCTGTGAGGTTCTCCAGCAGGGGCCGGAACAGATCACCATCTCCTCCGCTGAAATGCCCCTGCTCAACCAGCTTGAGCACCTGCTGGAGCTCGGGCATCTGCGGGATCAGCTCCCAGGGCCTGTAGCCCTCGGTGTGCAGATCGGCCACTTCCGTTTCGGTCATGCCGAACAGGAAGAAGTTCTCGGCCCCGACTTGTTCGCGGATTTCCACGTTGGCGCCATCGAGGGTGCCGATGGTGAGGGCGCCATTCATGGCGAACTTCATGTTGCCCGTGCCTGAAGCCTCTAGGCCGGCGGTGGAGATCTGCTCCGAGAGGTCGGAGGCGGGGTAGACCCGCTCCCCCAGCTTCACGTTGTAATCCGGCAGGAACACCACCCGCAGGCGGCCATCCATGTCGGGATCGGCATTCACCGTTTCGGCGATGCCATTGAGGAAGCGGATGATCAGCTTGGCCATGTAATAGCCGGGGGCTGCCTTGCCGCCAAAGATCACGGTGCGGGGGGCCATGTGATCGGCCTGCCCGTTCTTGATGCGCAGGTAATGGGCGATCACCTGCAGGGCATTGAGGTGCTGCCGCTTGTATTCGTGGATCCGCTTGACCTGAACATCGAACATCGAGGCCGGATCCACCAGCAGGCCGCTTTGGCGGTGGATGTAGTTGGCCAGGTTGCGCTTGCTGGCCAGCTTGGTCTGCTCCCAGCGCTCGAGGAAGCTGTTGTCGTCTTGGTATTGCTCCAGCTGACGCAGCTGATCCAGGTCGGCGACCCAGCCCTCTCCGATGCTGTCTTGCAGCAGCTGACGCAGGGCTGGGTTGGCGAGGGCCACCCAGCGCCGGGGGGTCACCCCGTTCGTCACGTTGGTGAATTTCTCCGGCCAGAGCTCGGCGAATTCCGGGAACAACTTGGTGCGCACCAACTCGCTATGCAGGGCCGCCACACCGTTCACGTGGTGTGAGGCCACCGTGGCCAGGTTGGCCATGCGCACGGCCTTGGTGCCTTCCTCATCAATGATCGAGAGCTTGCGCAGCAGGGCTTCGTTGCCCGGGTAGCGCAGCCGAACCATTTGCAGGAAGCGGCGATTGATCTCGTAGATCAGCTCCAGATGGCGCGGCAGCAGCGAGCCGAACAGGGGAAGGCCCCACTTCTCCAGGGCTTCCGGAAGCAGGGTGTGGTTGGTGTAGGCCACAGACCGGCAGGTGATGTCCCAGGCCTGATCCCACTCCAGGTGCTTGTCATCGATTAGCAGGCGCATCAGCTCGGCCACCGCGATCGCCGGGTGGGTGTCGTTGAGCTGCACCGCCCAGTGGTCGGGGAACTCATGCACGGGGATGCCGCGCTGATCGAGGCTGCGCAGCATGTCCTGCAGGGAGCAGCTCACGAAGAAGTGCTGCTGCTTTAGGCGCAGGCGGCGACCCTCGTCGGTGCCGTCGTTGGGATAGAGCACCTTGGAGAGGGTCTCGCTGCCCACCTTCTCCTCCACGGCTCCGTAGTAGTCGCCGATGTTGAAGGCGTAGAAGTCGAAGCTCTCGCTGGCATCGGCGCGCCAGAGCCGCAGCCGGTCGCAGGTGTTGACCCGGTAGCCCAGCACCGGCACGTCGTGGGGCACCCCGATGGCGTGTTCCTCAGGAATCCAGCGCACCCGGTAGTTGCCCCGTTCATCGCGGTAGCTCTCGGTGCGACCACCAAAACCCACAAAGCAGGCTTGATCGGGATGGGGAATCTCCCAGGGCCAGCCGCCCTTGAGCCACTTATCCGTGATCTCCACCTGCCAGCCGTCGCGGATCAGCTGGTCGAAGATCCCGAACTCGTAGCGGATGCCATAGCCGGTGGCCGGAATCTCCAGGCTGGCCAGCGACTCCATGAAGCAGGCCGCCAGGCGCCCCAGGCCACCATTGCCGAGGCCTGGCTCCTCCTCCACCTCGAGGATCTCTTCCAGGTGGTCGATGCCGAAGCGGCGCAGGGCCTCGGTGGCAGCCTCCTGGATGCCCAGCATCAACAGGTTGTTGCCCAGCTGGGGGCCGATCAGGAATTCGGCCGAGAGGTAAGCCACCACGCGGGTTGGGGTGGCGTTGATCGCTTCGATGCCCGCCAGATAGCGGGTCATCAGGCGATCCCGCACCGCGTGGCTGAGGGCCAGGTACAGGTCGTGTCGGCTGGCGGTTGGGGCGAGCTTGCCCAGCGTGTAGAAGAGGTGCTCGGCCATGCCGTCGAACACATCGTCAGCCGTGTGTCCGCTGCGATCGGGGTCGGCGTAGCAGCCCGGGGTGGGCAGTTGCAGACGACGGGGAATCGATTGGTCGGACATCAGGCGGCCTCGCTCCACTGCCAGTTGTTGATCTCGGGTGCATCCATGCCGTGCTGATGGGCGTAGGCGCGGTTGGCCAGGATCGCCTCCTTCATCTGCTCTTTGACATGGGCGGCGCGTGACCCTAAGCCGGGAACGCGGTCGATCACATCAATCACGAGATTGAAGCGGTCGATCTGGTTGTTCATCGCCAGCTCCAACGGGGTGTTGATGTTGCCTCGTTCCTTGTAACCACGGACGTGGAAGTTGGCATGGTTGCGCCGCCTGTAGGTCAACCGGTGGATCAACCAGGGGTACCCATGGAAGTTGAACAGCACCGGACGGTTAGTGGTGAACAGTGTGTCGAAATCCCGATCGCTGAGCCCATGGGGATGCTCTGTGGGTTGGGTGAGGGCGAACAGCTTCACCACATTCAGCACCCGGATCCGCAGGTTGGGGATCTCGCGGCGCAGGATCTGGACGGCGGCCAGGGTCTCCTTCGTGGGGATGTCACCGGCGCAGGCCATCACCACATCGGGTTCATCCGGTTCGTGGCCGACGTGATCGTTGCTGGCCCAGCTCCACAGGCCGATGCCCTTGGCCACATGCGCTCTGGCCTGCTCAAGGCTCAGATACTGCAGATGCTGTTGCTTGTCGCTGACGATGATGTTGCTGACATCTGGCTCGACCAGGGCTTCCTCGGCGACCGCGAGCAGGCAGTTGGCATCAGCCGGTAGGTAGACGCGCACCACATCCCCGCTCTTGTTGCCCGCCAGGTCGATGAAGCCTGGGTCTTGGTGGGTGAAGCCGTTGTGGTCCTGCCTCCAGACCGTGGAGGAGATCAGGCAGGTCCAGGGGCCGATCGAGGCTCTCCAGGGCGCGTGATGGCGGCAGCTCTCCAGCCACTTGGTGTGCTGGTTGAACATCGAGGCGATCACATGGGCAAAGGCCTCGTAGGTGTGAAAGAGGCCGTAGCGGCCGGTCAGCAGGTAGCCCTCGAGCATCCCCACCAGGGTGTGCTCGCTGAGCATTTCCACCACTCGACCGTCCCTGGAGAGCTCTCCTCCATCGGCGTCCTCAGGTCTGAGTTCCTCCATCCAGACCTTTTTGCTGCGCTCGTAAATGGCCTGCAGCCGGTTGGACGCGGTTTCATCCGGACCGAACACCCGCAGGTTGTCGGGGTTCTGGGCGATGGCATCCCGCAGCAGTTCCCCCAGGGGAGCGGTGTTCTCGTGCAGGGACTGCCCCGGGGCGGGCACCGGCACGGCATAGCGCTCCCGCTCCGGCAGGTTGAGCTGGCGCCGCAGCAAGCCTCCATTGGCGTGGGGATTGGATCCCATCCGCCGCGCCCCTTGCGGCGCCAGGGCCTGCAGGGCAGGGATCAGGCGGCCTTCGGCATCGAACAGCTCCTCAGGCCGGTAGCTGCGTAGCCACCGCTCCAGTTGCTGCAGCTGGGCGGGATCGCTCTTGGGATTGGGCAGCGGCACCTGGTGGGCCCGCCAGAATCCCTCGATCCGGTGCCCGTTCAACTCAGCCGGGCCGGTCCAACCCTTCGGGGAGCGCAGCACCAGCATCGGCCAGATCGGACGGCTGGCCGTGGCCGCACTGCCCTGGGAGCGGGCGTCGTGGCGGATGGTCTGGATCCGTCCGATGGCCGTGTCCATCGCTGCAGCCATCGCCTCGTGCATGGCCATCGGCTCGCTGCCCTCGACGAACAACGGATCCCAGCCGTAGCCCCGCAACAGGCTGCCCAGCTCCTCCCGGGGGATGCGGGCCAACAGGGTGGGGTTGGCGATCTTGTAGCCGTTGAGGTGCAGCACCGGCAGCACCGCCCCATCGCTCACCGGGTTGAGGAACTTGTTGATGTGCCAGCTGGTGGCCAGGGGGCCGGTTTCGGCCTCGCCATCCCCCACGCAGGCCAGGGCGATCAGATCCGGGTTGTCGAAAACGGCCCCGCAGGCGTGGGAGAGCACGTAGCCCAGTTCGCCGCCCTCGTGGATCGAGCCGGGGGTTTCCGGGGTGCAATGGCTGCCGATGTGGCCCGGGAAGGAGAACTGTTTGAAGAAGCGCCTGAGCCCTTCGCTGTCCTGGGATTTGTCGGGATAGACCTCGGAGTAGGTGCCATCGAGATAGGTGGGGCCCAGCACCCCCGGGGCTCCATGGCCCGGCCCCGACAGGTAGATCATCTCCAGGTCATCCCGGCGGATCACCCGATTGGAATGGGCCCAGATGAACGCCTGTCCCGGGCTGGATCCCCAGTGCCCCAGCAGCCGGTTCTTGATGTGCTCGGGCCGCAGCGGTTCCGCCAGCAGCGGGTTGTCCTGCAGGTAGATCATCCCCACCGCCAGGTAGTTGGCGGCTCGCCACCAGGCATCGAGCAGGGAGAGATCGGTGTCGGAACGGGCGCTAGCGGGCGCGGAGTTCATCGGCGCGGCAGGGGAGCGTTGCGCGGAACGTAGCCGTGATCACATTTGTTGGCGCCGTCGGGCGAGACTCTCGTTCGCAATTGCCCACGCCTGCCCATGCCCGATATCGGGGCTCATCAGCTGGAAGTGGCCGAAACCCTGATCGGGGTCGGTCGCTTTCTGGTGATTTTTGTGGCGGCTCGCCTGCTGGCGGAGCTGCTGGTGCGTCTGCAGCTCCCCACGATCCTGGGGGAACTGATCGCCGGTGTGATCATCGGAGCCTCGGGCCTGCACCTGATCGTGCCGCCGGAGACTCAGGCGGCCCTGAGTCAGGGCCTGCTGCAGCTGGTGGGCTCGCTGGCAGATGTGCCGCCGGATGTGGTCAGCCACCTCTATGCCGAGAGCTTCCCCTCCTTGCAGGCGGTGGCCACCCTTGGCCTGTTCGCCCTGCTCTTTCTCACCGGCCTCGAGAGCGACCTTGATGAACTGGTGGCGGTGGGGGCCCAGGCCACCACGGTGGCGGTGGCGGGCGTGGCTGTGCCCTTCGCCCTGGGCACCCTTGGCCTGATGGCGATCTTCCAGGTGGATGTCATCCCGGCGGTGTTTGCCGGTGCGGCGATGACCGCCACCAGCATCGGCATCACCGCCAGTGTGTTCGGTGAGCTGAAGATGCTCCGCTCACGAGAGGGTCAGATCGTGATCGGGGCCGCCGTTCTCGACGACATCCTCGGCATCGTGATCCTGGCGGTGGTGGTCAGCCTGGCCGGTGGCGGCAGCCTTGAGATCGGGCCGATCCTGAAGTTGGTGGCAGCAGCGGTGGTGTTCGTGGTGGCGGCCATTGGTCTGAGCCGCACGGCAGCGCCGGGGTTCGACTGGGTGATTGATCGCCTCAAGGCTCCTGGCGATGTGGTGGTGGCTTCTTTTGTAGTGCTAACCCTCTGCTGTTTCGCCGCCACAGCCATTGGATTGGAGGCGGCCCTGGGGGCCTTCGCTGCCGGATTGATCCTGAGCAAGTCCAATCACGCCCACCGCATTGAGGAGTCGGTGAAGCCCGTGGTGGCCCTGTTCGCCACGATCTTTTTTGTGCTGATCGGCACCAGCATGGATTTGTCGGTGCTCAACCCCTTCGATCCGGCCAACCGGGCTGGTCTGGTGATTGCCGGATTCCTGCTGGCCGTGGCCATCCTTGGCAAGGTGGTGGCCGGCTGGAGCTTTCTCTCGAAGCAGCCCACCAATCGCCTGGTGGTGGGCCTGGGGATGATGCCCCGCGGCGAGGTGGGTCTGATTTTCCTTGGCCTGGGCACCCAGGCCAAGCTGCTCAGCCCCGCCCTGGAGGCCGCCATCTTGTTGATGGTGATCGGCACCACCTTCCTGGCCCCGATCCTGCTCAGACTGGTGTTGGCCGGAAAGAGCGATGGACCCGACCTCGACCCCCTCGCCGAGATCCCCACTTGAGGGTTGGCAGTTCAGCTGGGCCGGCTGGCTCGACAACCGCCGAGGTGAATGGTGGCTGCTGGCCCAGTTGCTCCTGATCGCCGCCAACCTCGTTCCTCCCTGGCCTGCTCCAGGGAGTTGGGGCTATGCCTGGCCGCTGCCTCTGGCCCTCGCCGGGGCCCTGCTGTTTGCCTCTGGGCTGGCCCTGGCGGCCCAGGCCTTCTGGCGGTTGGGCGCCAGCCTGACGCCTCTGCCGGATCCCAAGCCTGGAGCGGCCCTGGTGACCCAGGGCGCCTATGGCCGTTGCCGCCACCCGCTGTATCAGGCGCTCCTGCTCGCTGAGCTCGGCGTGGCCCTGGCCCTCGGCAGCTTGTTCCACCTGGGGTTGTTGCTGGCCCTGGCAGCGGTGCTGGGGGGTAAGGCCCGCCGCGAGGAGCGCGGATTGCTGCTGCTTCATCCCGACTACGCCACCTATCGGAGCGCCGTGCCGGCGATTGTTCCTGGGCTGCCTTGGCTCGACTGGCGCCGTTGAACTAGAGCCCGCGCTCCTCTAGCTGCGTCGCCGCTCGCTCAAACACCTCAGGCCCGGCATCCCGCGCGCCAGCGGCCACCCCTAGATCGCGGCGCCAGTGGCGAGCGCCGCTGACTCCTTCCACCACCTGCACTAGATGGCGGGCGATCGCCCAGAGGCGGCCGCCACCGCTGCACCAGCGCTCGGCGTAAGGGATCAGGCCGCGCACCACCGTGGAGGCGCTGGCAATCGGCTGGCTGGCGTCGTGGAACAAGTCGCGATCCACCGTGGCCCAGCGCAGGGGATGGTCGTAGGCGGCGCGACCCACCATCACCCCATCCACCTGCTGCAGCTGTTCCTCGCAGCTGCTCAGATCTACCAGGCCGCCATTGAGTTCGATCGTGAGCTGGGGCCGCTCGCGCTTGAGCTGATGCACCAGCTCGTAGCGCAGCGGTGGGATGGTGCGGTTCTGCTTGGGATCGAGGCCCTCGAGCCAGGCTTTGCGGGCATGCACGCTGAAGCGCTGGGCGCCGGCCGCGGCCACCGTGTCTACGAAGGCCAGTAGTTCCTCGTAGGAATCGCGCTCATCGATGCCGATGCGGTGTTTCACCGTGACCGGCAGCGCTGAGGCCGCGGCCATCGCCCTGATGCAGCGGGCCACGTGGTCGGGCTCGGCCATCAGGCAGGCCCCGAAGCGCCCCTTCTGCACCTTCTCGCTGGGACAGCCCACGTTGAGGTTGATCTCGTCGTAGCCGCGATCGGATGCGATGCGCGCTGCTTCGGCCAGCAGCTGCGGGTCGTCGCCACCCACCTGCAGGGCGATCGGGTGTTCGATCGGCTCGAAATCGATCAGCCGCTCGCGCCGCTCGCTGTAGTGCAGCGCCTGGGCCACCACCATCTCGGTGTAGAGCAGGCTGCGCCGGGTGATCTGCCGCATCAGCACCCGGAAGTGCCGATCCGTGTAGTCCATCATCGGGGCCACACTGAAGCGGTAGGCCCCGTTCAGCAGCGAATCGGGCATCCCCCCATGCTCGCCTTTCACCCTGATGGTTCCCTCCCCTGAGCACTGGTCGCTGGTGGTGGCGGGGGGTGGGCCAGCCGGTTTCATGGCGGCGATTGCGGCGGCGGAGGCTGGTCTGCAGCGGGTTTTGCTGCTGGAGAGCACGCCTGAGCCCCTGGGCAAGGTGCTGATCAGTGGCGGCGGTCGCTGCAACGTGACCCACGCCTGCTGGGACCCCCGGGAGTTGGTGGGCTACTACCCCCGCGGCAGCAAAGCCCTGCGCGGGCCCTTCAGCCGTTTTGCTGCCGGTGATGCCGTCGCCTGGTTCGATGAGCACGGCCTGGCGTTGGTGGAGGAGGCCGATGGGCGGATGTTCCCCCAGGCCAACCGCTCCACGGCGGTGATTCAGTGCCTGCGCCAGGCGGCCCAGCGCTCCGGTGTGGTGCTGCGCACTAGTGAGGCCCTGCAGGCTGCGGCGCAGGCTCCCGGCGGCGGGTTCGCCCTGCAATTGCGCTCGGGGGGCGACCTGCGGGCGGATCGGCTGGTGCTGGCCACCGGCAGCCATCCCAGCGGCCGCCGCCTCGCCCAGAGCCTGGGCCATGGCCTGGTGCCGCCGGTGCCCTCGCTGTTCACGCTGGCGTTCAAACCCAATCCGCTGGTGGCGTTGGCGGGGGTGGTGATGGATCCAGTGGATCTGGAGCTGGAGCTTGATCTGGATCAGGGCGCTGGTCCGCCGCCGCCGGGCATGGCCCATCGCTTCCGTCAGTCGGGGCCGCTGCTGATCACCCACTGGGGCCTGAGCGGCCCCGCCACCCTGCGGCTCACGGCCTTTGCGGCACGGGCGCTGCACCACTGCGGCTACCGGGGCACCATTCGGGTGGATTGGAGTGGCGGTCGTAGCCAGCCCCAGCTGGAGCAGCTGTTCGCCGAGTGTCGCCGCGATCAGGCCAAGCGCCAGCTCAACAATGCCCGCCCCTGGCCGGCGCTGAGCCGGCGCCTCTGGCAGCACCTGCTCGATCAACAGGGGGTGGAAGCGGAGCGCCGCTGGGCGGATCTGGGCAAGCGCCAGCAGCAGGGGCTGATCGAGAGCCTGCGGCGCAGCAGCTACGCCGTGGCCGGCCGCGGCCCCTTTGGCGAGGAGTTTGTGACCGCTGGCGGCGTGCCGCTGGGGGAGGTGAACCTGGCCACCATGGAGAGCCGCCTCACCCCCGGGCTTTATCTGGCCGGTGAGCTGCTCGATGTGGATGGCATCACTGGTGGCTTCAACTTCCAGCACTGCTGGAGCTCCGGCTGGCTGGCAGGGCAGGCGATCGCTTTAAACTAGTTTGTGAACCAGGTTGATCGAGGCGTGGAGAGTTCCATCGGCGCTTTTGAGGCCAAGGCCCAGCTCTCTCGGTTGCTGCGGGCTGTGGAGCAGGGCGAACAGTTCACGATCACGGTGCGGGGCAGGCCTGTGGCTGATCTGGTCCCCCATCGCAGCCCATCCAGCGAGGGCGTGGCCGCAGCCATTGAGGCGCTCCAGGCTTTTCCGCGGATCAAGGGCGTGATGGACGTTGATGTCACCAGCTTTGTGGCGGAGGGGCGCCGTTGACTCTGGTGATCGATGCCTCCATGGCCCTCGCCTGGGTCTTTGAGCGTGAACAAGCCGCCGATGCGCAGCGAGCGAACCAGCTCTTGGCTTGCTGTGGCCAGCAGCCCTGGTGGGTGCCGGGGCTCTGGCACCTTGAAGTGGCCAACGCCTTATTGGTGGCTGAACGGCGTGGTGTGATCGCTCAAGACGCCAGCGATCTCTTCCTGGTTCGGCTGGGCAGCTTGCCGATCTGCACGGACGTTGATGCGGGGCCTGAGCAGCAACCCAGGTTGATCGCGCTGGCCCGCGCCCATGGCCTCTCCAGCTATGACGCCACTTATCTCGATCTCGCCCATCGCCTCGGCGCCGCGCTGGCCAGCTTTGATCGCAAGCTGAATCAGGCCGCCGTTGCGATGGGCGTGCCCCTCACTTGATCTGATCGAAGATCGAGAACATCGGCAGATACATCGCCAGCAGGATCGAGCCCACGATCCCTCCCACAATCACGATCATCGCCGGCTCCAGCATCGAGGTGAGAGCTTTCACCGCCGCTTCCACCTCGTCTTCGTAGAAGTCGGCCACCTTCGAGAGCATCTGGTCCATCTGGCCTGTTTCCTCACCGATGGCCAGCATGCTCAAGGCCAGCTCCGGGAACACCTGCTTGCGGCCCAGGGCCACGCTCAGGGGAATCCCCTCCTGCACCTCGCGCCGTGAGTTGACGATGGCATCGGCGATCACCGCATTGCCGGCCGTTTCCTGCACGATCTCAAGCGACAGCAGGATCGGCACACCGGCGCGGGTGAGGGAGCTGAAGGTGCGGCAGAACTTGGCGGTGGCGGTTTTCTGGATCAGATCGCCGAACAGGGGCAGCTTGAGCAGAACCCCATCCACCCGCCTGCGCCCCTCGGCCGTGGCGTAGTAGCGGCTGAACAGCCAGACCCCCACGGCGATGGCCAAGGCCAGCAGCACGGAAAACGAGGAGCGCAGCAGTTTGCTCAGGTCCACCATCATTTGGGTGAACAGCGGCAGCTCGGCGCCCAGGTCTTCGAAGATCCCGGCGAAGGTGGGGATCAGGAAGATCGTCATCCCCAGGAACACCAGCACCGCGATGGCCAAGACCGCCACCGGGTAACCCATCGCCCCTTTGATCTGGTTCTGGAGCCGGGCATTGCCCTCCAGCAACTTGGCGAGGCGCCGCAGGCTTTCATCCAGCACGCCCCCGGCCTCGCCCGCTTCCACCATGGCGATGGTGAGCTTGTCGAACACCTGGGGCCAGCGCCGCAGGGCCGCCCCCAGGCTGCCGCCCTGGTTCACGTCGCTGCCGACGGCCGTGAGGGCCCGCTTGAACAGCGGCATGCGCTGCTGCCGGGCCATCAGATCGAGGCTGCGCACGATCGGCACCCCCGCATCCACCAGGGCCGCCAGCTTGTTGGCGAACAGGGCTTTCTCGCGGATGCCTGGTTTGGCTTCCAGCAGGGCGGAGAGATCGCTGCTCAGCACCGATCGGGCGGGGCTGGTGCCCTCGCTGGCCTCCAGGGCTGCCGGCACGATCCCGCGCTTGCGCAGGTCCCTGCGGGCAGCGGTGACATCGCTGGCCTGGAGCTTGAGCTGCCGGCTCTGGCCCGATCGGGTGGTGTAGGTGGCCGTGAAGGTGGGCATGGCGTCAGCTGCTGGCCTGACCCTCCAGCAGGCGCTGCAGCTCCTCCGGTTTGCTGGCCTTGGCGAGCGCTTCGTCGCGGCTGACCGCACCAGTGAGCACCAGGTTGGCCAGGGCCCGCTCCAGGGTTTGCATCCCCTGCTGCCCGCCGGTTTGGATCTGGGAATAGAGCTGGGCCGTTTTGCCCTCTCGGATCAGGTTGGCGATGGCGGGGGTGTTGATCAGGATTTCCTGGGCCATCACCCGACCGAACTGACCGGGTTTGGGGTTGAGCCGCTTGCAGAGGGTCTGGGAGAACACCCCCACCAGGGAACTGCTCAGCTGCACGCGGATCTGGGTTTGCTGATCGCCGGGGAAGACATCCACCATGCGATCAACGGTTTGGGCGGCGGAGCTGGTGTGCAGGGTGCCGAACACCAGGTGCCCCGTTTCCGCCGCGGTGATCGCCAGCTGGATCGTTTCCAGATCGCGCATCTCCCCCACCAGGATCACGTCGGGGTCTTCCCGCAGAGCCGCCCGCAGGGCTGCGGCAAAGCTGCGGGTGTCTTCCCCCAACTGGCGCTGGTGAATCACGCTGCGCTCGTTCCGGTAAGTGAATTCGATCGGGTCTTCGATCGTGAGGATGTGCTCCGCTCGGTGGCGGTTGATGTGATCGAGCAGGGCCGCCAGGGTGGTGGTCTTGCCGGAGCCCGTCGGGCCAGTGACCAGGATCAGGCCCCTGGGCCGGCGGCTGGTTTCCTCCACCACCGGCGGGAGTTCCAGGCTTTCCAGGCTGGGGATGCTGCTGCCAAGGGCGCGCAGGCAGGCGGCATAGCTGCCCCGCTGCCGGTAGACATTGACACGAAAGCGTGAAATTCCCTTCAGCCCATAGGCGCAGTCGAGCTCCCAGGTCTGCTCCAGCTGCTTGCGTTGGGCGTTGTTGATCAGCGAGAAGATCAGACGGTTGCAGAGGTCTTCGCTGAGCCGCTCCTCCCGCATGGGCTTGAGGGCGCCGCTGAAGCGGCCATAGGGGGGCTGTCCTGCCGCCAGGTGCAGATCGCTGCCGCCCTGCTGCACCAGCTCTTCCATCAGCTGCTCGATCTGGAGCTCCATCGATGGCGTGCTGCTGATCCCTGCCCGCAGTCTGTGAACGGCGCTGGGCCCTGGCAATGCCGCCCCTACTGGATCCCCCTGGGCGTGAGGCAGTAGGGACACTCGAGCCACTCATCGCGCATCCCTGCTCCGCAGCCGCTGCAGGTGATGGTGTGCAGGGCCTTGGCGCGGCGCTCCGACTCCAGGCTGGAGTCGGTGAGGATCATCCGCTCGATTTCCTCCAGGGTGGTGTGGCCCTGCCGCACCAGATCCAGCCCATAGCCCAGCAGGGTTTTCATGCCCGCCTCCACCGCCAGCTTGCGCAGGCGATCGGTGCTCGCCTCCTGGGCGATGGCGGAGGCCAGGGTTTCATTGATCCGAAGCACCTCGTACACGCCAACCCGGCCGCTGTAGCCGAGGCCCTGGCAGGTGGGGCAGGGCTCGCTTGCAGGATCGAGATGCCGGTTGGCCTTGTAGAAGGTCACCGACTGTTCGTTGCTCGCAAACAGGCCGAAGCGCCCCAGGTCTTGTTCACTCGGGTGATAGGCCTGACGACAGTCCGGGCAGACCCGCCGCACCAGCCGCTGGGAGACGATTCCGATCAGGGAGGCGCTCACCATGAATGGCTCCACCCCCATCTCTGAGAGGCGCGCAATGGCGCTGGGGGCGTCGTTGCAGTGCAGGGTGGTGAGCACCAGGTGTCCGGTGAGGGCGGCTTCGATGGCCGTTTTGGCGGTTTCCCGGTCGCGGGTTTCCCCCACGAGCAGCACATCCGGGTCCTGACGCATGAAGGCCCGCAGGGCCAGGGCGAAGTCGTATCCCTTCTCCCGGTTCACCTGGGTCTGGGAGATCCCCTTGAGGGTGTATTCGATCGGATCCTCCACCGTGGAGATGTTCACCCCGGGGTCATTGCGTTCCGCCAGCAGTGAATAGAGGGTGGTGCTCTTGCCGGAGCCGGTGGGGCCCGTCACCAGCAACATGCCGAAGGGCTTGCTGCCCATCTCCCGAACGCTGGCCAGGGCACTCGGTTCGCTGATCAACTTGTCGAGCCCGAGATGGGTGGCGCCGCTATCCAGCAGACGCATGCACACCTTCTCGCCGTAGCGGGTGGGCAAGGTGCTGACCCGCAGGTCAAACAGTCGGCCCTGGAAACGCCGGCGGATCCGGCCGTCCTGAGGCAACCGCCGTTCGGCGATGTCCAGGTCCGCCATGATTTTCAGGCGGGAAGTCACGGCTGGCGTGAGCTTCTTGGGCAACTTGTCGAGCGACTCCAGCACCCCGTCCTGCCGCAGCCGAATCAGCAGGCCGTCTTCCTGCGGTTCGATGTGGATGTCACTGGCGCTGCGCTGCAGGGCCTGCACCAGGATTCGGTCCACCAGGCTCACGATCGGTGAGGCATTGGAGGCCTGCAGGCTCGCCTCCACATCGAGCTCACCGATGCCATCCTCCGGGCCGGCTTCTTCAGTGCTCTCGAGCTCGAGGTCATCCACCAAGGAACGCCGGGCCGGTTCCGGCACGCTGCGTTTCGGCGGTGAAGGAACCGGCGTTGGTGGTTGAACTGGTGGTGGCGCTTGGGGTGATGCCTGCTGCAGGGTGGCTTCGATGTCGCTGCCTAGGGCCAGCCGCAGCGCAATGGGTGCTGTGCCGCCGGTGTGCAGATCCAGCACCCGTTGCCGTTGTTCAGGTCCCCAATGGCTGGGCACCGCCATCACCAGAGCTTGATCGGTTCGGGCGACGGGCAGACAGCCCAGATCCAGGCAGAGGGCCTGGCTGAAGGCCGGGCTCCAGCTCCAGCGCTGCTCACCGGCCGCGGCCAGCTCTTCGCGCGAGAGAACCGCTTCCCCCAGCAGCAGTTCCACCTCCAGTCGCTGCTGCGCCGGGGTGGTCGCTTCGGCGACGGGACGGACCTGCGGTCGACTGGGGCTGAGGGTCATCGTCAGCTCCGCTGGGGAGGTGCGGGCTTCCGCCGCTTGTGGGGGGGCGCCCCTTCACATCAACATGTCTAGATCAGATCTCCGGTTCGGTCAGCATGAGCGGTGACGCGACTCCGTTTCCCCAGGACGCCTCTGAGGCTGCAGCGGCAGTTGACACCAGCGTTTCTCCCGAAGCCTCCAGTGAGGACACGGGTGCCGTGGATGGTGACCCCTCGGTCGAGGATGGAGCGGCTCCCAGTGCCGATCCCGAGCAGCGTGTGCGCGACCTCGAGGCGGAGCTGGCGGCCCTGAAGGCCGAGCACGAGACGGTGCGCAGCCAGTACATGCGCATTGCCGCCGACTTCGACAACTTCCGCAAGCGCCAGAGCCGTGATCAGGAAGATCAGCGGGCGCTGATCGCCTGCAACACCCTCAGCGAGATCCTGCCGGTGGTGGATAACTTCGAGCGGGCGCGCCAGCAGCTCGAACCCCAGGCGGAGGAGGCCCAGGCCATTCACCGCAGCTACCAGGGCCTCTACAAGCAGCTGGTGGATGTGTTCAAGCAGCTCGGTGTCTCGCCGATGCGGGTTGAAGGGGAGCCCTTTGATCCCAACCTGCATGAGGCGGTGCTGCGGGAGCCCAGCGAAGAGCACGTCGAAGATGTGGTGATTGCAGAGCTGCAGCGCGGCTATCACCTCAATGGCCGAGTGCTGCGTCATGCCCTGGTGAAGGTCTCAATGGGGCCTGGCCCCAGCGGTCAGGAGGCTCCCCCCAGTTCCCCTGACGCGGGCTGAGCATGGCCGATTACTACGACCTTCTTGGGGTCAGCCGGGATGCTGATGCCGACACGCTCAAGCGCTCCTACCGGCGCTTGGCCCGGCAGTACCACCCGGATATCAACAAGGAACCCGGCGCGGAAGACAAGTTCAAGGAGATCGGCCGCGCCTATGAGGTGCTGAGCGATCCCCAGACCCGCGCCCGCTACGACCAGTTCGGCGAGGCCGGGCTCGGCGGCGGCGCCGGTATGCCCGACATGGGCGACATGGGTGGCTTTGCTGACCTGTTTGAGACCTTCTTCAGCGGCTTCGGCGGCGGCATGGGCGGCCCCGGAGCCTCGGCGGGAGCTCGGCGGCGTGGGCCCAGACAGGGCGATGACCTGCGCTTCGATCTCACCATCAGCTTCAGCGAAGCGGTTTTCGGCAAGGAGAAGGAAATCCAGATCCGCCATCTGGAAACCTGCAGCAGCTGCAGTGGCTCAGGCGCCAAGAGCGGCAGTGGTCCCACCAGCTGCGGCACCTGCGGCGGGGCCGGCCAGGTGCGCCGTGCCACGCGCACCCCGTTTGGCAGCTTCACCCAGGTGGCGGCTTGTCCCACCTGCGAGGGCACGGGTCAGGTCATCGCCGATCCCTGCAACGCCTGCGGCGGTCAGGGCCTTCAGCAGGTGCGCAAGAAACTGCGCATCAACATTCCTGCTGGCGTTGACACCGGCACCCGCCTGCGGGTGGCCAATGAGGGCAATGCCGGACAGCGCGGTGGACCGGCCGGTGATCTCTATGTGTTCCTCACGGTGCAGTCGCACCCGCAGCTGCGGCGCGATGGCATCAACATTCACTCCGAGGTGACGGTCAATTACCTCCAGGCGATCCTGGGCGACACGATCGAGGTGGAGACCGTCGACGGGCCTGAGCAGCTGGAGATCCCCGCCGGCACCCAGCCCGGTGCGGTGCTCACCCTCAGTGGCAAAGGGGTACCCAAACTCGGGAACCCTGTGGCGCGGGGCAATCATCTGATTGCGATCAAGGTGCAGCTCCCCACCAAGCTCAACCGAGAGGAGCGCGAACTGCTGGAGCAGCTGGCCGGCCATCACACCGCCAAGGGGCATCAGCATCCCCACAAGAGTGGGTTGTTCGGTGGCTTGTTTGGCTGATGGTTCGATGAGCGGCGTGGTTGCGGAAGAGCTCGACCTGCGCGGGACCCCCTGCCCGCTCAACTTCATCCGCAGCAAGCTGGCCCTGGAAAAACTGGAGCCAGGAGCCTGGCTTCAGGTGGACCTGGATGTCGGAGAGCCTGAGGAGATGGTGGCCCGTGGCTTGCGCGAAGCCGGGCATCGGGTGGAGCTGGAGCCGTTGGCAGTGGGAGTGGTGCGTCTGCTGATCCGCAACGGTGGCTGATGCCCTGGTCATGGCCCTCGAGGCCAACTTCTGCCGGGTGCAGCTCGATCAGCCTGGTCCGGGTGGTGTGGAGCAACTGCTCTGCGTGCGCCGTACCCGGCTGGGTAAAACAGGGCAGCAGATCTGCGTGGGCGACCGTGTTCGCGTGGAGGGGATTGACTGGCCCGAAGGCCGCGGCGCCGTGGCCGCACTTGAACCGCGCAGCAGTTTGCTGGAGCGGCCGGCCGTGGCGAATTGCAGTCGCGTGGTGGTGGCGGTGGCCCTGGAGCAACCCCAGCTCGATCCCTTGCAGCTCACCCGCTTCCTGCTGACGGCTGAGCGCACGGGAGTGGCCGTTGATGTGGTGCTCACCAAGGCCGATCTACTCCCGGTCGCTGAGCAGGAACGCTGGCGTGATCGCCTGATCGCCTGGGGGTACCCGACGCATCTGGTGTCCTCCCGCAGCGGTGCCGGGGTGGAGGCGTTGCGCCACCACCTCACGCAGCCTGGGATTGCCGTGCTGTGTGGCCCCTCAGGGGTGGGGAAAAGCAGTCTGCTCAATGCGTTGGTGCCGGAGCTGGCTCTTCGGGTGAGTGCCGTGTCGGGCCGCCTGCAGCGGGGCCGCCACACCACGCGGCATGTGGAGTTGTTTCCCCTGGCGCCTGGAGCCCTGCTCGCCGATTCACCCGGGTTCAACCGTCCTGATTTGCCGGCGGATCCGGTTGCTTTGGCAGCCCTGTTCCCGGAGATTCGCGCGCGACTTTCAGAGGCCAGCTGTCGTTTCAAGAATTGCCTGCATCAGGGGGACCCCGGCTGTGCCGTGGGCGCCGAATGGGACCGTCATCCGCTCTATCTGAACTGCCTCGACGCTGCGCTCAAGTCCGCAGCTCGAGAGCCGAAGCCGCAGACGGCGGGTCTTAAGCAGCGGGGCAGTCGGCAGGAGCCGCTCCTCGATCAGCGCCTCAGGAGTGAATCGCGCCGCCGCCGCCGCCAGAGCGATCCGGATGAGCCTTAGCCCAAACCTGGCAGGTTGAGGTTGAGGCCCCCGGTGAGTTCCTCCATCCGCTCCTTCATGGTGCCGGTGGACTTCTCGTAGGCCGCCCGCAGGGCTTCCAGGGTGGCGGCTTCGGCGCTGGGGGCACCTTCCGCCAGCAGGACCGGATCCAGTCGCACCTTCAATGGTTGCTGGTTGCCCGAAAGCCAAACGCTGGCGCGCCCGCAGCTGCTCTGGCCCTCGATCTCCATCGCGTCCAGTTCCTCCTGGAGCTTGGCGGCATCCTGTTGGATCTGCTGGGCCTTCTTGAAGGCCTCGGTGAGCTGGCCGAAGTTGGGGAGACCGAAACCGGCCATGCCTGCACTGCTGTGGTGGGCGCAGGCTACGCCGCCAGGGCGATCTCTTCGAAGCGACCGAGCCGCTTCACCTCGGTGTGCAGGGCAATGGCGTGGGCGCTAAGCACCTGCTGCTGCACCTGGGCGATCAAGTGGTCAATGTCGCTGGCGAGGGCCTGACCGGTGTTGACGATGAAGTTGGCGTGGATCGGGGAGACCTGGGCGCCACCGAGGCTGAGGCCCTTCAGGCCGAGCCCCTCAATCAGCTGACCGGCTTTCTGGGGTTCGGGGTTGCGGAACACGCTGCCGCAGCTGGGTTGCTGGTAGGGCTGGCTGCTGGTGCGGCTGTGCAGGTTGGCGCTGGTGCGCTGGCTGACAGTGGCGGGATCATGGCCAGCGGAGAGGCGGAAGCGAGCCGAGAGCACCACCAGGGGCTCCAGTTGCAGGCGGCTGTGGCGGTAGTCGAAGTCCAGCTCCGCGGCGCTCAGGGTCAGCCTGCGACCTGGATCTTGGGGATCCAGCACGGTGATGCTCTCGAGAACCTCGGCGGTGCAGCCCCCTTGGGCGCCCGCATTCATCACGGCGGCTCCGCCCACCGTGCCGGGGATTCCCACGGCCCATTCCAGCCCCGAGAGACCGGCCCGGGCGGCTCGGCGCGCCAGGGTCGGAATCGGTTCGCCCGCCTGGGCCTCAATCACGCCGCTGCCGGCATCGAGTTGGGCGCCTTGCAGGCGCCGGTTGCAGAGGGTGAGTCCCTCCAGACCGTGGTCGCTCACCAACAGGTTGGAGCCCGCGCCGATCACCCGGCTGACCAGCCCCTCGGCCTGGGCCCAGAGCAGCAGCTGGGTGAACTCTTCGGCCCGTTCTGGCTCGGCAAACCATTGGGCAGGTCCACCCACCTTCCAGGTGGTGTAGTCCGCCAACCCCACGGCCCGGCGCAGTCCCAGGGGGTGGGTGGTGCTCATGGCGCTAGGCGGCCAGGGGGAGGGTGGCGCTGGGGTCGTGCCGTTCCTGAAGCCGGCTCCAGAGGCTGTTCACATCACCTGCACCCATGGCGAGCACCAGATCGCCGGGCTGGCTGTGCAGGGCCACTGCATCGGCCAGGGCCTCCAGGTCGGGGCTGGCCGCTACGGGAAGACCAGGGGCCCGCTGCTGGATGGCCGCCGCCAGGCTTTCGCTGGAGATACCGGGGATCGGGGCTTCACCGGCGGCATAGAGGGGAGCTAGCAGCACGGCGTCGGCCTGACTGAGGGCTTCGGCGAAGGCATCGAGGAATTCGGCGGTGCGGCTGTAGCGATGCGGCTGGAACACCGCCAGCAGGCGCTGGGGTGCCTCAGGCAGTGGACTGCGACCACTGCTGACCATCAGGCGCGCCATCGCCAGGGTGGCGCTGACCTCGCTGGGGTGATGGGCGTAGTCATCCACCACCTGGCGCTCATGCCAGGTGCCGCGGTAGTCGAAGCGACGCCCGGGGGCCTGCAGCCCTTCCACCGCTTGGCGCAGTTCCGCGAACGACACGCCATGCAGCCGGCAGGCCGCCATCGCCGCAGCGGCATTGCTGAGGTTGTGGAGGCCCGGGAGGGGCAGGGTGAACTGGCCGACCGCTTCACCGTTTTCGTAGAACGTGGCCACGGTGCTGTCGCCGTTGAGCTCTTCGGCGATGGCGGCGAAGTCAACGCCGTTCGGATCGTGGATCGACCACCAGTACTTGGCGTCGAAGTGTTCCTTGAGTACGGGGCAGTCACGGTTGGCGAGCAGCTGCTGGCTGGCCTTGGCAAAACGCTGCAGGGTGGTGATCAGGGAGGCGAGGTCGCTGTAGTGATCGGTGTGGTCCAGCTCCAGATTGGTGATCACCCCCAGCCAGGACTGGAATTTGACCAGCGATCCGTCGGATTCATCCGCCTCGGCTACCAGTAGGGCTCCGGCCCCGTTGCGGCCGTTGCTGCCGAAGGCGGGCACGACGCCACCAATCACGGCGGTGGGGTCGTGATTGGTGGCATGCAACAGGGTGGCCACCAGGGTGCTGGTGGTGGTTTTGCCGTGGCTGCCCGCAATCGAAATCGAGTTCTGTCCTGCAATCAAGGCCGCGAGCACATCGGAGCGATGCCAGATCGCCAGTCCAGCCCGCTGGGCCCCCTGGAGCTCCGGGTTGGTGGCAGGCACCGCTGAGCTCACCACTACCAATGGTGCGGTGGAGGTGCCACTGCGAATCGCATCAATGGTGCTGGCGCTCTGTTCCCGAAACACCCGCACGCCGCGGCTGCGCAGGTCCTGCAGCACGGCATTGTCCCGGGGGTCCGACCCGCTGACCTCAAAACCCCGGTCCGCCAGGATCCCGGCGATGGCCGACATGCCGATGCCGCCGACTCCAATGAAGTGGAGAGGTTGACGGCGATCGAGCTGCAGGGTCAACGGGCGCATCCAAGCCTGGCCAGAAGCTAAGTCCGAATGCGCCGCTTGTCCCCCAGATCCAGCCGCTTTTGAGGCGTTTCGACAGGCTTGTTGGCCATGTCCCCAGATGGGGACATGCTTCCGATTTCTGTATGATCGGCGGCCAAATCCCCCTTGTTAGCGGGCTTGCCCGCTGGATGCCATGACCTTGAAGGTTGCGATCAATGGATTCGGCCGCATCGGTCGCAACTTCATGCGCTGCTGGCTCAGCCGCGGCAGCAACACTGGCATTGAGCTGGTGGGCATCAACGGCTCCGGTGACACCTACACCAACGCTCACCTGCTCAAGTACGACTCGATGCTTGGCCCCCTGCGCAATGCAGAGGTGTCCACCACCGAGAACACGATCGTCGTCAACGGCAAAACGATCAAAACCTTCTACGACCGCAATCCCGCCAACCTGCCCTGGAAGGAGTGGGGCGTGGATCTGGTGATCGAGTCCACCGGCGTGTTCAACGACGACGTGGGCGCCAGCAAGCACTTCGAGGCCGGTGCCAAGAAAGTGATCCTGACCGCACCTGGCAAGGGCGCCAAGGTGGGCACCTTCGTGGTGGGCGTGAACGCCGACCAGTACCGCCACGAGGACTGGGACATCCTTTCCAACGCCAGCTGCACCACCAACTGCATGGCTCCGATCGTGAAAACGATCGACCAGGCCTTCGGCATCGTGAAGGGCACGATGACCACCACCCACAGCTACACGGGTGACCAGCGCATCCTCGATGCCGCCCACCGCGATCTGCGCCGCGCCCGCGCCGCCGCCGTGAACATCGTTCCCACCAGCACCGGCGCCGCCAAGGCCGTGGCTCTGGTTTACCCCGAGGTGAAGGGCAAGCTGAGCGGCATCGCTCTGCGCGTTCCTACCCCCAACGTGTCGGTGTGCGACATGGTGTTCGAGACCGGCCGCCACACCACCGCTGAGGAAGTGAATGCCGTGCTCAAGGCCGCTTCCGAGAACGGCATGAAGGGGATCATCAAGTACTGCGATCTGCCCCTGGTGTCGAGCGACCACGCCGGTACCGACGAGAGCACCATCGTGGACGCCGATCTCACCCTGGTGATGGGCGGCAACATGGTGAAGATCGTGTGCTGGTACGACAACGAGTGGGGCTACAGCCAGCGTGTTGTCGACCTCGCCGAGATCGTGGCCAAGAACTGGAAGTGAGCTGATCACTCCACTTGCTTTCAGCCGCCCGTAAGGGCGGCTTTTTTTATTGGAAGTGGCAGTAGCCGGCGCCGGAGGCCTCGAGCATCTGGTCGCTGCCGGCCCAGCTCACCTTCCCCGCCTCTCCCTCCAGGAGGCAGCCGATCCTTGTGCAGCCCGGCATGGCTGCGCACAGGGCCTCGCCCCAGCTGGGCTCGAGCGCCAGGATCAATTCGAAATCTTCCCCTCCACTGAGGCACCAGTGCTCGGCGCTGGCCAGTCGGTTGAACTGCGGGGCCATCGGCAGAGCTTGGCGCTCCAGCTCCACCCTGCAGCCACTGGCTCGGGCGATGTTGGCGGCCGCCAGTTGCAGCCCGTCGCTGCTGTCGGTGCCTGCCACGCGCCAGGGGCACGGGGCGGGCCGCAGGGCACTCAGCTGCTGCACCACATCGAGGCGAGGCCGCGGCCGTTGGTGGGCTCGCACGGCTTCGGCTTGAAGCTCAGCGGGAAGCGGCTCGCGCTGCTGGGGGTCCAATTCCCCCTGCAGCAGGGCTAGGCCCAGTCGGCTGAGCCCATGGGGGCCAGTGCAGACGAGCCAGTCGCCGGGACGCCCGTCCCCGCGGCGGATGGGGCCATCCCCTACGTGCCCGAGGGCGGTGATCGCCAGCAGACGCTGCGCTCCGCTGCTGCAATCACCCCCCAGTAAGCAGCCACCGAAGTGCCCGAGCGCCTCCGATAAGCCTTGGTAGACCCCTTCCACCCAGCTCCAGCTGGTCTCACCCGGCGCCACCAGGCCCACGGTGAGGCCGACAACGCTGGTGCTGCCCATCGCCGCCAGATCGGAGAGGTTGGCGGCGGCGGCCCTCCAACCCAGGTCCTGGGGGCAGAGCGTGGTGTCACTGAAGTGCACCCCCTCCACCAGTACATCGGTGTTCACCACCAGGGTTCTGCCGCTCTGCTCCGTCAGGAGAGCAGCATCGTCATCCCACTGACCCGCCGGGGCAAAGGTCGAGAGCCGCTGCAGCAGCTCCCATTCCCCCAGCTCCTGCAGGCGCATCAGGCGTGGGGCTGGAGGTTCTCAGCCCCGTCGATCACCCGGGCCTTGACGATGCCGTCGCTGATGCCCAGTTCTTCGAGGACATCAAAGCCTTCCACCACATAACCAAAGGCGCCATAGCGACCATCCACGAGGTTGAGGCCCGCTGGCGTCAGTTCGGCCTCGTAGAGGAAGAAGAAGAACTGGGAGGAGCCGTCATCGAGCGCTTCATCGGAGTGGGCCCAGCCCAGGGTCCCGAGGGTGGCGAAGGGCAGCACCGGCTGGGCATCGAAACGGCCGAGATCCTCAAAGGTTTCGTTGTAGAAGGGCTGCTGTTCTCCAGGCACCATGATTTCCAGGGGGACCTTGCGCTCCACCTTGGTTTTGGGGTCGATGTAGCCGCTTTCGGGCCCCTTGGGATCCCCGGTTTGCAGCACGTAAAAGTCTTCGGCGCGGGTGAAGGGCAGGCCGTCGTAGAAGCCTTTCTGCACCAGGTCGATGAAGGCTCCGGCGGTCAGGGGGGCGTTGTAGCCGTCAACGATGGCGATCAGGTTGCCCTTGGTGGTTTCCATCTCCACCGTGGCTCGGCCGAGTAGCCGCGGCAGGCTGTCAAATGTGCTCGGGATGCTGAAGGGGAAGTCGCCCACCATCAGGGCCTCCAGGTCACCGATGCTGGCCAGGGCCAGGCGCCGATCGGAGAGGAAGCGATCCCGATCCGAGCTCTCGCTGCTCGCCACCAGCACCTGCATTTGATCGCTCAGCTGGTCGAGCAGCTCAGCGCCTTGGGGTTGCTGGGCTGTAGGCAGGCTCGCCAGGATGGCCTCCGAACGGCTGCTCAGCAGGGTTTGGCTGCGCCGCACCGTGTTCGCCAGGGCGCTCCAGCGCTTGGCCCTGAGGTCTTCGCTGGTGCTCTCCAGACGATGTTGCAGTTCCTGGAGATCCTTCTGCTGGATCGGCAGGGCGTTGCGAAGGATGGCGGTCGGATCCTTGACCGCATTGCCAGGGGGAAGTGCAGCATCGGCTGGCGCCACTTGGGGAGGGCAGAGGAGCCCAATCACCAGGAGCAGGGCCACCGCCCAGCCGTGGAGCCAGCGCTTGAGATCCATGCTGCAGCCTTGTCTCTGCCGGGACTCTGCCACAGCCGTACAATCCCGCCTGAACCGTTCAGCCGGAATGATCTCGAGCAACGACTTTCGTACCGGCACGACGATCGAGATCGATGGTCAGGTCTGGCGTGTCGTCGAGTTCTTGCACGTCAAGCCCGGCAAGGGTTCCGCGTTTGTTCGCACCAAGCTGAAGGCTGTCCAGTCCGGCAACGTTGTTGAGAAAACCTTCCGCGCTGGCGAGACCGTGCCCCAGGCGGTTCTCGAGAAAGCTGTGCTCCAGCACACCTACATGGAGGCCGATGACTTCGTCTTCATGGACATGTCCACCTACGAGGAGACGCGCCTGACCGCCAAGCAGATCGGCGATCAGCGGAAGTACCTCAAGGAAGGGATGGAGGTGAACGTCGTCTATTGGAACGGGAAGCCTTTGGAAGTGGAACTCCCGAACTCCGTTGTTCTGGAAATCACCCAAACTGACCCCGGCGTGAAGGGCGATACCGCGACCGGCGGCACCAAGCCAGCCATCGTTGAGACCGGCGCTCAGGTGATGGTTCCGTTGTTCCTTTCGATCGGCGAAAAGATCAAGATCGACACCCGCACCGACAGCTACCTGGGCCGCGAGAACTGATCCCATGCAACTCGACCACAACCAGCTCCGTGAGCTGATCGCCCTGCTTGGTGACAGCGATATCCAGGAGCTCAAGCTCGAAGGCGATGACTTCCGCCTTGAGCTGCGTCGCAATCTCCCCGGCGTCCAGCCCCAGGTGGTGATGCAGGCTCCCGCCCCTGTGGCAGCCCCTGCAGCCCCCGCCCCTGTGGCGGCTGTTCCCTCCGCCGCTCCTCCGGCCGCACCAGCTGTCCGCGGCGATCTGATTGAGATCACCGCACCGATGGTGGCCACCTTCTATCGCTCTCCTGCTCCTGGAGAATCCGCCTTTGTGGAGCTGGGGGCTCGCATCAATGTGGGTCAGACCATCTGCATCCTCGAAGCGATGAAGCTCATGAACGAGCTGGAGTCTGAGGTGAGTGGCGAAGTGGTCGAGATCCTCGTGGAGAACGGCACTCCCGTTGAATTCGGGCAGGTGTTGATGCGGGTGAAGCCTGGCTAGGACAGCTCCAGGGCGGCGCTGATCGCCGCCTCCATGCTGGCCGCCCTGGCGATGCCCAAGCCGGCGATGTCAAAGCCAGTGCCATGGTCCGGCGAGGTGCGCAGAAAGGGGAGGCCCAGGCTGGTGTTCACCGCCTGATCGAAGGCGAGGAGCTTCACCGGGATCAGCCCCTGGTCGTGATACAGCGCCAGGTAGCCATCCGGGGCGTTGTGGCTGCCCTGGTGATGCCAGGCCTGGGCCGCGGAGATCCAACAGGTGTCGGGTGGGAGCGGTCCCAGCAGGGTGCAGTGGGGATGCTGCTCTTGCCAGGCCCGCAGGGTTGGGATCAGCCAGAGCTGCTCCTCCCCCCCCAGTTGTCCGGCTTCTCCTGCATGGGGGTTGAGGCCGGCCACGGCCAGAACAGGCTTGGGATTGAAGCGTTCGCAGAAGCTGCGCAGCACCTCCAGCTTCTGCACGACCCGCTCAGCATTGAGCGTGCGACTCACCTGAGTCAGGGGGATGTGGGTGGTGGCGAGCAACGTGTTCAGGCGCCAGCCGCTCTGCGGTGAGCGCGCGGTGAACAGCATCGAGGCTTCCGGCACTCCCGCCAGCTCCGCAAGCCGCTCGGTCTGGCCGGGGTAGAGATGGCCGGCGGCGTGCCAGAACTGCTTGGCGATCGGCGCGGTGACCAGGGCGCTGCAGGCACCGCTCTGGACCAGTTCGGTGGCGGCGCTGAGCCAGGCGAAACTCGCCTCACCGCTGGCTGCATTGGGTTGCCCGGGGGCGATGGCTTCGGGCAGCGGCAGATCCAGGATCTCGAGCGTGGCTGGATCGGCCCAGGCGGTCTCGGCCTGGGACCTGTGCTGTTGGTAGAGGCTTTCCAGCCAGCGCCTGCAGCCCACCAGCACCGGGGCCTCCGCTTGGCCGCGCCAAGACGCCATGGCCTTCAGTGCGACCTCTCCACCAATGCCGGCTGGATCCCCGAGCGAAATCGCCAGGCGAGGGCGCTTAGCGTTGCGATCGCTGGCCTGGGGTCCCATGGTGCGTTGGCTGTTGCTGCTGGGGATTGGCTTTGTCCTGGTGAAGGGAGTGGAGAGTGGCTGGGTGGAACTGCACTGGAATCGCCTGTTGCACGACGTGGGCGTTCCTTTTGTGCCCGATCCAGATCAGCCCCGGCAGGGTGCTGGGTCCGATCAAACCTGACGCCTCATTCCATCACGCAACGTTGGACCGGCTCTGCTCTTCCCGCAGGCTGGCGGTGAAGCCTTCCCGATAGCTCGGGTAGCGCAGTGGGTAGCCGAGCCCTTGGCAGAGCAAGCGGTTGCTGACCCGCCGGTTGTCTTCCCAGAAGCTCAGGGCCATGGGGCTGAGCTCCGGAGCGATGTCGGCAAAGCGGCGATAGGCCGGCAACTTCAGATTCAGCAGATGGGCGGCGAAGCCCAGGGTTTCGCTGGAGGGGCAGGGCGCGTCATCACTGACATTGACCACCGTTGGACGGGCGTTTGGTGGAAGGGCGATGCAATGCATCAGGGCGCCAACGATGTCGTCGACATGGATGCGGCAGAACACCTGTCCTGGCTTGTGGGTCAACCGGGCGCTGCCCTGACGCAGTTGCTCAAACGGACAGCGCCCGGGGCCGTAGATCGCCGGCAGACGAAAACTCTGCACCGGTAGACCGCTGTTGAGCCAGGCCTGCTCACAGCGCAGTCGAGCCTGGCTGCGGGGCAGGGTGGCTGTGGTGGGGCTGCCTTCATCCACCCAGTCCCCGCCGCTGTTGCCGTAGACCCCGGTGGTGGAGAGGTAGCCCAGCCAATCCAGGGGTTGGCGCCTCAGGTCCCCCAGCAGGTGCTCAAGGGCGTCATCGCGTCCTTCCCCGTTGGGGGGGATGGTGACCAGCACATGGCTTAGCTGCTCCGGTAGGGCAGGGATCAGGCCTTGGCTGGCATCGAAAGAGAGCCAGTGCAGCCCTTCGCCATCAGGGGTTTCAGGGATGCCGTTGCGCCGGGTCAGCCAGACCGTGGCGCCCTGATCCAGCAGGGCCCTGGCGAAGCGCTGACCGCTGTAGCCCCCACCAATCACCAACAGGCGGGGCACGGACTTGACAGCCTGATCCGTCATGAGTACACCTGTATTACCCGCTCAAGGTCGATGACCGCATCTTGCCTTTCCGCCCCTCTCGCTTCATCCCGTCGCCTGCCTGTGCGTCGCCGCAGCGGAGTCGCGCCCAGTGGTGTGCTCGCCATTGCCTCGGCTGCCACCGTGCTGTTTCTGGCCCTGGTGATTGCGCCTGAGCAGCCCCAGGCCCAGGCTGAGATCTGCGAGCGCCACAACGGCGCGGCGGCTTGCCGGATCTGGTGAGTGTTTAGGCCGCCTGCATCACGGGCGCGTTGGTTCCGGCTGGTTTGGCCCACTGCAGCAGGCGAACCGCCAGGCGCAGATCCCCGTCGGTCCAGGCTCGGATGGCCATCGCCCGTCTCGGGTCGTAGAAGCGCTGACGCCGATACCAGTCAAAGGCGTCGGCATCGCTCTTGCGGCCATTGCAGGCAAGGCAGGCCGGCACGCAGTTTTCTGTCACGCTCAGGCCGCCGCGGCTCTGGGGCAAGACGTGATCGATTGACTCAGAGGGTTTGCCGCAATAAATACATGTTTTATCGGTAAAAGTGTGTAGGGATTGTCTCCAGCGTCGGACGCGAAGTTTGGGGCACAAGTCTTCCAGGAAAACGGCATCCCTGCAGTGCATCCGATCGGATCGGTTGCCGAGAGTCTGCCCTTGGTCGCTGGGTTGTCAATGTGTCGAAGGATGCATTTTGCAAGCCTTATTGCAGAACTTGCATTCCACTCCAGCCTGGCTAACTTAAGAGTCGCTGCGCCAGAGTGGGAGCCCTCGTTCGCCCCCTTTGCCTCCGCCGCGCGAGAGCTCCGCATCCCGCTGCCTGATGCGGCTGGGGGAGTCCGGTGGCATCGAGTTGGTGCTTCCCTTCGATGCGGTGACTCAGGCCCAGTTGCGGGCCGTGCGTCCGCGCGGTTTCTGGCGTTCACGCCAGGGCTGTTGGGAGTTTCCGTTGGAGGCCGCTCTGCTGCTGCGTCAGCGCTTTGGTCAGCGCTTTGCCCTCGATCCACAACTGGAGCAGTGGTGCATCTGGCTCGAGCAACCCCTGCCCCCGTTGCCGCCTCATCGAGAGCTGGTGCAGCTGGCTGAGCTCGGCCAGCCCTTGCCGGATGGTCGCTGCCTGTTTGCCCACCAGCGGGCTGCAGTGCGTTGGTTGCTGGCGCGGCGGGGAGCGGTGCTCGCTGATGCCATGGGCCTCGGCAAGACCCTCACCGCCTTGACGGCAGCGCGGGCGATGGTGCGTGCGGCCGACTGCCGTGTGGTGGTCATCGCCCCCACGGGCTTGCATCGCCACTGGCTCCAGGAGGCCGCCGCGCTTCAGCTGCAGATTGAAATGCTGAGCTGGGCGGCGTTGCCGCTGGACCTGCCTCCAGCGGGCACGGTGTTGATCGCTGATGAGGCCCACTTCGCGCAGAATCTGGCGGCGGCGCGCACCCGGGCGTTCTTGCGCCTGGCCCGGCATCCCCGCCTGCGGGCTGCCTGGTTGTTGAGTGGAACACCGATGAAGAACGGGCGGCCAGCGCAGCTGTTCCCGTTGCTGGCGGCCATCGGTCATCCCCTCGCCCGCGATCAACGCGCCTTTGAGGAGCGCTATTGCCAGGGGCATTGGCTCGAGCGTGATGGGGCGCGGCACTGGTCGGCGCAGGGAGCCACCCATCTGCCAGAACTGCAGCGGCTGGTACGCCCGCTGATGCTGCATCGGCGCAAGGAGGATTGCCTGGATCTGCCCCCTAAGCAGCGGCAGCTTCGACCGGTGACGCTCTCCGACGCTGCGGGTCAGGGCTTCCAGCATCGCCTCCAACTCAAGGTGGAGGACTATCGCCGCCGCGCCGCTGCCGGTCTCGTGCGGCGCGATGCCGAAGCCCTGGCTGTGTTGACCGCCCTTCGGCAGATCGGAGCGGAGTACAAGCTGCCTTCCGCCCAGGCGTTGCTCGAGCCTCTGCTCGAGCAGGGTGAATCGGTGGTGGTGTTCACCGCGTTTGTGGCGGCTGCAGAACTGCTGCAGCAGCGCCTGGGTGGCGCCTTGCTCACGGGCCGTCTGCCCGCTTCAGAACGACAGGGTGTCGTGGATCGTTTTCAGAGTGGCGGCGAAACCCTATTGATCTCCACCTACGGGGTGGGAGGCCTTGGCTTCACCTTGCATCGCGCCCGCCATGTGCTGCTGTTGGAGCGTCCCTGGACGCCTGGTGATGCTGAGCAGGCGGAGGATCGCTGTCACCGCATCGGCATGCAGTCAGCCCTCCAGTGCTACTGGCTGCAACTCGGGGTGGCTGATCAGCTGGTGGATGGACTGATTGCGGATAAAGCCGAGCGCATTGCCCTCTTGCTCAATCGCGGGACCCAGCAGCTGCGTCGTCAGGCGTTGCCGAAGATGGTTCAGGAGCTGTTGGATCGCTGGTGAGCCGTTCGCAGGTGCGGCGTCGCAAGGCGATTTCGTCCGCCATCAGTGGCTCGAGGCGGTGCTGGCCTCGGCGCAGATCAGCGGCCGCTTGGAGGCTGTCCTTGCAGGCCTCTTGCGGTTTGCCGGCCAAGCGGAGCAGCAGGGCCCTTTCGTTGCGGGGCTGGGGGTGACCCGGGAAGGCCTCCACCACCGCATCGCAGCGGCGGATCTGAGCCTCTAGCTGAGTGAGGTCGACGTTGCGCAGGCAGTCATCCAGCTGCGCTTTCTGCTGCCCTGGCTCCGGAGCACCTGCGCAGCTGCCGAGAAGCAGAGAGAGCGCACCCGCCCCCAGGGCACGTGCCAGAGCCTTCAGGCCCCGGGGTTGGGCATCCACCATCGCTGATTAGTAGGCGTAGCGATTGCCGCTGCTGGTGCCACTGGCCGAACTGCTCGAGGTCCCGTTGGCTTCTGCGGCACGCTTGGCGTCGGGGTGGGGTTCGCCTGTCTTCTGGGCTTCCTCCGCCTTCTCCACAGCCTTGACGTAGAGGTCGCCGAGGTACTTGCCGCAGTCGGGGTATTTGCCGGGATCCGCCACCACCGCTTCGGTGATCATCACGGCGGCGTGCTCAGGGGACGTCTTGAACATCGAAGCGCTCTGACGCTTCACGGTGGCGTAGGCCGCTTTCCAGCTCACTTCGTGGTTGTTGCCACTGCTGCGCATGTAGCAATAGATCTGTGCCCCTTTCGCACCCGTGTCGGTGCCTGCCAGGGCTTCTGAAGGAAGGGCAGCCCAGCCGAGTGCCGCGAGGGGAAGGGCTGCCAGCAGCCGGCCGAGGTGGCTGCGGTGGGTCGCAGGGCGAAGCATTCGAAACGAAGGGAATCTCAGTTGGTGACCCACCGTATCGATCGTTGTTGCTGGGATCCAGTGCTCCGGTTACGCCGCTGGCGGCGGCAGGTTGCCGTGTCCCAGCAGCACGCGGACCGCCAGGGGAAGCACCAGCAGCACGGTGATCAAGCGCACGGCATGCAGAGCGGCTACGGCGGCGCCCACGCCAAATTCGGCTCCTACCAAACTCATGCCGCTAATGCCCCCGGGTGCGGCCCCCAGCAGGGCGACCAGCGGATCCATGCCCAGCAGGCGACTGCACCACAGTCCCACCACCAGCCCTGTCATCACCAGGGTGAGCGTGATCAATAGAGCGGGTTTCCAGAGCTGACGGAGCTCCCCGAGGGCTGCACCTGTGAGCCCCGTGCCGATCACGGTGCCGATGCCGATCTCCAGCGCCGTGCGGGTTCCGCTGGGCCACTCGGCCACGGTCAGCTTGCCGCTCACGCTCAGAAGGGCAGCTCCCAGGATGGCTCCCGCCAGAGGTGCGGCTGGGATGCCCGTGCGAAGGGCCAGCAATCCCCCCGTCAGGCCGGCCAGCAGGTAGGCCAGCAGGTGCAAGCTGGCGGGCATTGGCGTCGGGCTGTTGGGGGCAGGAACAAGTTTGCTTGGCCCGCGGCCCTTGAGAAGAGCCGGTGGCTGTGGTGTCATCGGGCCAGTTGAACGTTGTTCATGGCCGGCGAGTCGGTGTCCTTCCGGATCACCCGCACCACAGAAGACCTGGCGCAAACCGTCTCTGCGCTGTCCCAGCGTCTGGTGAAACTGGAGCAACGCCTGGGGTCGTTGGAATTGCAACTGGATCAGGTCAGCAGTGCTGAACCCCCTGATCCTGAGCAGCTCCTGCGCCTCGACCACGTGGCCAGCCTGTTGGCTGATTGCCGCAACCTGCTGGAGGAGCCCTCTGGGTTCGTGAATCCTCACGAGGATGAGCCGCTGGCTGCGTAGGGCTTGCGCGCTTGCCACAATGGGAAGAAAGCGAACCATGGCCTTCACCAACAGCCATCGTCCCGCCCCTGTCGTGGCACCCGCAGGAACTCCGGCTTGCCAGCAGCGCGCCTTCGCTGAGGGCGGTCACCAGCTCGAGAAACTTGAGTTTGCCTTGGCCGTGGCCATGACCCGTGGCGATGCCCAGAAGGTGCAGCACCTCAGGGATCAGATCGCAGCCCTCGGCGGGAACCGCGAGGAACCTGGCACCTGAATCCTTCGGCATCGGTGTCTTAATGCTGACCTATTTGGCCAGCTCAGATCGGTGTGACCGTTAGAGTCGACCAACGAGAACAATCAATACATGCGAGCCGGCGATTCTGCGGCCACTGTCGCCGTGCGACGCGAAGACTTACTGAAAGCAGCGGCTGCATTTGAAGCCGCTGCCCAAGAGGCTGCATGCAATGGTCACGTTGCCGAATCGGCTCGCGAGATCTTGCGCGCTCTGGACTGTGAACGCCGCGCTGGGAGCGTGGGACCCCAGGTGTTGCAGCTGATCAAGCCCCGGGCTTGATCGATAAGAACGGAAGCGGGTGACCGGGCTCGAACCGGCGACGTTCAGCTTGGGAAGCTGACATTCTACCACTGAATTACACCCGCAAAGTAACAAGAACAGCCGCTAAGTCTTGGTCGTTTCTTGTTGCGCAAACCCTAGCAAGGGATCCGCCCGACAGACGGATCCTTGCCAGGTTGCCTTGCCTTGGTTCAGCCGGCCAGGGCGGCGGCGCACGCTGCCACGCCGGCGCCTGGAGTGCCTTGGTGCAGTCCAAGCTCCTGGAGGGTGGCTTCGATCGCGGCCACCGCGGTCAGCACGTCGCGATCGCAGACAAAGCCCAGGTGGCCGATGCGGAACACCTTGCCTTTGAGGTGGTCCTGGCCACCGGCCAGCAGGATGTCGAAGCGGTCCTTGACCTTTTTGCGCAGGGTTTCGGCATCGATTCCAGCGGGGGCGACGGCCGTGATCGCCGGGCTTCCGTAGCCCTCTGCGGCATACAGAGGCAGCCCGATCGCTTTCATGCCGGCCTGGGCGGCAGCACGGTGGCGGGCATGGCGGGCAAAGATCGCGTCAAGGCCTTCGCTCTGCATCATCTCCAGCGCTGCCTCGAGGGCGAAGTAGAGGTTGATCGCCGGGGTGAAGGGGTTGCTGTTGGCGTGGGCTGATTTGCGGTACTTGCCCAGGTCCAAATAGAACTTCGGCAGATCAGAGCGGCCGTAGGCCTCCCAGGCCCGTTCGCTCATGGCCACAAAGGCCAGGCCCGGAGGCATCATGTAACCCTTCTGGGAACCGGATCCGATCACGTCGATCCCCCAGGCATCCATCGGCACGTTGCAGGCGCCGAGGCTGGTGACGCAGTCGGCGATGGTGAGAGCGGTGCCGTGGGCTTTGACGTGCTTGGCGATCGCCTCCAGGTCGTTGATCACGCCCGTGGAGGTTTCCGAGTGGGTCAGGATCACGGCCTTGATCGCCTTAGCGCTGTCGGCTTCCAGGGCGGCACGGAAGGCTTCCGGGTCGAGGGGCTGGCCCCATTCCGCCTTGATCACCTGCACGTCCAGGCCGTAGGCCTGGGCCACCTTGACCCAGCGCTCGCCGAACTTTCCGTTGTCGCCGCAGAGCACTTTGTCGCCCTTGCTCAGCACGTTGATGATCCCGGCTTCCATCGCGGCGGTGCCGCTCCCGGTGATCACCAACACGTCGTTGCTGGTTTGGTGCAGCCACTTGAGCTGCGCCGTCGTGCGCTCAACGATCTTCTGGAAGTCAGCGCTGCGGTGGCCGATGGGGTGGCGTCCCATCGCCTGCAGGACAGTCTCCGGCACGGGGGTGGGGCCGGGGATCATCAGGGTGAGCTTGTCCTGCATGGTGGAGCGACTGGGGCGATGAAGAGGCGATCGCTGACCGGTGACCCAGCAGCGCAATCGACCAACATAAAAAACGGACCCCCGCCCGCCCCATTCCGTCATGGCTGACAGCGGCTACACCCTGCCGGTGTGGGCGGCGGCGGCGGCCGTGGCCGCGGTGCATCAGTTGAACGGCCAGCCGTTCGACCCCCACGCGCGCTTGCGTCTGCAGCTGGGCGATGCCACAGAGACGCCCATCCCCGTGGTGGCGGCTGCCTGTCTGGGGCCTGGCCGCGCCCTGGCCATGACCCGTTGCGATCCCGGAGAACTGCTGGATCTCACCCGGGGGCTGCCGATCTGGGTGGAGGCCAGTTGGTCGCAGTTGGAGCCCGACGGCGTTTGGTTGCAGCTGGAGCCCGGCGAGGGGGTCGGTGTGATCGAGGCCACTGGCCAGGCCTGCCTCTCGGCCTATGCCCGCGCGTTGCTGGAGCAGAACCTGCGCCCTCTGGTTCCCCTCCAGCAGGGGCTGCGGCTCACGTTGACCTTGCCCGGCGGCCGGGTGTTGGCCGAGCGCACCAGCAATGCTGCGTTCGGGGTGGTGGATGGCTTGGCCCTGATCGGGACCCAGGCCCTGGTGCAGCACAGTGCGGCTCCGGATCAATTGGCTGCGGCCCGCGAGGAGTTGGGGCGTCGGGTCGCGGCACCCGGTTGGCGAGGGGATCTGATCCTGGTGATCGGTGAGAACGGCCTTGAGCTGGCCCCTCGCCTGGGGCTCCCCGAGGCTCTGCTTCTCAAAACCGGCAACTGGATCGGACCTCTGTTGGTGGCTGCCGCCGAAGCCGGCGTTCAACGGTTGCTGTTGTTTGGCTACCAGGGCAAGTTGATCAAGTTGGCGGGTGGCATCTTCCACACCCACCACCATCTGGCGGATGGCCGCCTGGAAATTTTGGCGGCTCAGGCGGCTCTGCTTGGGCTGCCGTTAGAGCAGGTGCGTGCCCTGGCTGCAGCGCCGAGCGTGGATCGTGCCCTCAGCGCCCTGGCGGAGCAGGACCCGGCGGCGGCCTCCGCCCTCCAGCAGCAGGTGGCCGCGGTGGTTGAGCAACGTTCAACGCAGTATTTGGCCCGCCACAGCGAGCGCCCCCTGCAGCTGGGGGCGGTGCTGTTTGATCGATCCCGACAGATCAGCGCCTGCGGCCCAGAGGGGCATCAGTTGCTGCAGGCCTTTCGGGCCTGAGATCTAGGGTGAAGTCAACGCCCAGGCCACAGCTGCTGGCCGCTTCATGTCAGACGTGACCCCCACTGCCATTGGTGAAACCAATCGCCATCCAGCGATTGTGATCCTTGATTTCGGCTCGCAATATTCCGAACTGATCGCCCGGCGGGTGAGGGAGACCGAGGTCTATTCCCTGGTGATGGGATACAGCACCACAGCGGCGGAACTCAAGGCGATCAACCCCAAGGGAATCATCCTCAGCGGCGGCCCCAGTTCGGTGTACGCCGAGCACGCGCCGGTCTGTGACCCGGAGATCTGGGATCTCGGTATTCCGGTGCTCGGGGTCTGCTACGGCATGCAGCTGATGGTGCAGCAGCTGGGAGGCTCCGTGGTGGCCGCTGGCCGCGCGGAATACGGCAAGGCCCCGCTGTATGTCGACGATCCCACCGATCTGCTGACCAACGTCGACGAAGGCTCGACGATGTGGATGAGTCATGGCGACTCGGTGGAGCGGTTGCCCGCAGGTTTTGTACGCCTGGCCCACACCGATAACACTCCAGAAGCGGCCGTTGCCCATCACGAGCGCCGGCTCTATGGCGTGCAGTTCCACCCGGAGGTGGTGCATTCCAGCTGCGGCATGGCCCTGATCCGCAACTTCGTCTACCACGTGTGCGGTTGTCTGCCGGATTGGACCACGGCCGCCTTCATCGATGAGGCGGTGGCGGACGTGCGCCGGCAGGTCGGTGACAAACGTGTGCTGCTGGCCCTCTCAGGAGGCGTGGATTCCTCCACCCTCGCCTTCTTGTTGCACAAGGCGATCGGTGATCAGCTCACCTGCATGTTCATCGACCAGGGCTTCATGCGGAAGGGTGAGCCCGAGTTTCTGGTGGAGTTCTTCGACAAGCGATTCCACATCAATGTGGAATACATCAACGCCCGGGAACGGTTCATCAACAAACTCGACGGTGTCACCGATCCTGAGGAGAAGCGCAAGCTGATCGGCACCGAGTTCATTCGCGTCTTTGAAGAGGAAAGCAAGCGGCTTGGACCCTTCGACTACCTCGCCCAGGGCACCCTCTATCCCGATGTGATCGAAAGCGCCGGCACCAACGTCGATCCCAAGACCGGCGAACGGGTGGCCGTGAAGATCAAGAGCCACCACAACGTGGGTGGTCTGCCGAAGGATCTTCAGTTCAAGTTGGTGGAACCCCTGCGCCGCCTGTTCAAGGATGAGGTGCGCAAGGTGGGCCGCACCCTGGGGCTGCCCGAAGAAATCGTTGGCCGTCACCCCTTCCCTGGCCCTGGCCTCGCGATTCGGATCCTCGGAGAGGTGACCGACGAGAAGCTCGACATCCTGCGCGATGCCGATCTGATCGTGCGCGAAGAAATCAAGGCGGCTGGGCTTTATCACGAGATCTGGCAGGCCTTTGCGGTGCTGCTGCCGGTGCGCAGCGTCGGTGTGATGGGTGATAAGCGCACCTATGCCTTCCCGGTAGTGCTCCGCTGTGTGTCCTCGGAAGACGGCATGACGGCCGACTGGTCGCGCCTGCCCTACGACCTGCTGGAGAAGATCTCCAACCGGATCGTCAATGAGGTGAAAGGTGTCAACCGGGTGGTGCTGGACATCACGAGCAAGCCCCCGGGCACGATTGAGTGGGAGTAGCCCCCTTGCGCTAGCGGCGACCGAGGGACTCCGTTACCCTCGGGGCCCCGGCCCAGGAGCCTTGACTGCCGCCCCCCAGCAGGACCTCCAGCTGCAGCGCCGTCTGCAGCAGGACAGCATTCATCTGGCTGGCAAGGTCGTCTACCTCAACCCGTTTCTCTATTGGCGACGCTTCGACGCCAATACCGACCGTTGGTTGCGGGAACCGGGTCAGCTGGCTGAGGATCAGATCTCGGCCAACCGCCTGCGCTTCTATCCGGAGCTCGATTGGGACCTGCTCCAGGACGACGAGCGCGCCGTCAAGGATGGGGCTGTTGAGATGTTCCTCAAGAGCCTGGAACTGATCAGCACCTTCAACCCTGAGCTCACCCCAGGGCAGTTGCTGGAGGTGGAGCGGAAGATGGCGGTTACCAAGAAGCGCGCCTTTGAGCGCTGGGTGGCCAAATCCTTGAAGCGCCGCCTGCAGAAGCAGGCCAGTGAGCGTCGCCGCTTCGATCGGGAGCGTCTGCTGCGGGATTGGGCCGAGTGGATGGTGCTGCCGGTGACCCGGCAGGCGCTGCTGCCTGCCTCCGCGCTGATGGTGATCGCTGTCGGTGCGGGCTGGTGGTGGGGATCACAGCAGTTCTGTCGTCAGCAGATTGTGCAGCCCGCCGTGGAGCGCCCCGCTGGCTCTGTTCTTCCCTGATCGCTCACGTTTCTGGCCGCAGACGCCAAACTGAGTTCAAGTTCCCCGCCTGGTTGCCCTATGGGCGCTGATCCCTTTGACAGCCTGCGCCTCGCCCTGATGCAGGACGTGCTGCCGGTAGGCCTGGCGGTGGTGGAGCGGGCCAGGCGCGGCGGCGCTCGCGATGTGGCGGATGTCTTCGGTCAGGGCGGTGATCCCCTTGGGCAGCTCCGCGAGGAAGGCGAAGACGCCGCCCGGCAGGTGCGCGAACGTCTCGATCGCCTCCAGCCCGGTCTCGGTAACCCAGTGATGAAGGTGGATGTGAAAGACATTCCGATGGCGGTGAGCCTGAGCGACGAAGCAAGCCAGGGCGCCAGTGACGATCGGGCCGAGTTGCAGTTGAGCCTGGCTCGGATCTCAGAACGGTTGTCGTTGCTGGAGCAACGGCTCCCGGGCGGGAGCTGATCGCTGTGGCGCTTGCCGCTCACGCCCATCACCGCACGGCGGGAACCCAACGACAGCCAGCTGTGCTGCTGTCCGTGGTGGTGACGTTGGCTTCGGCGATGCTCCTGCGGCTCGGCTGGCTGCAGTTGCTTCAGGGTCAGGAGAACCGTGCCCGGGCTGATGAGAACCGCATCCGCCTCCTGGCCCGTAACCCCGTGCGTGGGCGCATCCTCGATCGCCATGGGGAGGTGCTGGTCTCCAGCCGTCTGATCTACAGCCTCTATCTGCAGCCGAAGGACCTGCCGCCCGGAAGTTGGCCGGCGTTGCGCCAGCGCCTCAGTGGCTTGCTGAGTCTGCCGGAGTCGCAGCTAGAGCAGCGCAAACGCCAGGGGCCAGGGAAGCAGGAATACCGGATCGAGCTGGCCAGCAACCTCTCCCCGGAGCAGGTGCTGCGCTTCCGCGAACAGAGCGCATCTCTGCGAGGAGCCCAGGTCGATCTGGATGTGGTGCGCAGCTACCCCCATGGTTCGCTGGGCGCCCATGCCCTCGGTTACACCCAGCCGATCACGGAGGGGGAGTACAAGTCCCTCGCGAAGCGGGGCTACAAGATTCGCGATCGCATCGGCCGCATCGGAGTGGAAGCGGCCTATGAACCCCACCTGCGAGGCAGCTGGGGCGGACAGATGGTCGAGGTCAATGCGATGGGTGAGATCCAGCGCATCCTTGGAGATCGCCCCTCGAAGGCGGGCAAAGATCTGGTGCTCACCATCGACCTGCAGTTGCAGCGCGCTGCAGAGGACGCCCTCAAGGACAAGCGGGGCGGAGCGATCGTGGCGCTCAATCCCAAGACGGGCGCGATCTTGGCCATGGCCAGCCGCCCCAATTTCGATCCCAACTTCTTTTCGAAGCAGGTCACCACCCAGGCTGAATACGACGCCCTGTTCAGCTCCCCCTCCAAGCCCCTGCTCAGCCGGGCGATGAACGCCTACGACCCAGGCAGCACCTGGAAGGCGGTGACGGCCATGGCGGGGATGGAAAGCGGCAAGTTTCCGCCCAACACCAAGTTGAACACCTTCGGCTGCATCCGCTACGGCGGGCACTGCTTCCCCGATCACAACGGGGCAGGCTTTGGCCGCATCGGCTACGAGGACGCCCTGCGTTTTTCGAGCAACACCTTCTATTACCAGATTGGTGTGGGAGCGGGCTCGATGCCGCTCTACAACGCTGCCCTGAAGCTGGGCTTTACCCAGCCCACCGGCATCGAGATCGGCTACGAGGAGAGTCCCGGTTTGGTGGGGAATGAGGTCTGGGCGGCGAAGGGCCGCGGCTGGGCGAAGCCCGGAACGACCCCCTGGATCCCCGAAGACATGGCGAGCATGTCAATCGGACAGTCGGTGGTGCAGGTCACCCCGTTGCAGCTGGCCCGTGCCTACGCGGTGTTTGCCAATGGTGGGTATCTGATCACCCCCCACCTGGTGGATCGCGGCTTGAACTGGACGGTGCCGCCCCGCCGCACCAAGGTGGACATCAAGCCCTCCACCCTGGCCACGATTCAACGGGGCCTGCGCAAGGTGGTGCAGGAGGGCACTGGCTATCGGATGAATGAGGCCAAGGAGCTCCCCGCTGTGGCCGGGAAAACAGGCACGGCCGAAGACAGCACAGGAGGTTCGGATCACTCCTGGTTCGCCTGTTATGCCCCCTATCCCAACGGCGACATTGTGGTGGTCGCCTTTGCCCAGAACACCCCTGGTGGTGGATCCGTGCATGCGCTGCCCATGGCCCGCAGGGTGCTGCAGGTTTGGGCGCAGCAACGCAAAGGCTGATTAGACCATCACGGCCGGTTGCTTTGATGCGTTGAGCACCTGCCGGTAGTAACCGCGCAGCTGTTCGGTGGCGCCTCCCCAACCCCAGCGCTCCGCCTCCTGGCGAGCATTGCGGCGCAATTCTTCTCTCTGGCTGGGATCCCCCAACAGGCGCTGGGCTGCGGCCGTGAGGCTGCCGGCACCACCGTCGGCTCCTTCAGGTTCATACAAGCAACCGTTGATGCCGTCGCTAACGATGTCGGGAATGCCGCCTCGGTTTGCTCCCACCACCGGGCAGCCCGCAGCCATCGCCTCCAGCAGCACCAGGCCCAGGGTTTCGGTGCTGCTGGGGAACAGGAAGGCATCGGCACTGGCGTAGGCGCTGGCCAGTTCCTCCCCTGCCAGGTAGCCGACGAAGTGGGTCGCACTCCCGGCGAACAGCGTTTCCAGTTGCTGGCGGTAGGGGCCATCCCCCACTAAGGCCAGCCGGGCATCGGGCATCGCATCGAGCACCGGGCGGATGCGCTCAATTTGTTTTTCCGCTGATAGCCGGCCGATGTAGAGGAGCAATTTGCCGGTGTCACTGCGGCCGCCCAGCAGGCGATCTCGCATGGCCTGGCTGCGCAGTTCGGGCCTGAACAACTCGGTGTCTACCCCGCGCTGCCACAGGTCCGTGTGCTGAATGCCCTTCTCACTGAGCTCGGCCACCATGGCGGTGGAGGTGCAGAGGTTGAGCTGGGCTTGGTTGTGGGCGGCCTTGAGCAGCTCCCAGAGCACGGGCTCGAGCATGCCGAGGCCGTAGTGCTCCAAGTATTTCGGCAGATGGGTGTGGTAGCTGGCCACTAGGGGGTAGCCCTTGGTCTTGGCCAACCAGATGCCCCCGAGGCCAAGCACCGCGGGGTTAACCACATGCACCAGATCCGGAGCGAAGTTCTCCAGTGCCTCGGATACCGAGGGCCGCGGCAGGGCCAGTTTGAGTTCGGGGTAGAGGGGGAGCGGCATGGCCGGCACCCCCACCACCCGCGCACCCATGTAAGTCTCAGGGGCTCCTTCAGGGCAGAAGATCAACACCTCATCGCCGGCCAGCACTAACTGCTCAACCGTTTTGGTGAGCCGGGTGACGATCCCGTCGACCTTGGGCAGGAAGGTCTCGGTGAACAGGGCGATCTTCAAAGTGTTCAGGTGGCCTTGATGGCCTGAGCCTGGGTCTTCGTCCAGGCAGAGGTGCAGAGGATGCGGTTGCGATCGCAGCGGTCTGCGTAGCGGGTGGCGATCTCCACCACTTCCTTCAGCAGGCCGTCATCGAGGGTGGTGGGATTGAGACCCAGCTCGATGAAGCAGCGATTGTCCACGATCAGATCATTTTCAACGGCTTCGTTGCGGGGGTTGGGCAGGTTGTTGACCTGGGCACCAGTGAGGGCCGCCACCTTCTTGGCGAGCTCACCCACCTGGTGGCTCTCAGTCATCTGGTTGAAGATCTTCACCCGCTCCCCTTTGGTTGGGGGATTCTCCAGGGCCAGCTGAACGCAGCGCACCGAGTCGCGGATGTGGATGAAGGCGCGGGTCTGACCGCCCGTGCCGTGCACGGTCAGGGGGTAGCCGATGGCCGCTTGCATCAAGAAGCGGTTGAGAACGGTGCCGTAGTCACCGTCGTAGTCGAAGCGGTTGGTGAGCCTGGGGTCGCGGTCGGTGGCTTCGGTGTTGGTGCCCCACACGATGCCCTGGTGCAGGTCGGTGATGCGGACCTGATCGTTCTTGTTGTAGTAGAGGAAGAGCAGCTGATCGAGCGTCTTGGTCATGTGATAGACGCTGCCCGGGCTGGCCGGATGGAGGATTTCCTCCTCGAAGCGGCTCCCATCGGGCTGGGGCACCTCCACTTTCAGGTAGCCCTCGGGGATGGTGGCGCCGCGGTGAGATCCGTAGCCGTAGACGCCCATGGTGCCCAGGTGCACCACATGGATGTCGAGGCCGCTCTCGACAATCGCCGCCAGCAGGTTGTGGGTGCCGTTGACGTTGTTATCAACGGTGTAGCGCTTGGTGGCGCTGCTCTTCATCGAGTAGGGGGCTGCCCGCTGCTCGGCGAAATGCACGACCGAGTCGGGGCGCTCCTCCAGCAGCAGATCTACGAGACGCTGGTACTCGTGGGCAATGTCCATGTGGACAAAGCGCATGGGCTTGCCGCCGATCTCGGCCCAGGCTTTGAGGCGCTCGCCGATGCTCGTGATCGGCGTGAGGGACTCCACCTCCAGATCGATGTCGATCTTGCGGCGGCTCAGGTTGTCCACGATCACCACATCGTGGCCCTGATCGGCCAGGTTCACGGCACAGGGCCAGCCGCAGAAGCCGTCACCGCCGAGAACGAAAACCTTCACCGCTGGACTCCTGCAGTACGAGCAATTGCTCCGTCAGGGCAAGCTACTACAGGGATTCAGCTGATTCCTACGGCGACGGCCAGCATCACGAGCACAAGCACGGCGCCGCCGATGAACAGCACTTTGCTGTTGCCGCTACCGGCTTCGCTGGCGTCCATGACCTCCATCCGCGGCTCTTTGGCAAAGGCATTGAGCCTGCCGCCGTCCTCTTCGGTGACCTGCATGACCAGGGGGAGTGGTTGAGGCGACAGTACGGAGACTCCACCGCTTTGGCTTCGAGCTGTGTGGAACCGTTATGTGCCGATGCGTCCTGCAAGGGGGGAGCTGGGGCTGGCCTCGGCCCGGATCGGCAGGCGCCCGGCGTGAAAGGCCGTGCGCCCGGCTTCGCAGGCCATGGCCATGGCCCGCGCCATGGCGGCCGGATTGCCCGCCATGGCGATCGCACTATTGATCAGGAGTGCATCGGCGCCCATCTCCATGGCCTGGGCGGCCTCGCTGGGCACCCCCAGACCTGCATCCACAACGACGGGAACACCGGCGTTTTCAATGATCAGAGCGATGTTGGCCGCATTGCGGATGCCCTGCCCGGAGCCGATCGGTGAGCCCAGGGGCATCACCGTGGCGCAGCCGGCTTCCTCGAGGCGCTTCGCCAGGAGCGGGTCGGCATTGATGTAGGGGAGCACGGTGAACCCCTCTTTCACCAGCTGTTCTGCGGCCTCGAGCGTTCCGATGGGATCGGGCAGGAGATGTTTCGTGTCGGGGATGACCTCGAGCTTCACGAAGCTGTTGTCCTCCTGGCCAGCCAGCTTCGCCAGTTCGCGTCCCAGCCGGGCCACGCGGATCGCTTCTTCAGCGGTCGCGCAGCCCGCGGTGTTGGGCAACATCCAGATCCGCGTCCAGTCGATCGCCTCCATCAATCCCTCGTGCCCAGCGGCCTGGGACTGAACCCGCCGCACCGCGACGGTCACGATCTCGCAGGCGCTGGCTTCGAGGCTGGCCTGCATCGCCTGCAGGCTTGGGTATTTGCCGGTGCCGGTCATCAGCCGGCTGCGGAAGCTGCGCCCGCCGATCACCAGGGCATCTTCCTGCTGAGACGCTGCAGACACGGCAGAGACATGGGCCATGCAGCGACCGTACTGCGCAGCCTTGTCTCGATGGGCAGGGTCTTTAGGCTGCTCTCATCTGCGTCGTCGTTGTGATTCCTCTACTGGCTGCTGTGCCTTTGACCACTGTTCCTGTTGCGGTGAGCCAGCCCACGCCTCTGCAGGAGAACTTTGGGATGGCTGCCAACGTCCAGCAGTTCGATCCCGTGGCCCGGGCCAACGAGCTCGCCCGGGATCTGCCCCGGCGTTGGAGCGGCAGCTATCAGCCCTTTGGCCCGGGGTCCGCAGCAGCGGTGACGCTTCAGCTTGCTTCGGTGACGGCCCTGGGCCAGATGGTGGATGTGCGCGGGGAGATGACCCTGGGGAGTACGACGATTCCTGTGCAGGGCAATCTCAATGCCCAATCCGATCAGCTGGATCTCTTGCTGCTGGGCGATTACAGCGCTTCGGATCTGCAGTTCGGTGGCGAGTTTCTTGGCTTTCAGGGCTTCAACCTCTCCGGTTGGATGGCCCCCCGCTTGACCAACCCCGGCGGCCAACTGGTGCTCAATCCAGTGGGTGATGGTGCTTCCGCTCCGGCCATCCGCGGGCTCTGGTGAGCTCCTGGAGCTAGGTCTCAGGCGGCGGTGCGCTCCAGGCGCTTCAGCCGCCGCTTGGCGGTTCGGTTGGCTGAATCCAGTTCAAGCACTTTTTGGTAGGTCTCCTTGGCTTCGTCGCTCTTCTGCTGCTTCTCGAGGGCGAAAGCCAGGTTGTTCAGGGCTACGGGGTAATCCGCTTTCGCCCGCAGGGCGGCGCGGTAGTGCTTGATCGCGGCGTTGTAGTTGTTTTGAGCAGCCAGGGCAAAGCCCAGCGCGTTCTCGATCAGGGCCTGGGCTTCGGCCGGTTCGGCGCTGGCCTTTTTGGCTGCCAGCTTGAGGTTTTCCGTTGCCTGGCCATACAGACGCTTGCGCAGTTGAACCGAGGCCAGTTCGTAGAGGTCACCCGCGGACTTGTCGCTGATCTTGGTCTGGGCCTCCAGGCGTGCCAGGGCCACTTCATCGCCGCGGACCCTCAGGATCTGCCGGGCCACCAGAACGGCGGCGCTACCGAGCAACAGCAAAAGCCCAACCAGGTAGGCCTGAGGGAGTGAAACATCCATGGACCGACCGGTTGGGCTCTGTTGTTGGGTTGTGGAGCGGACTCAGCTCTTGGCGGCACCCACCACGGCGGTGAAGCTGCCGGGATCGACGACGGCCAGTTGGGCCAGCATCTTGCGGTTCAGCTGCACATCAGCCTTCTTCAGGCCACCGATCAGACGGCTGTAGCTCAGGCCGTTCAGGCGGGCGGCAGCGTTGATGCGGGCAATCCACAGACGACGGAAGTCGCGCTTGCGGCGGCGACGATCGCGGTAGGCATTGCACAGGGCCTTCATCACCCGCTGGTTGGCGGTGCGGAAGAGCGAGCCGTTGCCGCCGCGGAAACCGCGGGCGAGGCGAAGGATTTTGTTGCGGCGCTTACGGGCGACATTGCCCCTCTTAACGCGTGCCATCGATGGTTCTCAGAAAACGGTGATACAGCGGGTCAGCCGGGCGATTCAGCTGTAGGGGAGCATGGCGCGCACGTTGTCCGCGTCGCGCTCGTCAACCACGGCCATGGTGCCGAGGAAACGCTTGCGCTTCGGGCTCTTGTGGTCGAGCAGGTGATTGCGGAAAGCGTGGCGGCGCATGAACTTTCCGCTGCCGGTGGCTTTGAACCGCTTGGCGGCTGCTTTGCGGGTCTTGAGCTTCGGCATTGTCTACGCGCTCGTGCACAAACAATGAGAGTACGACCTGGGAGTTCCTTCCGCCAACTCCCCCTAGGGTTTGAGCCTTGGATGCGCTTGGCCTTGGGAACATTTCGCCCTCTGCTGGCCTTGCTGGCCCTGGCCGCGCTGGTGCCGGGTTGTCAGGGGGCAGGTGCTCAGGTCCTGACCCATCTCAGCGTGCCGGCTCCTCCTGCGCTGAGTGGGGCGCAACCGCGTCTCTGGGTCGCCCTGGCGGCTCGCCTGGGCACGTCTCCTTTGGTGCTCCAGGCTCAGCAGGGCGACCTCAGCCTGCGGGACGGCAGCGGTCGGCAGCTCAAGGGGCAGCGCCTGAGCTTCCGCTGGCGGCTCCAACCCCGCCCCCAGCCGCTGGAGATCCGCCGCTCGGTGCTGGGTCCCTTCTCCAGTTTTGAAACCGCTGAGCAGGCGGCCCTGGCCTGGCGCGCTCAAGGCGTCGACGCAGTGGTGGCGCACCCCTCGGATTGGGAGGTCTGGGCCCCCTCCAGCGCCAAAGCGCCAGCGGGTTTCACCGCTCGCCTGGATCAGCTGTCATCGCGTCAGGAGCGGAGGCTCCAGGTCAGCACGGCTACGGGCTGGGTTGATCTGCAGGAACCCGTCAGCGTGCATGCCCCCGGTGGTTTGCGTTGGGATGGTGGCGTGTTTGCCGGCCCCTTCCGCCTGCAGAGCGACGCCTACGGCAGTTGGACTCTGGTGGAACAGGTTCCCCTCGAGCGCTACCTCTTGGGGGTGGTGCCCCATGAAATCGGGGCCGGTTCTCCCGCCGCAGCCCTGGCGGCGCAGGCCGTGCTGGCGCGCACCTGGGCCCTGGGTAACCAGCACCGCTTTGTGGTGGATGGCTACCACCTTTGCGCCGATACCCAGTGCCAGGTTTACAGCGATCCCCGGCAGGCCGGAGCTGCGGTGCGCCAGGCGATTGCCTCCACCAGCGGGCAGGTGATGGCTTGGAACAACAAGCCCATCCATGCGGTGTATCACGCCAGCAATGGCGGTGTGAGCGCCAATGAGGATGAAGCCTGGCGCCTTCCGGAGCTCGCCTACCTCGAGCCCCAGCTGGATCGGCCGGGGGGCCGCTCGCCGGGCCTGTCGCTTCCCTTGGACCAGCCCCAGGAGATCGAGACGCTGCTGAGCTCGGGGGGCTTCTATGGGTCAGCCCATCCGTACTTCCGCTGGCAGCGGGTCCTCGCACAAGAGACCTTCCGCCAGGCCCTGGGCGCCAGGGCGTCGGCTCTCGGTGCTCCGATTCAACCGGTGGTGTTGGAGCGCGGCCCCAGTGGCCGCGTTGTTCGCCTGGCCTTGAAGGGCCCCGGGGGGCAGGTGGTTCTGGAACGGGATGCCATTCGCCGGACCCTGAGGAAGCTCCCGAGCACGTTGTTTGTGGTCGAGAGCCTGTCTGATGGCCGTTGGCGCTTCCGCGGTGGAGGCTTCGGCCATGGAGCGGGGCTGTCCCAGGCCGGGGCGATCGACCTGGCTTCCCGTGGCTGGAGCCTGCAGCAAATCCTTGTTCACTACTACCCAGGCGCCCAGTTGCTGCCGTTGGAGCGTCTCCCTTCCGCCAAGGGTTCCGGCGAAGGCTCGTAAAGTCATCCGAACCTTGGAATTGCCATGGCCGCCGGGGGCACAGCTTCAGCAGCCCGCCGTTTGCCGGCCTCGCTGTTCCTGATCGGCTGCGTTGCAGCCGGAGCCGCTCCCCACGCTCTGCCGCAGCAGCAGGCGCTGTGGCCGGCGATCGCCCTGACGCTGCTGCTCGGTTTGTATGCCGTGCGCACGGTGTTTTTGCCGGTGCTGCAAGGGCGCGCTTCGGCCCAGCCCGATACCTCCGCCTTGCGTGAGTGGCCTGCGGTGGACCTGGTGGTCGCTGCTCGCGATGAGGAGGCCGTCATCGGTCGGCTGGTGGAGCGTTTGGCGGCCCTGACCTACGCCAGCGGTCTGCTGCGCATCTGGATCGTGGATGACGGCAGCGAAGACCGCACCCCTGAGGTGCTGGCGACGTATCAGCAGCGCTACCCCCAGCTCCAGGTGCTGCGCCGACCTCGCGATGCCGGTGGCGGTAAGTCAGGAGCCCTCAATGCCGTGTTGCCCCAGCTGCAGGGCCGATGGCTGCTCGTGCTCGATGCCGATGCGCAGCTGCAGCCCGATCTGCTGGAGCGCCTCGTGAGCTACGCCGAGCAGGGCGGTTGGTCTGCTGTGCAGTTGCGCAAGGCCGTGGTCAACCCCGATCTCAACATCCTGACCAAGGCCCAGGCCATGGAAATGGCCCTCGACGCGGTCATTCAACAGGGACGTCTGCTCTCGGGCGGCGTTGTGGAACTGCGGGGCAATGGGCAGCTCCTGCAACGGGAAGCGGTGCTCTCCTGTGAGGGCTTTAACGAGGAGACCGTCACAGACGACCTCGATTTGAGCTTCCGTTTGCTGGTTCAGCGGCAACCTGTGGCCCTGTTCTGGGATCCTCCTGTCCAGGAGGAGGCCGTCACGGCCTGGAGTGCGCTCTGGCGCCAGCGGCAACGCTGGGCGGAGGGGGGCTTGCAGCGCTTCTTCGACTACTGGCCCCAGCTCAGCGGTTCTACGCTCCCCGCAGGCCAAAAGCTCGATCTGGCGAGCTTTTTCCTGCTCCAATACGCCTTGCCGGTGCTGGCGATCGCCGATCTGATCACGTCGGGCCTCACGGGCACCGCCCCCTTGAGCTGGCCCCTCTCGTTTGTGGCCTTTGGTCTCTCCGGTGGGGCGATCCTGGTGGGCTGCCTGCGCAGCAGTGAGGGCCCCGCGCTGCCTGCCATGGGTCCGTTCAACCTGGCCCTAGGCATCGCCTATCTGGGGCATTGGTTTGTGGTGATTCCCTACACGACCCTGCGCATGGCTCTGCTGCCCAAGCGCTTGGTCTGGGCCAAGACCCTGCATGTGGGGGCCGATCACAGCGCGCTTGCGGGAGAGGCGCCTCTTGAGCCCAAGGCTCTGGAGCTCTAGGCGGCGTCGGCCTCTCCGGAGAGTTCGGGCAGTGGCTCCTGCAGATCCACCACTTCTCCGTTGAAGAATTCGGCCAGGCGTTTCGCTTGATCGTCGATCAACCCCCGTGGGCCGGGGGGTGCGCTGGGCTCAGGGTTTCTGCCACTGGGCGCTTCGATCGGCTCAACCGGGGGGGCGGTTGGAGCGGTGGCGGTGGGCTGAGGCTCCGGCGCCGATGGTCGTTCCCGTTGGGCTTCGGCTGGGGCTGGTGCCGAAGTTGGCGGTGCCGGTGGCGGCGAGGTGATGGCCGGAGTGGTTCCACCGGCCTCCAGCACCACCTGGCGAGGACTGCCCAGGGCCGAGGCCACGGCTTTCTCCAGGAGTGGTAGGCGGCTTTGAACCATGGCGCTCCAGTTGCCCGCCACCTGCACCACCGCGCGCTGGGGATCGAGTCGGCTCAGAACGGCTTGCTGGGAGAGCAGCATGCGCGTCGAAGGCAGCTCCAGGCCAGCCAGGATCTGTTGCCACAGTTCGTTCAGATCTGCCGCCTCTTGAGGTGCGGCAGCAGGGGGTGCCGCAGCAGGCGCGACAGGCTCTGGGGCTGCAGCAGCAGGTTGTGGATCCGGTCGGATGGCGGCTGCAGGGGCTAGGGCGCTGGCCGCCGC